>OKRW01002988.1_pt1 | contig 11403 bp, 7 predicted proteins | sample 1601151 | NCBI WGS metagenome assembly OKRW01 (sample SAMEA3541471, study PRJEB24748) | human gut metagenome | biome: human gut; feature: human-associated habitat; material: faeces | place: China | collected 2012 | reverse complement strand
TGCACCCAATATGGATACCCTTGTGGCACTTGGCTCCATGGCATCCTTTTTGTGGAGTGTTTATGTACTTTTTGCAATGACAAGGGCACAGGTGGACGGAGATTCGGCAGCAGTTATGAATTACATGATGGAGTTCTATTTTGAATCTGCAGCCATGATCCTTACCCTGATTACAGTTGGAAAAATGCTAGAAGCCCGATCTAAGGGAAAGACAACGGATGCGCTGAAAGGTCTGATGAAGCTGGCACCTAAGACAGCAGTTGTTGTCCGGAACGGACAGGAGGCTACGGTGCCCATCGAACAGGTCCGAAAAGGTGATGTTTTTGTGGTACGTCCCGGTGAGAACATTCCGGTGGACGGAGTGGTCCTTGAGGGAAACAGTGCTGTCAATGAGGCGGCACTTACAGGGGAGAGTGTTCCTGTTGACAAGAATCCGGGAGATGCAGTCTCTGCTGCAACCGTAAACCAGTCCGGATTTATCAGATGCGAAGCTACCCGGGTAGGCGAGGACACTACTCTTTCCCAGATTATTAAGATGGTCAGTGATGCGGCAGCAACCAAAGCACCGATTGCAAAGGTTGCAGATAAAGTATCAGGGATTTTTGTCCCAACTGTTATTTGTATTGCAATCGCAACAATGATCATCTGGCTGCTTGTCGGACAAAGTTTTGGATTTGCACTTGCCAGAGGCATTTCTGTATTAGTTATCAGCTGCCCTTGTGCTTTAGGACTTGCAACACCTGTAGCGATCATGGTTGGAAATGGAATGGGCGCAAAGCATGGAATCATGTTTAAGACAGCCGTATCCTTAGAAGAGACAGGAAAAACACAGATCATAGCTTTAGATAAAACAGGAACGATCACGAGTGGAAAACCTCAGGTTACAGATATGGTACCGGTAGAAGGTATCAGCGAAGAAGAATTACTTTCCATTGCATATGCATTAGAAAAGAAGAGTGAACATCCGCTTGCTCATGCAATTTTACAAAAAGCAGAAGAGGCGCAGATTCATGACAATCTTGAAATTAAAAACTTTTTGGCTATTGCTGGAAATGGGCTTTCTGGAAAGATTGATAAAGAGACGGTCTATGGTGGAAACCAGAGATTTATTGAGAAATATGCAAAAATTCCATTATCTATGATCAAAAAATCAGAAGAACTTGCTAATCATGGAAAAACACCATTATTCTTTGCGTGTGATGAACAGCTGATTGGTATCATTGCTGTTGCGGACGTTATCAAAGAAGACAGCCCTCAGGCAGTCAAAGAACTTCAGAACATGGGAATCCGTGTGGTTATGTTAACAGGAGATAATGAACGTACTGCAAAAGCGATCGGTAAACAGGCTGGAGTTGATCATGTGATCGCAGGGGTTCTTCCAGAAGGAAAAGAAAGTGTCATTCGTGACTTGAAAGAAAAAGGAAAAGTTGCAATGGTTGGTGACGGAATCAATGATGCACCAGCGCTTACAAGAGCTGATATGGGAATTGCGATCGGTGCAGGTACAGATATCGCAATTGATGCTGCGGACGTTGTTTTAATGAAAAGCCGTTTGAGTGATGTACCTGCAGCAATCCGTTTGAGTCGTGCGACACTGAAGAACATTCATGAAAATTTATTTTGGGCATTTATTTATAACATCATCGGAATTCCATTGGCTGCGGGAGCCTGGTATATGTTACTTGGGTGGAAACTAAATCCAATGTTTGGAGCTGCAGCAATGAGTTTATCAAGTTTCTGTGTTGTTACCAATGCATTACGATTAAATCTCTTTCAAATGCATGATGCTAGCAAAGACCAGAAGATCAAAAATAGTGTAGTACTTGAAGAAATTCAGGTTCAAAATATAACAAAACAGGAGGAAAAAACAATGAAGAAAACAATGAAGATTGAAGGAATGATGTGTGGACACTGCGAGGCTGCTGTGAAGAAAGCCTTAGAATCTTTAGAGGGTGTAGAAGAGGCAATTGTAAGTCATGAAGAAGGAACAGCAGTTGTTTCTATGACAAATGAAGTGTCAGATGATGTTTTAATACAGACAGTGGAAGATAAAGATTATAAAGTGACAGGAATTGAGTAAAAACAAACATTGTTATAATATTTTGACATAATTCAAGAAAATATAACAACAAAAAATCAATATTGTTATATAAAATAATGATAAATTTGCAAGATAGATGTAGATTTATCATTATTTTTTTATATAAATCACCATCTTGTTGAGAAAAATTATCAAAAGTGTGGTACAATATGACTGGTTAGAATCATCTAATCAATTACAACAATAAAGATAGATAAAGGATAAAAAAATGACACTAAAAGAATTACAGATCGGTAAGAGTGCAGTGATCAAAAGCGTTGGCAGTCATGGTGCATTAAGACAACATTTTCTTGATATGGGAATGATCCCTGGTGTTGAAATCACAGTAGTAAAGCTTGCACCAATGGGTGACCCTATGGAAGTACAGATTCATGGGTATGAACTGACTCTTCGATTAGAAGAAGCCGACCAGATTGAAATTGATCCAATTGTAGAAAGAAGCAGAAGTCATAAGGGTGCGGAATATATGAGAACTTTTGAGCATCCGGGATTAGGGGAAGAAGGTAAATATCATTCCAAAGAAGATGAACATCCACTTCCAGAGGGAACACAATTGACCTATGCATTAGTCGGTAATCAAAACTGTGGAAAAACAACATTATTTAATCAGTTGACTGGTGCCAATCAGCATGTTGGAAATTTTCCAGGTGTAACGGTCGATCGAAAAGATGGCGCGATCAAAGGGCATCCTGAAACAAATGTAACGGACCTTCCAGGAATTTATTCGATGTCACCTTATAGTAGTGAGGAGATCGTTTCCAGGAACTTCGTACTAGAAGACAAACCAAAGGCGATCATTAATATTTTAGACGCGACAAATATCGAACGAAATCTTTACCTTACCATGCAGTTATTAGAGATGGATATTCCAATGGTGGTTGCTTTAAATATGATGGATGAAGTTATTGGGAATCAAGGATCGATCAATGTCAATGAAATGGAATCATTGCTAGGTGTTCCAGTTGTTCCGATTTCAGCGGCAAAGAATGAAGGAGTCGATGAAGTTGTAAAACATGCACTTCACATTGCAAAATATCAGGAAAAACCATTGCGGCAGGATTTTTGTGATAAAGAAGATCATAATGGTGCAGTGCATCGTTGTATTCATGCAGTAATACATTTGATTGAAGATCACGCAGAAAAGGCACAGATACCGGTTCGTTTTGCAGCGACAAAAGCTATTGAAGGAGATCATTTGATCTTAGAACAATTAAAGCTTGATCAAAATGAAATGGAAATGTTAGAGCATATTGTCAAACAAATGGAAACAGAACGAGATTTAGATCGAAGTGCGGCAATCGCAGACATGAGATTTGATTTTATTGAGAGGCTTTGCGAGCAGACGGTCGTAAAGCCCAAGGAGAGCAGGGAGACCGTTGTTAAACCAAAAGAAAGTAAAGAACGGATTCGAAGTGAAAAGATCGATCGAGTTCTAACAGGAAAGTATACAGCAATTCCTTGTTTTGTAGGAATCATGGTTTTGGTATTCTATCTTACATTTAATGTGATTGGGGTCTGGCTTCAAGGAATCTTGCAATTAGGAATTGACAAAATCTCAGTACTTACAGATCAGGCATTAACTGCGGCTCACGTGAATCATGCGATCCATAGTCTGGTGATCGAAGGAATCTTTACCGGTGTAGGAAGTGTATTAAGCTTTTTACCGATCATTGTAACCTTATTTTTCTTCTTATCATTAATGGAGGACAGTGGATACATAGCAAGAGTGGCATTTGTTATGGATAAAATGCTTCGAAAGATCGGATTGTCTGGACGAAGTATCGTTCCGATGCTGATCGGTTTTGGATGTACAGTTCCTGCGGTTATGGCAACAAGGACTTTAACGAGCGAGCGAGATCGTAAGATGACAATTCTTTTAACACCATTTATGAGCTGTACAGCCAAGTTGCCAATTTATTCTTTTTTCGTGAATGCCTTTTTTCCAAAACGTGGTGGTCTTATTATGGCAGGATTATATTTATCAGGAATCATGATAGGTATTTTGATTGCATTTTTATATAAGGGAACGTTATTTAAAGGAGAACCAGTGCCATTTGTTATGGAGTTACCAAATTACAGACTTCCAGGAGTGAAGAATGTAGCACAATTATTATGGGAGAAAGCGAAAGATTTCTTACAGAAAGCATTTTCTGTGATTTTGGTTGCCACGATCGTTGTATGGTTTTTACAGAGATTTGATCTGCAGTTAAATATGGTAGAAGATTCTGCACATAGCATTTTAGCAATGGTAGCTGGTGTGTTAGTACCAGTTTTTTCACCATTAGGATTGGGAGATTGGAGAATCGTAACATCATTGATCAGTGGATTTATGGCAAAAGAAAGTGTAGTTTCAACATTAGGAGTTTTATTCAATGGAAATATCACAGCGGCGATCACACCATTAGCCGCAAGTTCTTTATTAGTATTTAGTTTGCTTTATTCTCCATGCGTTGCGGCCATCGCATCTGTAAAACGTGAACTAGGAACAAGATGGGCGGTTGGTCTGGCATTATGGCAATGTATGATTGCATGGATTGCAGCATTAATCGTAAGATTCATTGGATTAGTAATTTGAATTACATAAAATAAAAATATCGAGAGAGGCCAGTAAAATACTGGCTTCTCTGTCTTTTATCAACAATCTATAATTTAAATCGGTATTTTGCGTATAGATTGATTCTTAAGCATATGGCACTTTCAAGGTCTGTTCTTTCCATATTTTATATCATTATTGTCAAATGTAAAAAAATAAAGGAACATTGAAAATCTTATTCCATGTTCCTTTATCATTCAGATGTTATTTAGAAACTTAAATGCTTCTTTTTCTTTAACAGATTCGCACCTGTGATGATCAGCATGATTCCAGATGCAAGTCCAATACAAATGGATAAGATTCCAAGCACGATGTTTCCAGCACCGGTACGTTTCATTGTTAAGTAGATTTTCTCCATGTCCATGATGTGACCTCCGTTTGAGAATTATAATTTGTAATGTCTATGATTTACTATATCATTAAAATTCATACTTCGTCAAATAACAACTTATAAAAGCAGATTTCTTACCATTGCACCATCAAATGTTACACTATTCATATGGTGGACTTCAATCTGATATAATGCATTGGCTGCAATATGTTCTGCGGCTTGTTCCAGATCTCTGATTCCTGTGGTTTCAGAATACATCTCAATGACAGCATCTAAGGCCTCATCTGTCATAATACATTCATCATCTTTTAATCCCATACGTTTTAATACCTTAGGGAGTGCAAATCTTTGGAAGATCGCTTTCTTCTCTTCCGGTGTGTAATCAGGGATGTCAATGACTGCAAAACGTGACATCAATGGTGCACTGATCTGGTCTTTTTCATTTGCAGTGGCAATTGGATATACTCCAACTGTTGGGATCATACATTCCATATAATTATCGGTAAATCCGAGATTATCAAGCAATGTTAGTAAAACATCTGCAGGATTTCCATTTCCCTTTCCTGAATTGGCTTTATCAAGCTCGTTAATGATAAATACAAGATTTGATTCTCCTGCCATGGAAAATGCATCCATGATGATCCCTGGTTTTGCATTTGCATAAATACGGGAACTTCCCGTTAACTGCTCTGGATCGTTAATGGAGCTCATATCAAGAGTTGTCCATGGAAGTTTTAAGATTCTTGCAACCGCATAAGCAATCTGAGATTTTCCTGTTCCAGCAGGTCCAACTAATAATAATCCATAAGCAGGCAGCGTGTGTGTACGATTGATCTGAATGATCGTTTCAATGATTCTTTGTTTCACACGTTCCATACCATAGAGTTCTTCATCAAGAATCCGTCTTGCTTCTTCAGGATCGATCGCTTTAAAATAATTACTCTTCCATTGGATGTTCATCATGATGGATAATGCACGCTGGGCATGACGTCTCTCTTCTTGTGAAACTTCATGAGATTTTGCAACAGCAAGATTTCTTCTTGCCCATAGACGAATATTATCAGGCAGCGTACTTCCGGCACATGTCATAAAATCTGTGATACTCTGGATGCTGGTAAGTTTCATATCATCACCCATCTCATCAAGATTTTCATCAGTGATCCGTTCATCTGGTGCATCACTTTGGAATAAACGTTCGATCATAAACTGAAGGAAACCATCTTCTGCAGATAATTTGGTGCCACCGCCAAGAGCAATTTCTCTGATCTTGTATACACAATAACCTTCTACTGTATTCTCCCCAGATAAGCGAACATGAATATGATTCTCTCCAAGCCATCTGACCAGGCTTACAAAACGGGAATCTAATTTTAAGATATCAGATATTACTGTCCCATCTTCTCCCTCAAATTCAAAGGCTGTCTGCTTATTTTGATCAGAAAATACACCACAGGAATGATGCTCCCACTGCTTCTTCTTGTTTGATAAAATCAAGATAGGGCATTCTATCGTAGCATGATCTACATTCGAAGAAAATGTTGTATAAGTACAGACTACTTCTTCTTTTATTTCTGATGTATCGTTACTAAAATCAAATACTGGCATAATTAAATACTCCTGTTTTCTTTTGTTTAGCATATTTATATTTCATTATATCAGTTTTTCCTGATTTTTAAAAGTTTTAAACTCTTTATAAAATAGAAAAAGGGATAAATGCTTCTGGATGTTCTTTATGTTTTCCAATATATTTTTCCATCCAGACCATATCATACCAACGTCCGAATTTATAGCCGCTTTTATAAAATTTTCCAACCATATGATAACCAAGATGTTCATGATACTGAACACTGTTTTTTGTAACATATTCATCTTCGATTTCCGGATCTGTAATGCACGCATCCAAATTGATCACATGTTGTTTTCGAAGGATTTCTTCTAATGCATCATATAATTTTTTCCCGATTCCCTGTCGTTTTACATCCTTATCTACATAAATGGTTGTTTCTACGGACCAGTCATATGCAGCACGGTTTTTAAAAGATGATGCATATGCATATCCGACAATCTTTCCATGCCCATCAACAGCCGCCAGATAAGGATAGCGTTTTAATGTCTGTTTGATCCTTTGACGGAATTCTGTTATCGAAGGTGTTTCATATTCAAATGTGATTGCTGTATGTTCTACATAATAGCGGTAAATTTCCAGTAATTCTTCTGCATCCTGTGGAGTTGCCAATCTGACTTCCATTTTGTCATTCCTTTCAGTTTAATGAAATAGTGGTGCTTTTTCATTTAATTTTGCATTTGAATGTGTTCCCCAGTGATCACTTCATAGCAAATCAGATTTTTTGTGTTTAAATCTTCTTTTGTCATATCAACAGCACTGATCTGGTGATTATCATAGGTTGTATAATAGTAGATTCCTTTTTGCGTATTACAACAAGAAGTATATAAGGTAATCTCATATTTTCCATTGACATCGCAGCATCCTCTTTGCTGATCGACAGATCCAAGAATATGGAAAAACTGATTGACACTTTCATTTTCAGAATCTCCAGAGACAGAATGCAATTTGGTAAATGCTACTTTAGCAAAACGTGAGGAAGAAGAAAGATCTCCAGGAAGACCAATCGCACCCATTCCACGACTGTATTGATCTAAATCGATATCTTTTGCAAATAGATTTTCTGGTTGTTTTGGAGAAAGATTCATATATTGATTTAATAAGAACATCTGAATGTTAAATGGAGGATTATTTGTTAATACCCCAACGTTATTTTCATAGATATGCATCCCATCTTCCATTGCTTCGACTGTGATCGCACCAGATTGATCTGCAATGATCCAGTGAAGCTGCGCTAATGGAAATTGTTCACTGTAAGGGGTATTGGTAAGATTCATATGAATCAATGCTGTCTTCGCTTCCTCAAGATTTGCACAAGTTCCAAGAATCCAAGGGATAAATTCAAACTGTGCGATATTGTCTTTCCCTTCTTCTATATCATAATATGCTGCATTTCCAACAAAATTAAGCCCAGCCATTGCCAGTCCACATTCATTGAATGCATCATAATACAAAGGGTCATTGTTGACTATATGAGCCATTCCGATCATAGCATAATGACTTTCTATGGCATCGATATGTCTAAAATGAAATGGATAATTTCTTGGAGTGATCACAACCTCATCTCCATAAGAGAATTCATAATCTAAAGTTCTTCCAAAATAAAAATCTTTTGTCTTGTAAGTTGCAGCTGTACACATTGCTCTTTTACTCCTCCTTCTATTAATTAATTTCAATGATTTTCAGTAATAATTATATCCTGTTTCTAAGGTATCATTCAAAGATGTTATGCCTGATCTGTCATAATGGAATTATTTTCAAAAAGATTTCGAATGCTAGTCGTTATTTTTCGGAATAACTGGTCAAATCCATAAGCATAAAGAGAGCCAAAGACATTGGCAGCGATTCTTAAGATGATGGCATTCTTCAGGCCAAAAAGATTCTCTGCAATATAAAGAGCCCCAAAGGTGTTGAAAACGGTTTGCCAGGCATATCCAGCAGAATAACCAACTCCTATCCCGCCGATCAGACCGATCCATTGAAAGATATGATCAGGAAGGATCGCATGTAAAATAAGAAAGATCATACATCCAAGAATATTAAATGGTCCTCTTCTTTGTACACGGTATTTCATATCTTTTGAAAATGGCAACAGGACGGACATTGCAGCAATCCCGATCCACATAACTCTTGGCATATGAACCAATTCTCCGATTAACATTGCAGTAGAAATTCCAAGAGATAATCTTAAATACCAGCTGCTTCTTGCAGAAAACAGATGAAATTCCTTAAATAAATGATAAAATCCTCTATGAAATGTTCGATTTCTATGATTCTTGTAAAATACAAGGGAACAGATCACAGCACCTGCAAATAATCCGCAACATCTTAACACATAGTTATGCCCTGTAACATCATATCCATAGAATAACAAATATCCTAAGATAAATGTGGACTGATTGGACATGATAACGTTATGGCAGCTTAAGATCATGATCGCCATAATACAAAGAAAATGAATAAAAAAAGCAGGAACAGTATTTACAGTATTAGCAAGTCTTGGTCCAACCGCAAGGATTGCAAAAATCATAAAGATAACGCCAATGCTGTGTTTTGTATCGATTCCGAAGTCAACCTGTCGTAAGGTCATTAAAACCAGTAAGACTAGCACGCCGACAACACTGTTTTGTGATCCAAAGATCATACTGTAAAGAGTTACTACTGCAAAACAAAATGCAACAACTAAATATACTTTAAAATTATAGATAAGGATACGTTTATGTTTCTCTTTTGAATCCTGGGCACCTTTGATCCATTGTTTGGAACCGATGGAACTTAATTGTAACTGTTGATAAAAATCCAATGTTAATACCTCCTGTGATAAGAATCTGTTTCTGAGTAGCAATGAACAATTTTACTCACTTCTAGGCTGTTCGTCAATACGTTATTTGACGTTTTTTCTTATTTTTGATATGATTTATTTATGAAAGCGACAGACAAAGAAAGGAGAATTTATCCTCATGGCAATAAATTTTAATCAGATGTTAAAGTTTCAGCAGATAAAAAATGCATTCAAACGGTTTGATCAAGACCATCCAAAATTCAAGAATTTCATGAATGCTGTATGGAGAGAGCAGGCACTTAAACAGGATGCTGTGATCGAGATTTCTATTACATCTCCAGAAGGGAAAAATTATTGTTCGAATATCAAACTGAATGCAGCAGATATCGAGATGTTTGAACAGTTGAAATCCATGAAACCAGAATAACAACTCAAAAAGAAGGCTAGTCAAATTTCACGACTAACCTTCTTGATTTTTACTGTAATTCTTCCTCAGACACCAGATTTTTCATGCTTCTAAGCCCTATACAAAGGGTTGAAGTATTATGTAATACGGCAGATGTTGTTGGCTGGATAAAGCCTAACACACCGGCCCCAATAAGCCCTGCGTTAAATCCAACAATAAAGCGGTAATTATTATGAATTCGGCGCATTAAGTGGTTACTGATATGTTTGAGAGTTACCAGACCATGTAAATGGTCTCCTTCAATCGTTACATCTGCGATTTCTCTTGCAATCTGAGCTCCATCACTGATCGCGATTCCAACATTAGATGCAGATAATGCTGGAGAATCATTGATTCCATCTCCAATCATAATAACTTTTCTTCCTTCGGCTTTTTCTTTCTCAACGAAAGCAGCTTTATCCTCTGGAAGTACCTCAGCATGATATTCATCCACACCAACTTTGGCTGCAATAACCTTTGCAGTACGATCACTGTCTCCAGTCATCATAACGACTTTCTTGATTCCAGCAGCTTTTAATGCTTTGATCACATCTTTGGCTTCTTCACGTAATGGGTCTTCAATACAGATCACACCTGCAAGTTTTCCTTCGATCGCCATATATAAATGCGAACATTCTTCAGGCAGTTTCTCAAATAACTCTTCTTTGCCTTCAGGAATTGTACACTGCTCATCTTCGAATACAAAATGATAACTTCCAATGACAACTTTTTTATTCTCGATCATGGAAGAAATTCCATGAGCCACGATATACTCAACCTCAGAATGTAATTCTTCATGTACAAGATTTCTGTCAACAGCTGCCTGAACTACAGCTTTTGCCATAGAATGAGGGAAATGTTCCTCTAAACATGCGGCAATTCTTAATAATTCTTTGCATTTCATTCCATTAAATGAAACGATATCAAGAACGGTAGGTTCCGCTTTTGTTAAAGTTCCTGTTTTATCAAAGACGATTGTTTCGGCTTCTGCCATTGCTTCTAAGTATTTACCACCTTTGACAACGATCTGATGGTCATTTGCTTCCTTGATCGCAGATAAAACAGAGATTGGCATTGCAAGTTTTAATGCACATGAGAAATCAACCATCAGTACAGATAAAGCTTTTGTTACATTTCTTGTAAACAAATATGTGAGAGCAGTTCCAGCCAATGTATAAGGAACTAGACGATCTGCAAGATGTTCTGCTTTACTTTCTAAAGAAGATTTTAATTTTTCAGATTCTTCGATCATCGTAACAATCTTGTCAAATTTGCTTGATCCATTTACTTCTTTTACGCAAACTTTTAAGTCACCCTCTTCAACGACAGTTCCTGCATATACGTATCCGTCAGGAATCTTGCGAACAGGTGTTGATTCTCCAGTTAATGATGCCTGATTGACCATTGCTTCACCATCAACAATAACTCCATCAAATGGAATCATATTTCCCATTTGTACATGAACGATATCGTTGGCATCAATTTCGTTGGATGGAACTAAAATCTCATGATCTTCTTCGACTTTCC
>OKRW01002986.1_pt1 | contig 11405 bp, 7 predicted proteins | sample 1601151 | NCBI WGS metagenome assembly OKRW01 (sample SAMEA3541471, study PRJEB24748) | human gut metagenome | biome: human gut; feature: human-associated habitat; material: faeces | place: China | collected 2012 | reverse complement strand
CCTGCCGCGTCCGCTGCTGGATAAGGAGCAGTTCGAAGCTATCTGCGCCATTGATCACGTGGGCTTCAAGACAGCGCGTTTCCGTGCGGTCTATAAGCGCGACGATGCTCCCGGTGCCTTGGCTTGTGCGCTCGACAAGCTAGCGCAAGACGTTGAGTCCGCTGTTCGCGACGGCGTGAATATCGTGGTGCTTTCCGACCGCGCTGCCGCAGGTGAGGTCCCCATCCCATCGCTTTTGGCCACGGGCGCTGTGCATAACCACTTGATCCGCGCCGGCGTTCGCACCTTTGCCGACCTTGTGGTCGAGACGGGCGACGCCCTGTGCGCGCACGATTTCGCAACCCTGGTGGGCTACTCCGCAAGTGGCATCTACCCCTATATGGCACACGATTGCATCCGCGGCCTCGCCGCGCGCGGAGACCTGGACGTTTCTGCCGAGGAGGGCATTGCCAACTACAACCGCGCCGTGACGGCGGGTATCGTCTCCATCATGTCCAAGATGGGCATTTCCACGGTGCAGAGCTATCACTCTGCGCAGATCTTCGAGGCCGTGGGCTTTAATGACGAGTTTATCGACCGCTATTTTGCCGGCACCGTCTCGCGCGTGGGCGGCATGGGCATAGCCGATGTCGAGCGCGAGGAGAACAAGCGCTATGACGATGCCCTTGCCATCTTAAAGACCGCAGCCCCCAACCAGCTGCCCACCCTTGGCCTTACCAAGTGGCGTCCGGTGGTTGGCGAGGACCATCTTATCGACCCGCAGAGCATCTACCTGCTGCAGCGTGCCTGTCAGCAGGGTGATTACGACCTGTTCCAGGAGTACAGCGCTCATGTGCACCGGGCCGGCCGTGCCGTTCGCCTGCGCGACCTGCTCGACTTTAACGCGGGCGGGCGCACGCCAGTGGCGCTTGACGAGGTGGAGAGTGCGCGCGACATCGTGCGACGCTTTAACACCGGCGCCATGAGCTACGGCTCCATTAGCCAGGAGGCACACGAGTGCATGGCTATTGCCATGAATCGCCTGCACAGCCGTTCCAACTCCGGCGAGGGCGGCGAGGATCCGCGTCGCGAGACGCCGCTTCCCAACGGCGACTCCAAGAACTCCGCCATCAAGCAGATCGCTTCGGCACGCTTTGGCGTGACGAGCCGCTATCTGTGCTCGGCTATCGAGATTCAGATCAAGATGGCCCAGGGCGCCAAGCCCGGCGAGGGCGGCCACCTGCCCGGCAAGAAGGTGTACCCCTGGATTGCTGAGGTGCGCCAATCCACGCCCGGCATCGGCCTCATCTCGCCGCCGCCTCACCACGACATCTATTCCATCGAGGATCTGGCCGAGCTTATCTTCGACCTTAAAAACGCCAACCCGGGCGCGCGCATATCGGTCAAGCTCTGCTCCGAGGCGGGCGTGGGCACCATCGCCACAGGCGTTGCAAAGGGCGCTGCCAACAAGATTTTAATCTCTGGCCATAACGGCGGAACGGGTGCTGCTCCGCGCGATTCCGTCTGGCATGCTGGTTTGCCGCTCGAGCTTGGTCTTGCCGAGGCTCAGCAGACGCTGCTGCAAAACGGCCTGCGCTCCCGCGTGGTGCTTGAGGCCGACGGCAAGCTCATGGACGGCACCGACGTCGCCGTGGCATGCTTGCTGGGCGCCGAGGAGTTTGGCTTTGCCACCATGCCGCTCATCACCATGGGCTGCCTTATGCAGCGCGATTGCCAGCAGGACACCTGCCCGGCCGGCATCGCTACGCAAAACTGCCGTCTGCGCGGCGGATTCCGCGGCAAGCCCGAGTACGTTGAGAACTTCATGCTGTTTGTGGCCGAGCAGATGCGCGAGGTCATGGCTCGCCTGGGCTTCCGCACCGTCGAGGAGATGGTGGGCCACCCCGAGTGCCTGCAACAGGTTGAGGTCGAGGGCAACTGGAAGGCAAATCTGCTCGATCTTTCCGCGTTGCTCGCTCCCGGCGAGTGTACCTTTGGCGCCCATATCGAGGGTGCCGATGGCAAGCACTATCTGCCCGAGATGGCTGCCGATTCCGGCTTGGAGCGCGCACTTGACTCCACGCTCTTCGTGCCGCTTACGGCCGATGCCCGCCGCCATCTGCGTCCGGTGCACTTCCGTGCCGATATCGCCAACGTCAACCGCTGCGTGGGCACCATCTTGGGCAGTGAGGTGACGCGTGCGCATCCCGAGGGCCTGCCGGAGGGTTCTATTACCATCGACTGCGACGGCTCCGCCGGCCAGAGCTTTGGCGCGTTTTTGCCCGCGGGCATTACGCTCAACGTGCGCGGCGACGCCAACGACTACTTTGGCAAGGGTCTTTCAGGCGGCATTGTCTCGGTGCGTCCCAACGAGAGTGCAACCTATAAGTTTGACGAGAACATCATCGTGGGCAACGTCGCCTTCTTTGGTGCCACCTCGGGCCGCGGCTTTATCAACGGCCTTGCAGCCCAGCGTTTTGCCGTACGCAACTCCGGCGCCACCGTGGTGGTGGAGGGCTGCGGCAACCATGGCTGCGAGTACATGACGGGTGGATGCGCTCTGGTGCTTGGCGAGGTGGGCCAAAACTTTGCCGCTGGCATGACCGGCGGCGTGGCCTACGTCTTTGACGAGTACGGCACGCTGGCCTCTCGCTGCAACCAGGAGAGCGTGGAGCTCAAGGCCCCGACCGATGCCGAGCTTGAGCAGATTCGTGCGCTCATCGAGGAGCACGTGCGCTATACGGCAAGCCCGCGCGGCATCAAGCTGCTCTATCGCTTCGCTGCTCTTTCGCGCCACTTTGTGAAGGTTATCCCCACCGAGTACGAGCGCGTCTTGCGGATCGTGGCCGATGCCGAGCGTGCGGGCAAGACCCACGCGCAGGCCGAGGAGCTTGCCTTCGAGATCGTCACGCGCGGTGCCGCCGCACCCGCATCCGCACCCGCCGCATGCCCCGCATGCGCTATGAACCAGAAGGAGGGACGCTAGTCATGGGTAAGCCAGGAGCGTTTCTTGAGCATGATCGCACGGCCCATGCGCTGCGTCCGGTGGACGAGCGCGTGCGCGATTTTGATGAGCTGTATGTTGAGCTGGATGACGATGCGCGGCGCATCCAGGCGAGCCGCTGCATGATGTGCGGCGTGGCGTTTTGCCAGATGGGCGCCTCGTTTGGCAAGGCGCGCCCATCGGGCTGCCCGCTGCATAACCTTATCCCTGAGTGGAATGAGCTGGTGTATCGCGGGCGCTGGAAAGAGGCCGCGGAGCGCCTGGCGCTCACAAGCCCGCTGCCGGAGTTTACGAGCCGCGTGTGCCCAGCGCTTTGCGAGGCCGCCTGTAACCTGGGTTCGGTGGACGGTGAGCCCACGACCATTCACGATAACGAGCGTGCCATCTCCGACCACGAGTGGGCGACGGGCGGTCCGCGTCGCTTTGAGCCTGCGGACGAGGATGCCCCACTCGTATCTGTGATTGGCTCCGGTCCTGCCGGTCTGGCGGCGGCATGGGAGCTTGCGCGCCGTGGTGCTCGCGTGCGTGTGGTTGAGCGCGATAACCGCCCCGGCGGTCTGCTCATGTACGGTATCCCCAACATGAAGCTCGAGAAAGATATCGTGAAACGTCGTTGCGACCTTATGGAAGAGCTGGGTATCGAGTTTGCCTGCGATACCGATGCGGCAGATCCTACGGTGGCAAAGGAGCTTCTTGAGCAGAGCGATGCTGTAGTTGTTGCAGCGGGTGCTCGCGCGGCGCGTGGCCTCGGCGCCCGCAATATCGATGCGCCCGGCGTGGTCTATGCGGTCGATTACCTTACGGCGTCTACCAAGGCCGTTCTCGATGGGGGAGAGCCCGCTATCAGCGCCAAGGGCCTCGATGTCATCGTCATTGGCGGCGGCGACACAGGCAACGATTGCGTGGGCACGGCAGTGCGCCAGGGTGCCAAGAGCGTACGACAGTTTGAGTTCTTGCCCGCCGCACCCGATAAGCCGCTGCCCAACAACGCATGGCCCGAGTGGCCCAACGTTAAGAAGACCGATTACGGCCAGCAGGAAGCCATTGCTTTGATGGGCGGCGAAATGCGAGAGTGGGCGATCGATACGCTCGAGGTCGAACTTGATAAGGAGGGCGCCGCACGCGCCCTGCGCGTGGTCGACCTGGACTGGAGTCATGGCAAGCCCGAGCGCCTGGATGATACCGAGCGCGAGTATCCCGCGCAGCTCGTGCTCATCGCCTGCGGCTTTACCGGCCCCGAGCATGACGTTTTCGATGCTCTGGACGTCCAGATGGCTACCGAGGGACGTCCCCTGCCCGTGACCGAGCCCGCCGCGCACCAGGCGCGTCGCACGGCCGAAGCAACCACTCCCGTCTACGTAGCAGGCGACGCCCACACCGGCAGTTCCCTTGTGGTCAACGCCATCGCCGACGCCATGGCCTGCGCCACCGAGGTCGCCACCCGCCTCTCCCTCTAATGTGACAAAAAGCCGACAGGTTTAATTTGTCACATTTTGCCGCGCACGGCTCCAAAACGACCGTTCACGGCCGATTGTTCACGGTAGCCCAGCAGCAAAAAGCCGCCTTGCAGGTTCCAAAGAACATGCGAGGCGGCTTGCTCTGCCTATGCCGCGATGCGCCGCAGAGCCGCGCGGCGGTACTGCCGGAGGCGCTACTTGATCACGCGCACGCGGTAGATCGCGGGAATCTGCTTGAGGGCCTCGATGGTCGTGGCATCCAGATGCTCGTCGGTATCGAACATGGTGTAGGCGTTTTCGCCGGCGCTCTCGTTGACCATGCGCTGCACGTTGGCGTTGTCCTTGGCAAGGATGGCCGTGATCTGACCGATCATATTGGGCACGTTTGCGTGCAGACAGGCAATACGGCTTGCGGCGCGCGCCTTGCCCATGCTGCAGGCGGGGTAATTAACGGAGTGGACGATGTTGCCGTTCTCCAGGTAATCCTTGAGCTCGGAAATGGCCATATCGGCGCAGTTTGCCTCGGCCTCGCCGGTGCCGGCGCCCGAGTGCGTGGTAATAAACGTGTTGGGCATCTTGACCGTCTTGGGCGTGGCAAAGTCGCAGGAGAACCAGGAGAGCTTGCCCTCGCGCAGGGCGGCGTCCACGGCGTCCTCGTCGATGATGGTCTCGCGCGCGTAGTTGATGAGCACGGCGCCGGGGGCCAGCAGGTCAAGCTGCTCGGTCGAGATCATGCTAATGGTATCGGCCTTGCTGGGCACGTGTACCGTCAGGTAATCGCAGCCGCGGCAAAGGTCCTCGAGGGTACCCACGCGCTGAACGCTTTGCGAGAGAGCCCACGCGTGCTCAACGGAAATGAACGGGTCGTAGCCATATACGTCCATGCCCAGGTCCACGCAGGCATTGGCCACCTTGGAACCCACGTTGCCCAGGCCAATCACACCGATGCGCTTGCCCTTGAGCTCACGGCCCACAAAGGCCTTCTTGGCCTTCTCGGCGTTGACCAGGATGTTGGGGTCCTCGGCGTTGTCGCGCACCCATTGCATGGACTGCACCACGCCACGGCTGGAAAGGATGAGGGCGGCAAGCACGATCTCCTTCACGGCGTTGGCGTTGGCGCCGGGGGAGTTAAATACCACGACGCCGCGCTTGGCGTACTCCTCGATGGGGATATTATTCACACCTGCGCCGCAACGAGCAATAGCGCGAATGCCTTCGGGCAGCTCGTAGCCGTGCAAGTCGGTCGAGCGCATGAGGATGGCGTCGGCGTCCTCGGCCTTGTCTACAAACTCGTAGCCGTTGCCAAATTCGACCGCGCCGTCTTTGGTGATGTCGTCGATGGTTTTGATTTTACGCATGGAAGTCTCCTTGTGGGGAACGCCGCGCGTGGCGGCAATGGTGATACAGCTGAGGTGGGCCCGCGTTGTCGCAGGCTACAAAGATCGCGGAGACGGTGCGTGCTCGGCTTCAAACTCGTGCATGTAAGCGGCGAGTGCCTCGACATCTTCCATGGTAACGGCGTTATAGACGCTTGCGCGCATGCCGCCTACCAGGCGATGCCCCTTGATGTTCTCGATGCCGCGCTCGTGCGCGCCGGCGACAAACCGCGCGTTGAGCTCGTCGGAATCGGTGCGGAACGTGACGTTGGCGATGGAGCGGCTGTCCTTTTGCGCCGTGCCATGGAAGAGCTGGCTGTTGTCGAGCAAATCGTAGAGCAGGTTTGCCTTTGCCCAGTTGCGCTGCGCCATGGCCTTAAGGCCGCCGGTTTCTTCCACCCAGCGAAAGACCTTGCCGCATACGTAGATGCCAAAGGTGTTGGGCGTGTTGAGCATGGAGCCCTTTTGAGCCTGCAGACGCAGGTCCATGTACTGGGGGGTTTGCGCGAAGGCCGGGCCGTCTTCCAGCAGGTTGTCGCGCACGATGATCACCGTGACACCCGCGGCGCCGGCATTTTTCTGCGCGCCTGCATAGACCAGGCCGTAGCGCGAAATATCGAGTGGCTGCGAAAGAAAGCAGCTCGAGACGTCGGCAAAAAGGGGAGTGTCGCCGCATTCGGGCAGCTCGTGGAACATAGTGCCAAAGATGGTGTTGTTTTGGCAGATGTAGACGTAATCAAGGTCGCCTGCGGCCGCGCGCTCGCGCACGGGGGCGAGCGCGGGGATACGGTCGAAATCGGTGCCTTCGCTTGAGGCGAGCTTGACGGCATCGCCGTACTTGGTTGCCTCTTTCCAGGCCTTCTTGGCAAAGTTGCCCGTGACCACGTAACCGGCGCGACCGGTGCGCATGAAGTTCATGGGGATGCCCGCAAACTGCAGCGTGGCGCCGCCCTGTAGGAAAATCACACGGTAGTTTTGCGGAATATCGAGCAAACGGCGAAGCGTGGCCTCGGCGTCGTCGATGATTTGCTGGTACATACTCGACCGGTGGCTCATTTCCAAGACGGACATGCCGCAACCCTGGTAATCGAGCATCTCGTTTGCAATCTGCGTCAAGACGCTCTCGGGAAGCGCGGCGGGGCCGGCCGAGAAGTTGTGCACGCGGGCCATAAAACAAACCTCCAAAAACAGACTCTGAGGTACGGCCACTTTAGCATGCTAATCCGAGTATTTCTCTATGGTTTACGATTCTGTTACATGGAGATTGCTGCATGAGCAATTTGCTTCGGGCGCTTTTAATGCGGCACGCTTGCCGAGTTTATTGATAACGGGCGAGAGCTCCTTCATGTGTGCCCTCGGGGTCTGCGCATAAAATGCCAGGGGACTTCCCCGGCTCTTGGAGGTCCTTCTATTCGAGAGTACCGATTTCTTTATGGCTCGAATTGTAGTTCGGGTCTACCGGATGCGTTTCGTTCGTATTTTTCTAAGATGGTTTTTCTTGAAATCTCGGTAGCTTCCAAAGAAGATCTGTTCGGTTTTCGATTGCTCAGATCTTTCGTATTTAATCCTCGCTAGTTCGATTTCACAGATATAGTCTGCAATTTGCTGGAGCCTGAAGTGCCTTGGGTCGCATTCTTTATAAATGACTGCCTGGGCTCCAAGAACGTATCCGAACGCCGCATGGAGGACGTTGGTTACTTCGTTTTGTCCATTGTCGTAGTAAATCTTGACAGCGTCGTACTCTTGAAAAGACTGCAGCGTATCGAATAAAAAAGAGAACCAAATCACGCCGCATCCTTGCGAACATGGTTTCATCGTTGGTGAATCTGTCTCTCTGGTAGCTGAACGTTGCATATGTGATGGGGCATTTGCTCGCAAACGAGGCAAAGCCTGCAAGAAGTCGACTTCGCATGCGAGTGTCCATGGCCTTGTATGATTCATTGCCGTGCATCAGGGGGTTCATATGGAGTGGAATATCCGGAAGTCCACGTGTTCTAAGTGCATGCTCGTAATTTTCGATGGGTTCGACGATAGATGCTGATTGATCGTGGAAAACAAGCGTTATCAAATAGTATTTAGCGCTGCGCCCTCCGTAGTTGCCGGATTCATCGACGAAAACGGAAAGCTCCTTCACGATGCAGTCTCCCTAAAAATAAAAATGCCGGGGGGATCCCCCGGCCCTTGACTGCCCTCCATAAAGGAACGCAATCCATTTATACCACGAGACGGGGCGTCTATTCAAGTAATAATTATAAACACCAAACATATGTTCGTCAATCTAGCAGGGAGTTTGGCTTTCTGGCGGAGTTCTCTGCGATTTTTGCCGTTTGGTTTCCATGTCCAGCCCTACGCGCCCGTGTGAGCATTCGGCATGGTGTCGCAGCGGCGACACCGCACAACCTATGCGGCATCTGCAGCCGAATCCTGTGGGTCCGAACGACCAAAGACTAAAATGAAAGCCAACGCCCGCGCGTAGAAGGAGACTTCCAGCCATGTCATATACCGATGACGATACCCCCGACTTCGAGGGCCTGCGGGCCTTTTTGATGGACTACTGCGGCACGGCGTTCGCGGTAGGGGCGGGGCCGGCGCTCATAGACCTTGCGCGCATTGAACGTGCGGATCCCCAGGAGCTCTTGCGTATCGCGCAAGAGCTGGGCATAAACGTGCGCTAACGCAACGGGGCAGCGGGCAAAATTCAATCGCCCGCCGCCTCCGTTTTTCTATCCCAGAGTGGCTATGACCACGTCGTCTCCCGGCAGCAATTGCGTATCGCCGTTGGGAATGATCGTCTCGCCCTCGCGTTTGAGTAACACGACGATAAAGCGTCGCCCCCCGTGTGGAAGCTCGTGCAGGGCGCACCCTGCCCAGTGGTGATGCTCGCCAATGTGATGCTCGCGCAGCGAGACCCCGGCGCGTTCCTCAAAGGTGGGCGCGGCAAGCACAAGCAGGTCGCCCGTCTCGATCACGGTATCGCCGTTGGGGATAACGGGCTCGGCGCCATGCCTCAATATCAAGACGACGAGCATGCTTGCCGCCTCGCCAATCTGTGCCAGGCTGCGTCCGGCAAAGGGGTGCCCGGCGTCTACCTTGAGCTTGATAAACGAAAGGTCGGTCTCCTCCTGATAATCGTTAAAGGTGCGGCCTACGTCGCCTGCCTTGTCAATCATCTTTAGACGTTTGGCCACGGCGGGCAAAAGCGAGCCCTGCATCACGATGGAGATGATGGCGACCATAAACACCAGGTCAAAAAGGTCGCGACTGCCCGGCACGCCAGACACCACGGTGAACAGCGCAAAGACCACCGAGGCGGCGCCGCGCAAGCCCGCCCAGGACACCAGGCCAATCTGTCCCAGGCGTTCTCGGCGCGGCGGCATGATCGCGCACACCGCCACCGGCCTGCCAATAAAGAGCATAAAGAGCACAAGGCCCAGTGCCGGCAGAATGGCCTGCGGCAGGCGGGTGGGGGTCACCAAAAGGCCAATCAAAAAGAAGATCGCCATCTCGGCCATCTCGGTGAGCACGTCAAAGACATGCACCATCTCGCGCTTGGAGGGAATGTCCGAGGCGCCCAGCACGATGCCCGCCAGGTACACAGAGAGAAATCCGTTGCCGCCCAGCTGGCTGGGTACCGCAAACGAGAGCAGCGCGATGGCGATAAGCACGATGGTCTCGCTTTGAGACTCGAGGTTCATGCGGCAGGCAAGCTTCATGCCAACCCAGCCAAACGCCAAGCCAAACGCGGCGCCAAAGACAATCTGCTGCGCGATAAGCACGGGCAGGTTGACGGCTTCGCCCAGCGCCAGGGCACTAAACACGGCAGTGAGCATGTAGGCGAGCGGGTCGTTGGAGCCAGACTCGACCTCGAGCAGCGAGTCGGTGCCACCCTTGAGCGAAAGCCGGTGCTCGCGCAGGACGGAAAAAACGCTTGCGGCGTCGGTGGACGAGATGACGGAGCCCAAAAGGAGCGCCAGCGGCCAATCAAAGCGCAAGGCAACATGGGCAAACACCGCGGTGAGGCCGGCGGTGATCACTACGCCTGCGGTGGAGAGCAAGACGGCGGGGGCGGCCACCGGGCGTGCGCGCTCGATGTTGGTGTTAAAGCCACCGTAGAACATGATGAAGATAAGGGCTGCGGTACAGACGCTCTCGGTTGCCTTGAAGTCGTTAAAGTTGATATGCAGCGGCCCGCCGCTTCCCAAGAACATGCCGAGGGCGATAAAGATGAGCAGCGTGGGGAAGGGAAGTTTGGCCGCGATGGGCTTGAGTAGGATGCAGGCGATGATAACGGCGCCTACAAAGAGCAGAATCATGTTCATGCGGTCTCGTCTTTCGAGCGATGCAGCGAGGTCGCTGCCAGGGCGATACGGTCCAACGCTTTTAATCCTACCCAGATGGTCGATTGAAAACCGCCGGCGCACCCATCTGGCGCCATCGTCATGAACTCTCAACTGGATATACCTCAAACTTTGTCAACCTGCCCTTGTGCGTATACAATAACGTTCAAGTTGACGTTTAAGGATGGTGCCCCATATGGCGACGTATATCACCTCCGATGCCCACGGGCATCTGCGCGCCCTCGACCAAGCGCTCGAGCAGGCCGCCCCCGGTGCGGACGATACCGTGTACGTGCTGGGCGATATGATTGATCGCGGTCCGGAGCCGGTGGGCGTCATCAATCTGGTGCGAAGCTTGCCCAACGTTCATGTTTTGATGGGCAACCACGAGCGCCTGATGCTCAACGCCATCGAGCGCGGAAGCCAGATGGATATCTTTACCTGGGAGCGAAACGGTGGCTACACCACGTCCGCCCAGTTTGATGCCCTGCCCCTCGCGGAGTATCGCGCCGTTATCGAGTGGATTCGCGAGCTGCCGCTATCAGATGCGATTGAAGTGGGGGATAGGACATACCTGTTGGCGCATGCTGGCATAGAACCCAGGGCTTTTACGTGCTGGCTCGCGGGTGCGGGCTATACCGGCGAGGACGGCTATGCGGACGTTCCCATTGATGTGCTGCGTCAGGCCATGGCGGCTCAGGATGAAGAGGATCTTCTTTGGATTCGCGAGGCCTTTTGGGGCGTGCCTACGGGGCTTGTGGGCCCTGACGGGCGAGGCCCCGTGGTGATTGCGGGGCACACGCCTTCGAGTTTGCTGTTCCGCTATGCCGCAAACATGTGTGGCACGGGCTGCAACAAGGACGGCCTGGGCTGCATGGTCGAGGTGGGGCCCACGCATGATACCGGCGGCGTGGCAGACCATCTTGCTATCGATTGCTCCGCTGCGGCGGGCGCAGGCGTTGGCCGCGTGGGCGTGATGCGTCTGGACGATCGCCACGTGTGGTACGGGGACATCGCCGAGTGAGAGTAGTCTGGGCCGTGTTCCCGGTTACTTGTAGTGCGGCCTGCGCGCGAACGGGTCGCCGGTGGTGCGCGAGATGATACCGCGGATGCGCACGTACTGCATCGTGAGCAAAACGAGCAGCAGCGCCATGACCGCAAGGTAGCTCAGCACGGCACCCAGCAGGCCAAAGATGCGCACCAGCACGATTGAGAGCACGATTGCCGCGCCAAACGAGATAAGGTACGGCTT
>OKRW01002985.1_pt1 | contig 11410 bp, 10 predicted proteins | sample 1601151 | NCBI WGS metagenome assembly OKRW01 (sample SAMEA3541471, study PRJEB24748) | human gut metagenome | biome: human gut; feature: human-associated habitat; material: faeces | place: China | collected 2012 | reverse complement strand
GGATTTTGCGATCAGAATTTGCCGCCGCATGGTTATCTGGAACTTTTAAGTATCTGTTTCTTATAATATTACTTATCAGCCCAAAGCACGATATGCTTATTGCGGCAATTCCTTTTGTTCACAGCGGTCCGGCAGTGCGCCGCCACCTTTTTATTTTGCGTCTTCACATGCAACCGTATCTAAAATGGTACGGATTCTTTCTATATAAGAGTGCTTCTCCCGCACCTTGCGGTACCCATTCCATGCAATCCGCTTTCGCTCCTCCTCGTGTTCCAGATAGTAGCCCACCTTCTCGCACAGATCTTCCAGACCGTCGAAGCAGACGAGGTCTTCCCCCTCCTTAAAATAGTACGGAATCTCTGCCTGGTAGTTCGTCAGAAGGAAGCCCCCACAGCCAAGCACATCCCAGATACGCAGCGGGATACCGCTCTTGATGTTCGGTATCGTAAAGTTCAGGTTGATCTTCGACATGCGGAAAACCTTCGGCATCTCGCTCCAGTAGTCCACCGACCCACAATACTGAATCCGCAGCAGATCACTGACATCACTGTTGCTGTAGACATTGACTTTGTAATGCTTTGAAAGTTCAATCAGCGCCCTTCTCCGCTCGATCTCCGCAATCTTGAATCCAAGCACGGTTGTCTGGAAAATCAGCCCCAGATCCGAAAAAGATCCCTCGGATTTTTCCAGCTGAAAATATTCCTGCAGCTGTTCGAGAATGTTCGTGGTCAGCATCGGCTCCACGATATTCGCTCCGCTGATGTTAAGCTGCGCCTCCATAACAGCGTCAAAATATCCCCTTAAATACTCCGGCAGCCTGTTTTTGATCTTGTCATAGGAATTGCGTTCATAAAGGCTTCCCACAAACGCCACATCTCCGCGGTATTTCCGCATCTCCGAATCCTGTGTGGCATTCCGTCTTTCCGGTTTTTCCGGCGCCCCGAGCAGCGCATCCATCCGCTCCGTATCTACCGCCAGCGGGAGATACCAGATATGTTTTACGCCCATCCCGCGGAACTCCAGGTAATTCGTCTTATCAAACGTAAAAATGTAATTGCAGGCGTGGAACACCGATTCATGGTACATACTGATCAGCGGATTGTCGCATGTCCAGGAAACATATTTCACGCCTGTGCGCTCACATACATTCGAGATCAATGGGAAATAGTTCACCGTAAATACCATATCATAATGCGTCCCCCGGATCTTCTCCTCGATCACCCGCTCAAATTCAGGACTTACGTCATAGCTTCCGAGTTCCTGTTCGATATTGTCCACCGTATGTCCAAGCAGCAAAAAAGTCTGCTCAATGTCTCTGTAATTATATGCTTTCCATCGGTACATCAATATGTGCATAGCTGTCCATTCCTCTATCCTATATATTGCCTTCTTTGCAGTACTGCGCGCAGAGACTTACCGCCTTTGTTCGCCTTACCGCGCGCAGAAGCTTACATTTACCGCTCCCATCTTCGCCCATGTGCATTCGTCAGGTCAGAAAGCACTCCTTCAGATACTCCGCACGGCTTTTCCACGTATGACCGTCTCTCGCCGCAGCATATCCACAATCTGCAATCTCCTGTGCCCGCTCCAGATGTCCAAACAGATCAAACACCCTCTCCGGCAGTGTTCCAAGCTCCTGCCGTCGGAACATCACAAGTTCCCTGCCATCGGTAAATTCGCGGCGCAGATAGGTAGAATCGTCGGTTACCACCACCGCTTTCGCCAGCATTCCATTAAAAATCCGATCGTGCGCTCCTGCCTTAAACCAGGTCATCGTGTTCAACACAATTTTGGCATCGTTCATAGACGGAAGGATCTCCGGCGCAAGAACTTTTCCACGGTAATCAAGATACGGGCTGCCGCTCCACTCGCACTGATCCCATCCCGTACCGTACGCCGTGACCCGGATTCCGTTTTCCACCAGAATACGCACCGCCTGCTCCCTGAAAAACGAAGTGGCGTAGGAATCGATAAAACGCATCTGCACAATGATCTCCTGCACGCGCTTGTCCGGGATATCGCTTCGCCGGTCTTTAAGATACTCTTCAATGACTTCCTCCGTCGTCCGGTCCGGATGGTGCACCAATTCCGCCAGCACATTCCCCGCCATCAGCTGTCCGTCCACTTCCGGGATGGAAGACAGATCCGGTATCATTTTTGCCACCGTATAAATCGGAAGCGCTCCGGCATACAGAACGTCAATCCCTCTCTCCGCAAGCGGCTTGTGCCGGCTTCCCAGCTCCACTCCCGCATGCGGAAGAAAATCCACCTGATGGATATTTTTAAAATATCTGCGGATATATTTTACGTGATTCCGGTCTGTGCAGAGCACAACCGACGTCTCCGGCGCCAGGCGCAGCGGCTTCTCATAGTGAAACGGATGATCCATCAGAATGTTGAGATACGGGATGCCGTAATATTCCCAGACATTTCTGGTCCCACCCTTTTGTATACACGCATCGTTCTCCCGTACGCTCTGTGCCGGCGCAGGCACCTCCATATCCAGATTGTATCCCAGATTATTAAATGTCACACATGAAAATTCACGCTCCGGCGAACTGCTCTCCGCAAGCACAGAAAGCAGTGCATCCTTGCTCTGCGGCAGCCGCGCGTCATACACAAAGGACGCATAGCCCATCGTCTCAAAAGCTTCCCGCAATTTTCCGGTAAATAAATCAAGTGTGTCGTATACACCGATAAAATAAATAATGGTATGCTTCAAGATACTCTCCTTCTATGAACCGATCAGAACCTTTTTTCCGTCAAATGCAAATCCATATTTTCTGATCCGCTCCCTCGCAATTCCGTCTGCCACAAGCTCTGTCTCATATTGTTTCTCTTCTATCTGCTGCAACGCCCTTGCAACGCACGCTTTCATATTCTCGTCTCTCTCCCGGTCAAAAACCTTAAATTCCATAATGTAAGAATTGCCGTTTTCTTCCCGCGCGCGGAGAATAATGTCATATCTTCCCAGACCACTCTCCCTGTTTGACCGTATTGAAAACTGATCTGATAAATCTGCCAGCAATCCAAGCACAAAGCCATGGTAAAAGCGCTCTGTCTCATCAATATTACCACGCCCTGTGCCTGTGTCAAAGTAACTGAAGGTGGATAGCGTGACCATATTCATATAGTAGTTCATCTCTTCTATATTATCATGCAGCAACGCTCTTCTGAAATCTCCATAGCCAGTATCCATATCGTTAAACCATTCCCGTATAATGCGTCGAAACATAATCTCCACTTCTTTGTTCGTCAGCATCAGCACATATTCCTGATCGTTCTTTTGGTTTACGCGTAGATACCCCGTCGCATATAGAAGGCTGAAAATAGCCGATTCCCGATACTCCAATTGTGCAAAGTCCAGTTGCTCGTCCATCTCCACATGTAACATCTCTCCTTCAAGAAGCTGTTCCATCGCCATCTTCATATTCTTTGAAGACTTTCGGATTAACGAGCTCACCAGTTTATTATTACTTGTATTCGCCCAATAAGTATCAAAGATCCCCTCTGCATCGATAAACTTTGTGATCGACCACGGATTATACATATCCCTGCGCTGTCCAAATGTAAATCCGTCATACCATTCTTTTACTTTTTCCCTGTAATCGAGCAGACCTACTCTGGCAAGTCCCACCTTTACCTCTTCTTCCGTAAAGCCAAATGCCGTCTCATATTTCGTACTCGTTTGTGTGACCACATCTATATTATTGAGGTCGGAGAAGATAGATTCCTTGCATATTCTGGTAATGCCCGTCAGCAATGCTCTCCCCAGCGATGGATTCGTTTTAAAGGAATTATTAAAAAAAGCCCCCACAAAAGAAACCATCTCATCCCAAAAGCTATTAAAGTAAGCTTCCTGAAGCGGAGTATCATATTCATCCAGTAAAATAATGGGCTTATGCCCATAATACACATAGAGCAAATCCGTCAGAAGCCGTACGGACTGCGCAGCCGTGGACGCATCCATGTCCCATGATATTCTGCCAAAATCCTGTCGTTCCCTTTCCGTGAACCGCGACATGTCAAGTATCCGCTCAAAGCGGCGATATACCTCTATAATACCATAATTTATCTGCCGAAGCACCGCCTCAAACGTTGTCCCCTTAACACCTGCAAATGACAGAAATATAACGGGGAAACGCCCTTGCAGCTTGTGATAGCTTTTCTCTTCCCAAACCTTCAACCCCTCAAATAAATCCGCACGATTTTCATAGAACACGGAAAAAAAGCAGTTCAGCATGCTCAGATTCAACGTCTTGCCAAAACGTCTGGGGCGTGTAATCAGCGTAGTCGTCTCGCCAGATTCCCACCACTGCCGAATAAAATCCGTCTTGTCTACATAAAACATCTGATCACGTCTTAACGCCTCAAAATCCTGAATGCCAACCGCAACGCTCTTCTTGCCTGTAATCCGAACGGTGTACGCTCTCATGCGCCGCAAACACTCCTCTTCTCCAGGACGTTCTACATCCACTGGAATCCACCAGCGGCTGCCTTCTTTGTATGCACCTTCAATCTGCCCGTTTGCGCACCAGTAATTTACCATACGCTTCGTGACAGACCATTCTGTAGCTTTCTGTCTGGATGTCATATATTGCATTGCATGCCCTCCCCTAACTGCCCCAATTATAAGCCCGTGGGTGGGAAATTGCAACGTCATTTCCCAGTTACTTCCCAGTTATTTCCTTATATGTTCTTATCCTTATATCACATGCAAGGATTTAATGTAGGCTTCCACCCCGGATCTGTTATGTAAATTATAAACCCGATCTATCTGTCCAAAATATTCACGAATAAAATGGCAGGGTTCCCGTTGTCCCTGCCATCTTCTTTTAAGCATTTTCGATATCGCTATCATCCTTTCCGCAGCACCAGAGTCAATAACTCTTTCACAACCTCCGATGTACCTGCTCCCAGAATAGCCTGAAGTGCTGCTTTTCCTACGCTCTGCATATAAGCCTTTAAACCGGATAAAATCCCCACTGCCAGTAATGCCAGTCCCATTACACTTAACGCCTCGATTCCTGTCAAACATAGCAGAAATCCAACTGTAGCCTCAAATACAACTCTATTTGCATCCCCTCATATATCCAGGCACGAGCACGACACTACCCTTACCTAACCAGATCGTAGCTTTCCGCTATCATCCGCTTTACTTCTCCATCCGGCACACTGCCGTCAAGGATGACCGTATTCCAGTGCTTTTTGTTCTGATGATAACCCGGAATGACTGCTTCGTACGCTTTCCGCCAGAAATCAATCCACTCCGGATCTGCTTTGACATTAATCCGCATCTGTCCCTGATATTCATAAGTCCAGAGAAATGCCCGCTTATTTTTCCGGCAGCGCACCAGCACCCAGTTTGGATCGTGAAACGGTGTGTCCACATAGACATCCGGAAATGACATTCCGTATTCCAATGCTTCTTCTCTCGTTGTCATAGCTTTTTCTTCTACCTCCGCCCCAACTCGCGTATCCGCTCCTCTGCCGGTGCATAGCCGCCGCACTTCCGGTAATAGGCAAGCGCCTCTTCCTTTTTCCCGAGGCACTCGTAGATGACGCCGATGTTATAGTCCGCCCGATAGGAATTCACTCCCTGTGCCCGGCACTCTGCATGCCCGGCCGCCTTCTCAAATTCACGCACCGCCTCTGTGAACCGTGCGTTTTTCATGTAAATCAATCCCATCAGAAACTGAAAATCCGCACTTTTTCCAAATTCGTCATAGATATTTTCAAAAAACAGCGCCGTCTGCTCCTGCCCACTGTTGATTAGCGCATATCCGTACGTCTCCACCATGTCGATCACATATTCCAGTCCGGGGTTCAGATCAAACGTAAGCCCCTGTGCGAACCAGCCGCACGCCACGTCGTATTCTCCCATCATGTAATAGCTCTTGCCGAGCTGATACAGAAGATACGGAATCTGCCCGCTCTCACGAGCATCCGCATCTGTTCCGGCTGTCTCTGCCTTTGCGACGCCGTCTTTCGCCCCGGCATTTCCATCCCAGCCCAGCTGCTTTAATTCCTGCTCCAGCAGGCGGATGTTGCGCTTCGCCTTTTCTTTTTTCTGCTGCTCGGGCAGATCGTATCCGGTGTGCAAGATCACAACCGGCGTCTCATACGTCCGATAACCGCTCTCTGCGCCATGCAGGGGCGTCACCTGCTCATGGATCCTGCCCTCATAATGAAAATATTCTTTTGCGAATATGCGGTTGATCCACTCCCGGTTCTCCTGTCCCTCCCCGTTTCTGTGAAACACATTCCGCCTGCGTATCCGGCCGACCGCCCCCGGATGCGCGGCAATCTGTTTTTCCAGCGCGGACAGATCCAGCTGCTCTACAAACTCGTCGCTGTCCAAAACCAGCACATAGGAATGTGAGGCTTTTTCTATCGCAAAATTCTTTGCCGCCGAGAAGTCATCGCACCACAGGAAATCATACAGCCTGTCCGTGTAGCGCGCCGCAATCTGTTTCGTTCGGTCCGTCGATCCGGTATCCACCACGATCGTCTCCAGGCCGTATGGAACAAGCGCCTTTAAGCAGCGGTCAATATTCTGTTCTTCGTTTTTTGTAATGATACAGATGGATAGGTTCATGTGGGATTCCTTTCATTCTCCGGATCGTATTCCACCATACACAATCATTCACGTTACTTTTTATTTTCATGCAGCATGTCCACAATCTGCTGAAGCATCATATTGTGAATGGATTCTACCATCCCATATTGTCTGACCGGTACATGCACATTAAAATTTCCCATCGCCCTCGCTTTATTATCCGCATCAAACCCAGTAAAGGTAATCACATATGCCCCATGCTCTTTTGCCGTTTTAATTGCTCTTATTATGTTTTCGGAATTCCCGGAGCTGCTGATGCACACCAACAGATCCCCCTCCTCGATCAGCGATTCCAGTTGCTTGGAAAATACATGTTCATAGCCATAGTCATTTCCAAGGCAGGTAAGAACCGCATTATCGTACAAGCTATATGTTCTCATGTCTCCGTTTTTCATAAAGTCCGCCGTCATATGGCTTGCAATCGCAGCGCTTCCTCCATTGCCGATAAAAAAGGCCCGACCTTTGCCCGCTCTGACCTTCTCAAACTGTCTCGTAAGCAGCTCCATGCTTTCGGTGTAGCTTGTATTATCCAGACCGTTCTTTCCGGAAAATCTTATATTGTCAAGCAATTCTACGATTTGTTTTAAATAACTGTCACGTATCATCTGTAACCTCCGTATAACCTTTCAAACGCCACATTTCTCCGCAAATTGTCCATCGATCTATTATTCACGATTACTTCGTATCAGGAAATACTTGAGTCAATTCGGGTTTTATAGTTGTATCTTGCCCGCCAGCAGCAATCTATCAATCTTTCCATTTGCGTTTAGAGGCATCTCTTGCAGTAAAATAATTTTCCCAGGTAACATATATCTTGGTATATGTTCCTTTAAGTATGTATATATCTGCTTCTCTGTTTGTTCCAAATCTCCAACGCAAAACAATACAATCTTATCAGCCTCTTTTTGATATATTGCACAGCACTGCTTGATTCCATCTAATCCATAAGTAGCGGTTTCGATTTCTCCCAGTTCAATTCTATAGCCCAAATGTTTTATCTGAAAATCAGTTCTTCCAACATATTCAAGTTCCCCAAATTCATTATACTTTACAATATCACCTGTTCTATAAATTTTATCTTCATATAATGAATTAAGTGGATTTTGTGTAAATACCTGAAGGGTTTTTTCCTTGTTATCATAATATCCGTTTGCCAAGCAAGTGCCCCGTATACACAATTCGCCTTCTTCTCCCTGCTGAACCCTTGTATTATTTTCATTCAGTACAATTATGTCCGTATTTTCGCAAGGCTTTCCGATTGGTAGTGGTTCGTTATCTGCAAACGGCCTATTTACAACAAAATAGGTACATGCATATGCTGCCTCCGTTGGTCCATACAAATTAACAAACTCGGTCTTGGTGTAATACTTTCTCCAAATATTCAGATGCCTATTGGGCATTATTTCCCCGCAAAACATCACTAACCGCAAGTCATCAATCTTCTTTTTTTCAAAATAATTTCGATTTGTTAATGTCATCAGCGCTGACGGCACCCAGATTAATGTATTAATTTTATACTGATTGATATAATCAACCAACTTATTCGGAACCAGAAACAGCATTTCCGGAATAATATATAATGTAACTCCCATACATAGCGGTGTATATATATCCGGCATCGACGCATCAAAATAGAAAGGTGCCTGGTTTCCCAAAACTGTATTCTTATCAAAAGGCAAATACGCGCATTGCCATTCTATGTAATCAACGATCGCCCTATGGCTCACAACAACACCTTTCGGTGTTCCGGTTGACCCTGACGTAAATAAAACATATGCAGGATCTGTATCCACCACTCTTCCTCTGTAATTTTCAAGCACCTGCTGTTCCTCAATAGCCGGATCATCCTGTAAATAAATGACTTCTCCCTCATATCCAGCCTCGCGCAAGCGGCTTTCATACTCGTTTTCTACAATAGCCACTTCTGCCTGTAGCAAGCGAACAATTTTCTCCAACCGCGGAACCGGCATTTTTACATCAAGCGGAACATAATAATTTCCGCTGTAGAGCACTCCCATAAATGCTATATACTCTGCTATTCCTTTATTGCCGAATATAATGATGGGTCTGTTATTTATGTTATTATTTTTCCGCCTAATACTTACTGCTACTCTTTGTGAGCGATCATACAGCTCCTCAAAACTCAAACTTTTTTCTCCGTCTGAGATTGCCACTTTTTTTCCACTATCAATCTTTCTTTGATCCAAGTACTGTGTTACATTAGTTATCATATTGCGTACCCTCAATTTGCTTTTTTACGAACTCTGTAATGCTTAAAATATCTTGAAAATCTTCTAACTGTAAACTTTCCAGTGGAATTTGTATTTGATACTTATCCTCTAATTCAGATATCAGCAATAATATCTCCATGGAATCTAAAATTTCTTCCTCCAACAGCTTCGTATCTGTTTCTATTTCCATATATGGATTTATTTCCTGTAATATATGCAATATTTCCTGTTCCATCGTTACATTACCTCCTCAATTTTTCGGCACAATATTTCCGCAACTTTCTTTCTCCCTGCATCATTAGCTGTTTCATCAGGCGTGTCTGGCTGAGCGAATTCATTCTGTTTTAAACTATAGCTCATTTCCAAAAGCTCCAGATCATTTTCTCTTACTATACTATCAATTTTATTTACATTCTTAGCATAACGTTTATTAAAATCCGCTCCGAAAATTCTTTCCCCAAGTTCGTAATTCACCGGTGGTACAAATGGAATTACTTTTATATTATTTTCCCTTGCCAGTTGAATTATTTTTTTCAAATACTGTATCCCCTCTGTTTCCACATCCAATTCATAAAGGTAATTAACCCTAAAGTATACTTTGGATTTCGCATCGGAAGGAACATCTCTTTTTCCAAATTTATTAGTAGTAAAAAATTCTGCCTGAAGATTCTTTTTGCGTTCATGCACAATTTCGAGATATTCTTCATACTCTTTGCTGTCTACATGAGCCTTTTCGTATACCATTCTTAACAATTCTTCATGCTGTGATCTTGGCAATAAATGCTGTTTACCTGTTAGCGTATCCAGATTTATCATAATCACTAATATCTTAGGAATCATCCCCATGGCAATCTGTATATGTAGCAAATTATAATGCGATCGTAATCCCATTCCATGCATAGCCAAAACTTTTGCCCGGCGCTCTCCCAGTTCGTCTTTTAACATTTCTGCCAGGTTCCGCATATCCGTATCTTCCAAAGAGATTTTCGAAAATTCACAATCTCCCATAATCAACACATCTCTTGTATAAGGACGAATAAATTCTTCTACATATCTTTCATATAAATTTGATTTAACTGTAAAAAAATCTTCTTCCCTTTTATAACCATCTTCTTCGAGAAATCCCTCTATTTCTTTACTATTTTCTGCGGATATTAATATTTTTACCTTTCCTGTCTGGACTTTCTCTCTCATTGTATCCGGAGAAACAATTGGAAATTCATTGATGTATCCTCCCCATTTCTCCTTGTTACTATCTACAAAAAAAATTTTTGTATAGTTTGTTCGTTTAAAAAACAACGAAAATTCAGTTCCTCGAATTCCTGCTCCCCAAATAGCAATCTCATTACTTTCCAACATTGTTTTATGTGCTGTCATCCATTCACAAAAAGCTGCATATTCTTCCTTGCTGCTCGAAGTTACCGGCCACGCAAAATTAATTTTCTGCTCCATCTTCCATCTCCTCTTTTCCGACAATATAAGCAAGGATTTTATCTCTTCCGCTCTGACAAACCGCATCGTTAATTGTTACCATCGAAACAAAATCTTCCTCCTCCAGCAAATCACCCATATCCCAAAATTGACATTTATTGTCATCTGCAAACTTCTTGAGCACACTTCTGTTTTTTTCATAAATTTCCACAAATTCTTCATGATATAATTTCTTTGCCAGTTGATAGTTGATAGGCGTATTGATAACATATCCTGCAATGTCATATTTTCTAAGCAGTTGCAATATTCTTTTGAAGTATAACATTTCCTCTGTCTCCAAAGATAATGGTCGAAGAATCTGAATCTTCATATACTCTTTTTGAATCGTCTCATTGTCAACGTTTTTCCCGTCAAATGTTCTTTGTGGAGAATACTGCATTTCAATTTTATAATTTCCCGCTCTTTCCTCTGCCTGCTGTATGTACCGTTCAAAATACTCATCCCGAATTTGTCCTGTTTCAGCGATCATCTTCAACAAATCCGGATGTTGTGTTCTCGACAACATATGATGAAATTCCGTTAATGTTTCAAAGTTGACGAAAATCCATACCTTCTTTGGCACATATCCAAGCATAATCTGCAACCGTATCATATGATAAAAGCCCTGCATTCCCATACAATTCATTGCCAAAACTTTCATATTTTCTTTTTTATATGTTCTCCACAGGCAGTCCTTTATACTTTCCGTATTTTCTTCATCAATGATTGTTTCATTTAAAAAAGTTTCACCTATAACCAATCGGTCATAACCATATTGCCGGAAAAATTCTTCTGTATAGCTTTTTTCCTTTACTTCAATATATGAATTTTGTTCACTCTTCTCTGAAATACTTTCATAAAAATCTATATTTGCAACCTTAAAATCATACATATATTTTTCGCTATTTTCACTAGATTTCTCTGCTTCAAAAATATCCTTTGCTTTCAATTGCTCATCTATTTTAACATTTTCTTTTTTCTTTTACCAGAAAAGAGACAAGCCCGTTTTCATCTGCCCATAAAAGTACAAACTCTCCTTGCCATCCTCACACCACAGCATATATAATATAACCACAGACTGATCTGACAG
>OKRW01002978.1_pt1 | contig 11438 bp, 7 predicted proteins | sample 1601151 | NCBI WGS metagenome assembly OKRW01 (sample SAMEA3541471, study PRJEB24748) | human gut metagenome | biome: human gut; feature: human-associated habitat; material: faeces | place: China | collected 2012 | reverse complement strand
CGCCTTCTGCACATAGTCCAGCGCCAGCAGCTCCGCCGAGCCGGAAGCGGCGTCGATACCTCCCAGCTGATGTGCGGCACCGATGACCGCCTGGCACAGGTCCTGAGGAAGCTGGAGGATATAGCTCAAGGGATGATAGATGACCTGAATCAAACCGATGAGCAGAAAAAGCTGCACAAAAATAGGAACGACGCCCAGAAAGGGGTTATACCGTTCCTGCTTATAGAGCTTTCCCTGTTCTTCGGCGATGGCGTCGCCATCGCCGAAGTGACGGATCTTGATGCGGTTGATTCGCGCCTGCATGCGCACCATCTTGATACCGTTCTGGTGCACCCACAGCGACACCGGGAAGAGAATGATCTTGCTTAGGATGGTAAAGAGGATCACGGCAAGTCCATAGTTCTGCACCCATTGGTAGCACAGGCGCATAACGGCCCCCAGGGCCGCTCCGATCCATTGCATTGCGCCTTACTCCTTCGTCTTTTCGTCGCTGGTCACGCGGATGTCGTCGCTTTCCACTTCTTTTTTCGCGTTCTCGTCCATGCCCAGTTTATTCATGACCTTTTTCTTGGCCTTGCGCCAGTCCCCCACCACCGCCGCGCCGATGGCGATGGCCACGCCCGCGACCGCCTGGATGACGAAGGTCGTGGTGGACGGGTCAATGTAGGCAGAGGCTGAGGTGGTGAAAAGGAAGAGGAAACAGAGGGTGAGGTAAGACGTAAAGGCAACCATAGTTTTCTTGTTCATGTTTTTTCTCTCCTTGTTTAATGTTATGTGAATTCGAGGAATTCCATCATTGTTTATTGAGCACGGACAAACCGTTAAGTGAAGAATTTGTCACTGATCTTCTTTCTCTGCTTGTTCTGTGATGATCATGTCCGAAAATCTTACACTTAAGACCCTTGTATCTGTGCTGTCCGGATTGATGCTCTGAGGCGAAATGGCGTTGGGATAGGAGAGGTCTAAGGTCAGAATGCCATCAACAACAGCTTCTTTCGGAATCCTGAACTGAATCTTTGAAGCCCCTCTTGGCAGCGTTGCCTCATATAGCGTTTCGCCCTGTGCAGAAATAGAAATAATTTGATTGCCATCAATCGTACCCGCTACACTGATCTCTGCCTCAAGAGGCGCGGAGACTTCACCAACTGCCAGCTTAATTTCTCCCTCTGTCCCCAAAGACCAAGTAAAATTTTCTTCTGCTCCCGATATTCCCGCAGTAAATACGTCAGTATGGTTTTCGTTAGTGCTAAACTCTATCTTAGTACCCAAATTATACAAAGATATACCCTGTGCCAGTGCTGTCAGTTCCAACTCTGTAAGGTTGGACTCTTCTATAGTCATGTCAGAAAATCCTACCGCCAGGGTTCTGATATCCCCGCTTATTCCCGATTCATACGGAGATATGGCATCGGGAAATTGAAAATCCAATTCCAGAATACCGTCTTGTACATATTCTTTTCGAATACCAAACTCTACGGCTCCCGGTTGCGTCAGCGTATCGTCATAGACGACGTTATCGCCAATTGATATGGTTATTTTTTGTGATTGATTAAATACTTTTGAAATATTCATTTGCACTTTAAGTATATCTGAAGAAAATTCGCCGATTCGAAATGACATAGTGGCGTCAGTGGAAGCTGCCCATGTAAAAGTTTCCTCTGGAATACTAAAGCCCTCAATACAATATTGTTCCGCCGATCCACCTTTTCCAAAATAGATTGGATCTCCTAATTTGTATGAAGAAATTGAATAATCTATTGCATGATAAGAAGAAAGATCGTTATTTACAGAATCTACTCGATATTCTTTGAGCCGTGGCAAATATTCACTACTCCAGGAATCATCCCATTGGTAGTAAAGATATTTTCGTTCCCGCATCTCTCCTTCCTGAATTTCAAAAATGGATTGTCCATACTTTTTATAGTCGTTAATCCCAATATCTTCCGCAATGGTACCCATCAAATCGCCTTGGCAAACTGGCGCACTGCTCACCTGTAAACTGCCTGTACTTGTCCGTTGTTTTACAATAAACAAGGGATTGGTCGGCGCGGCTGCTCCAGCTCCATGGTCGGACATAACAACAATCATGGAATCATCATAGATACCTTTTTCTTTCAATTGAGCCAAATATTCATATACAATATAAAGTGAACCCCGTGCAGCGTCTATTGCCGTAACACTACCGTCTGTTATTTCTTCAGCATTTTCATTCATGTTATATGGCGGATGCACCCCATACAAGTGAATAAATCGATAGCATTTCGTATCATCTACAATCTGCAACCCATCATTTTTAATTTTATCATAAAAGGTAAAATTATCTACATTGAATACACTTGTTCCAGAGTTTTCCTCCACCCCCTTCCACTCGTCAAACGCTCCACTATAAAACCAAAATTTTTCTTTTAATATATGTGGAAAATACCGAAAACAAACGAAATTATATAATGTTTTTGCTAGTCCAGAATATGAGGAAACCTGTGTTTTTCCACTTATATAATTCGAAAAATACTGGCCAGCATAGGAAGGTAAAAATACATCCGATGTGTAAATTCCAATATCATATCCATCAGAGATTAGATCTTTGTAATAAGCTGTTTTCTGATATGCTTCTTCAATGTAATTATTATAGGGCTGTTCATTCTTATAGATTTGCCCAGTCAAAATATAGGGCAATGCTCCCTTCGTTGTTGGATACATACCAGTTACGTTGTCGAAATAGGTAAATCCATCCAATGGAGTCAAGAAATCAGGATCAGTCGATCGAATTTCGTCGAAGTAAACCTGATCAAACGCATCTAAGACGAATACAATTACATTTTCCTGAGAGGATACTGTGTTAATCCCCTGATCAGATACATAGCCCGTAGTATTCTTTACTCCAAAATGATTGGTCACAAATAAAGTCCCAACGGTAACCACTTGCATAGCAATTATGATACAGGACCCAACATGTAATACGTGTCTAGCTAGTTTTGGCTTCATCTTTTGGATGGCAATAGGGATAGCAATGCAGAAAAACCATAAAACAGTATTAAATATGCCTGTTAGTTGATAATCATCCCAGTTGATCGCCCTACCATCCAACACACCGTAATCCGTAGGATCAAAGTTACCTTGAATATACAACCCGATAGAAATTCCAAATAAAACGGCTATATAATAGCCAACAATACTTTCCGGAAGCAACAGGCCTATTCCTGATAAAACCGTAAATAATATTATTCCATTAAATAGACAGAGCCACGCAATATCCTCAATTGAGAACCATAATTCTGACATATTCATCAGATAAAGTTGAATCGGTCCGCACAGTCCAAAAATCACAGATAACAGCAAACATGGCATACATATTCTTTTAAATCGGTTTTTGACTTTAGTGACTTTCAATGTTATGGCCCCCCGATAAATATTGAAATTATTTACACCTGAATATGCCTCATCGCACAGCTCTCAAACACATCTAAAAAGGCTTGTGGAGCAAAGTTTGCACCTGCAAATAGCTTATTGCTTTGCAAAGCAGTTCTTGATCCAGTGTTTAACCCTGTTCCAAGTGAGGACACTTGCCATCTGGTGTTTAACGCTGGTCTGAGAGGGAATGCGTTCCATATGCAGCTTTAGATAAGATTGATGTGTATATTCCATTTGTTCCATGTTTGCACCCTGAATGTTTATATGCACAAAGCTTGCATTCTCCGAAGAATGAAGAATTATGGGAACGACTGTTCTTCCTTCAGAAAATATACGATTCGCGATCAGCCTGCCATTGAGCGTAATGCTCAAAAGCACCTCGCAGTGCTTTTGAACATCCACAACAAGCTGCTTGTATCCATCATGAGGCCTGAACATGAAATTAGCTTCTCCGAGTGCACGTCCCAACTTATCCGGCACGGGCTGTCTGTTCAGTCGCAGTTCAAGCGTCGATTTCACCTCATGAAGACGCTCCTTTGTCATCAATTCGGGGTGGGTCAGCAACTCAGCACAATAATAGATCTCATATCCGTAGGGCGTATGCTCGCCGGTGTAGCGGCGCATCAGGCCCAGAATCTCATCAAGGCGTTTCTGTGAGCCTGTGCTCGTCTTGGTATCTCGGTATTCTCGCGAGCATGCCATAAAACGCTCCGTGTAGAGCACGTCGTATTGAAGCGCAAGCTTAATCCACAAATCCCAGTCCATTGTCCAGTTTAGGGATTCATTGAGATAGCCCACAGCCTTAAGCGCATCAGCCCTGAAAAACGTTGTCGGTTGCATGATGTAATCCCAAATGTAGATTAGCGCCCACAGGCTGAAATCACGCGTATACTCAAACGCCTTGACCTTTGTTCCTGCTTCGTCGATAATATATCCCTCGCCGTAGAGTAATGCCGCCTGTGGATGAGCCTGCATCAGTTCCACTGCGTGGGATATGCAGCCCGGCTCATACCTATCGTCAGAATTCAGCCATGCGACGATTGAGCCCTTGGCCATCCGAAAGCCCTTGTTGATCGCATCGGACTGCCCATGATCCGGCTCCGAGATGTACTTGAGTCTGGACTCATATTCCTTGAGTATGGACAGCGTCTCATCCGTAGAGCCGCCATCCACCACGATGTATTCAACATTTTCGTAATCTTGGCTCAAAACGCTCTCGATCGTTGCCCGGATAAATTTTCCCTGGTTGTAAGATGGCGTAATGATGGAAACCAAAGGCTTCATTGTATCCCCTCATTCAATCGTCAGCACTTGAATCCGTACAGAAAGCTCTCTGGTGTCCTTGCTTCTGCTGCACTTGCTCGGCACAAACGTCTGGTTCGCCTCGAGTTCCACATCCCAGCCCGTACCGGCGGGCAACCCGATTCTCTCCTCGAACGTTCCTATTTCGGTGAGCTTGATTCTGCGCGCCTTCTTACCGTTTACTTTCACCGTCAGCTCAAGTGGACTGGGATAATTCCACATGTTTTCGCCCTTTACCACCAGTGTATTACCGTTCGATGAGCGCAACACAGTCCGATACTTCCGGCCAATCCATTTATCCTGATACCATGTATTATCCGTCTCCGATGTTTTCTGCTCCTGCAATGGTTTTATGTATTTTTTGATGTATTTCTTCCCGCAGCTTAGAATATATTTGGGCCTGTTGAAATTATACTTAATAAACAACACCGCATAGCAAAGCTTGAACTTTCTGCGAGGCTTCATCTGTTTAAGATACGCGGCATAGCCAAACACCCATGAGTGCGGTACGTACCCGTAGTGGCGCTTCAACTCGCGGCAAACCTCGCGGTAGACTTCATTACGCCTCGAGAGTGTCTTGTTATCCTCATACATACGCGACGTCGCAAGAACGTAGGGCACATACATGATTTTTCCCTGCTGGGAAATACGCATCCACAGTTCGTAATCCATGCACAGCTGCAAATCCGCGCGCAACAAGCCGACCCTTTCTACGATCTCCTTGGTAAAAAAGGCCGCTGGTTGGCAGATGACACATTCCTTTGCCAAGCTCTCGTGGTCAAAAAGCCGTGTCGCATACAGCTCGGTCTCATTGCCTTCCCTGTCGATATAGCATCCCTCACCGTAAATCATATCCACTTCAGGATGTTCCTGCAGTGCCTTTACTGCCTGCTCGATGGCATTCGGATAATAGGTGTCGTCCGAGTTGAGCCATCCGATAATCTCTCCATGTGCAATACGTATGCCCTTATTGACAGCGTCGGCTTGTCCACCGTCCTTTTCGGAACGCCAGATGATCCTGTCTCCGTAAGAACGCAGAATATCCACGGTCTGGTCCGTGGAGCCGCCATCCATTACGATATATTCGATGTTATCGTATGTCTGATTAAGCACGCTTTCGATCGTAGCTTTAATGAATTCGCCCTGATTAAAGGAGGGTGTGACAACGGTGACCTTCGGGTGTGCGCTTAGCTTGGATACCAGCTTGGGCCGCGGCACATAGAGCGACTTCAGATACTCGACCGTCTGCCTGGTACACGCCTCCCATGAAAAGCTCTTTCTACGCTCTTTTCCGCGTTGAATCAGCTTTTCCCTGAGGACCTTATCGGTGTATACGCGATAAATCGCGTCCGCAATCTCCCCTTCATTCTCTGGGTCAAACAGTACAGCCGCGTTTTGTGCAATCTCTGGCAGGCATGTGGCGCTGGCGCAGATGATTGGCAGATTTACGGCCATCGCCTCCACCAGTGGGATGCCAAATCCTTCAAACAAAGACGGAAAGGCAAGCATGTTAGCACTGGCGAAGATGTACTTCATCCTCTCCTGCGGTTGATAGCCCAGATACACAACATCATCGCGCAGCCCATATTCTTCGATGGCTCGTTCAATCTGTGGCGTCTCTCTTTCCCGGCTGCCTGTAAAGACCAACTTGAGCGGCAGATGCCACTTTTTCTTAGCTAACGCAAAGCCTTTGAGCAAGCCTACATGGTTTTTGTGCGGCCACATGTTGGCTGGATAGAGGATGAAGTCCTTCGGCAGAGTCTTTTTAACCTCTATCAGCTTGTTCGCTTCCAGCTCACTGTCAAAGCTCGAGTCTGCATCCAGATACGTCACCTTGATTTTCTGTGCCGGATAGTAGTATTTATCCGTCAACGTCTTTTTGCTGAATTCGGATATGGTGAGCACCATATCTGTTTTCTTGAGCGTCTCCCGCGTCAGGTTGATTCTGTCGTGCAGAACTTGCTTGTCAAAATTCCCGGGATAGTAATCCTGTTGAATGTCAAAAATTGCTGTCGCATTTGGGATTTTGCAGTCCGCTGGAATGAGATGAAACAGTGGGCAGAACCATACGTCGATATTGTACAGTTCCATATATCCCTTCAGCTGAATTTCTATATCGCGATGTATGTTAATAAGAATCTTCTGTGTTCTCTCGCTATCCCTGAAGGTGTCAATTGCCCGATCGCTCAAAAACAGGTATGTAGTGATGTCTGAATACTCTTCCAGTTTCCTGATGATGTTTCTGACGTACTGCTCCGCTCCACCGCTTTTGCTTGGATACAGGCCGACCGCGTTGACGCCTAAATTCATGACGATTTATCCTTTCATTTGCTTGCTCATCGACGAAATACGACATGCTTTACAGCTGCCTGCGGCCCTTTCGCGTCATCTTGGCCGCGCTACGCTCAAGTCGTTCATCCAAAGCTCCTTTTCCGGTCCGCTTGTTGTCCCGACCAACTCATTACTTTGGCCGTTATGCCAGTCAGAGCTTCTGCACCCCATGCATCATCCACGTTAGCTCTTCCATCTGGTTTTCGTGGATGTTAATGCTTCTGCTCCTCGCGAACCATTCGCGTCAGCTCTTCTATCTGGCTTTCGCGGCTGTCAAGGTGCTTCTGTGCCTCGTGCACCATTCGTGTCAGCTCTTCTATCTGGCTTTCGCGGCTATCAAGGTGCTTCTGCGCCTCGTGCACCATCCGCGTCAGGCCTTCAATCTGCCTGTCGCGGTCTGCCACTTGTTTCTGCGCCTCATGTACCATCCGCGTCAGCTCTTCGATCTGGCCTAGGCGATTTTGAAGGTGCTCATTCTGGTACAAAATCTGCCTTTCATAGTCGCGTGCTTTATCCCACGAGCTGATAAGCGCCCGAATTAGCCTGCCGCCGGGCTGTTGGTTTAGCGCCCGCCGGATCTCTTCGTCTGGGTAATGTTTCAGCGGCTTTCTGGATGCCGCGAAGAACATGTCGTAATCGTCGCCGAAAAAGGCAGGCATGAATTCGACATATTCATATCCGTACAGGGACAACAGCTTTTTCACTGATTCGCGGCTAAATAAGAATAGATGTTCATTTTCGATCATCTGTTCCTGAAACCTCGGCTTTTCCCGCAGCATATCCTCTTCGGTCAGCTTTGGGTCATAGCACGGAGTTTGAAAAAACAGGATGCCGTCCTCCTCTAGCACGCTGCTTACGGTCTGCAGGAAGCCTTTTGGGTCCCGCAGGTGCTCCAGAACGTCAAATGCCGCAACGGCCTTATACATGCGCCCCTCATCTTTTAGCTCGCTGTTTTCAATTGCGATGCCCAACGTTTTGTAAATGTACGCACAGATCTCTGGGCTCAACTCAAATGCTAGCTGATCGTATCCGGCATACTTGAGACAATATGCAAACTGGCCTAACCCGCATCCGACCTCTGCCACGCTGCCCTCTCCAGGCAGTATATAGTGAAACAGATGCTTCAACCAATAGATGCAACGCTCGCCGATATACAGATCGACCACTTCGTCTAAGCTATTTTTATCGGCCTTGCTAACCATTTTGACTTCCCAATATGTTTTGCCATAAAGGTCATTTTCATCGTCGTGAACCTCAGCTGGATTTCCATTAATATCCTTTTTGACAACCAGCGTATTACACCGAACGCATTTGTTATACTGCGATGAGTATTTACTAAATTTCTGGTTGCCGCACCAACATGTGTCCATATTTTTCGCTCCTAGTTTCAGCGGCCATTTTAAACTCGTTCTCTCCAATAGTTGAGTATATCACGAATCGACTGTTCAAGCGTAATCTCCGCTTTCCAGTTTGTGTCCTTTTGCAATTTGGAACAATCTGCCTCCAGCTTTGGTATATCGATTGGTCGGATTCTGTCCTTGTCTACGATGATTTGCACATCCACGCTCATCTGATCGACGATCAGATGGAGCACTGTTTTCATGCTCACCGCGTGGCCGCTGCCCACGTTATATATTTCTCCATCGCGTCCATGCTGCGCTAGCAGCCAGCAGGCCCTGACCTGATCGCGGATGTCCACAAAGTCCCGCATGGTGTTGAGGTTGCCCACGTGGATCACCGGCTTTGTCAGACCCTTCTCGATCTTTGCCGCCTGACAGCAAAAGTCCGATATCGCAAATCGCTGTGACTGTCCGACACCGATGTCGTTGAACATTCTAGCAACGATCAGCTTCATGCCGTATGCTCGATGATAAATTTGCGCCAGCATCGTCTGACAAGCCTTGCTTACGGCAAAGACGTTGCATGGATTCAGGCTTGTCTCCTCTGTTAGCGGCATGTGTGAAAAACCCCTCTTTCCATATTCTTCGCCCGAGCCGCTGAGCACCACGATCGGCTGATTCTCAAGTTTGCGCACGGAATCGAAGAGGTTGATAGCACCGATGACGTTCATATCGATCGTGCCCGATGAGTCCACCCACGCCTGGCTCACAGAATTCTGCGCTGCAAAATCAAAGATATAATCTGGCGCACTCTGGATCAAAACGTCTTCAATTTCCCGGGAATTCAGTAGATCGACATCGGCAGTCTCCCAATTCTCCAGATGGGTTAGCATCTCGTCTTTTCGCTTGACGACGATCACTTGTTGATTCATCCGGGTAAGAAACCGCGCCATCTCCTGCCCCTTCAGGCTTCCTCCACCCAGAATCAAGCACTTCATTTCATATCTCTCCTCAATTCCGACCTCCAGTATTCCAGCACATCGCCGATCGTCTGTTCAAGCGGTATTTTGGGCTCCCAGCCGGTTGTCTCATACAGTTTGCTAGTGTCCGCCGCGATAATCGGAATATCGCTGGGCCGCAGCTTTGCAGGATCAAGCTGCACATCGATCTTCGTCTTGCTCTGCAAGAGAATGACGTCCAGAATCTTTTTGATCTTGACAGCCTTTCCGCTACCGACGTTATAAATTTCGCCCGGCATGCCAAACTGAATGATACTCGTGTATGCCCTGACCATGTCGCGCACATCGGTGAAATCGCGCTTGGCATCCAAGTTTCCGACCTTGATGAAAGGCGGCTTGATACCTAGCTCAATCTGCGCCACCTGCTTGCAAAAATCCGAGACAACAAATTTGTCTGACTGCCCTGGCCCCATGTGGTTAAACGCTCTCACCATGAACATTTTCATGTTGTAGGCATCCGCGTATACTTTGCCTATCAGGCTCTGGCAGGCCTTCGTCGCCGCATAGATGTTACCCGGCCGCAACACCTCAGCCTCCGTGAGCGGTATGTTCTCAGGATTGATGTATCCGTATTCTTCGCCCGAGCCGACCAGTAGAATTCTGGGCTGATAGTCAAGCCGACGGACGGAGTTAAGTAGGTTAAGGCTGCCTTTGACGTTGATTTCAACCGTTAGACGCGGCTTCTGCCATGAGAGGCCAATTGAACTCTGTGCAGCCAGATGGAAGATGTAATCCGGTCTCACCCGCTCAAGTAACGCATTGACCGCATCAGTGTCAAGAACATCCAGTTCATACGATTGAACGTCCTCGCCCATGTCTACCGCATGCGTTCGTCGCGTTACATACAGCTCACAGCCAAGCTCTTCTTGAACTGCTTTGGCTAAATAGCTTCCAACAAAGCCAGAAGCTCCAATAATCAATGCCTTCACTTTGCACCGTACCCATCTTCTCAGCGTTCCGCACGCATGGGATTCGTCAAGAAATCCTGGTATGCAAGGCGGATACCGTCTTCAAGCTCCGTCTTGTACGTCCAGCCTAGTGCCGCCGCCTTGCTCACGTCAAGCAGCTTACGTGGCGTACCGTTAGGTTTGCTTGTGTCCCACTTAATTTCGCCTTCATATCCCACAACCTTGGCCACAAGCTCGGTCAGCTCCTTGATGGTCAGCTCCTTACCCGTGCCTGCATTGACAGTTTCATTGCCAGAGTAGTTGTTCATCAGGAACACGCACAAGTTCGCTAGATCGTCTACATAGAGGAACTCACGCAATGGAGAGCCGTCGCCCCAGCAGGTAACCTCTTTTAGCCCATTTATCTTCGCTTCATGAAAGCGGCGGATCAGCGCCGGAAGCACGTGGCTGTGCGTTGGGTGATAGTTGTCGTTAGGGCCGTACAGATTCGTGGGCATTACAGAGATGTAGTCCGTCCCGTACTGCCTGTTGAGGAACTCGCAGTATTTGAGGCCGCTGATCTTGGCCAGAGCATAGGCCTCGTTTGTCTTCTCCAACTCATCCACCTGAATCTGATAACCTTTCATCTGCCACTCCACATGGCTGAAAATGTGCTTTGCATCCGGTAATTTTTTAATTCTTACTGGCATAAGTCCAATAGAACGGCAATAGTTTTCTGCCTCTTTTCTTGTCAGATGCCCTTCTACATTCGGCAGTTCATAGAGTCCGGCAAGCAATCCTTTTGCCGGTCTTTTACGGATAGCAATCTCCTGCAGATCTTCAAACAGAAAAACGGTCTTTTTTTCAATCCGCCTTGCTTTTGCCTTTTTCTTCACCGGTAACTTATCTGTCAGCCCCTCTTTTTCTGCACGGCATATATTCTTAAGTGGACATTCCCCGCATTTTGGTTCGCCATTTGGCACACAGACAATCGCTCCCAGCTCGATCAGTCCCTGATTGAAATCACTGGCAGCATCGGATGGTATCACCTGTTCCAGTGTGTTTTCGATCTTCTTACGAACACTCTGCTTCATGATATCTTCATAACTTCCGGTGATCCTGGAAATCACCCGGAGTACGTTACCATC
>OKRW01002975.1_pt1 | contig 11448 bp, 8 predicted proteins | sample 1601151 | NCBI WGS metagenome assembly OKRW01 (sample SAMEA3541471, study PRJEB24748) | human gut metagenome | biome: human gut; feature: human-associated habitat; material: faeces | place: China | collected 2012 | reverse complement strand
CTGTCGGAAAACTTGGTGTATTGGTTTGTTGGGACCAGTGGTATCCGGAAGCGGCTCGATTGATGGCATTGAAAGGCGCAGAATTATTGATATACCCCACCGCCATCGGATGGGAAAGCTCAGACAACGAAGCGGAAAAAATGCGTCAGCGACAAGCATGGATGTTGTCCATGAGGGGACATGCTGTAGCCAACGGGCTGCCCGTTGTCGCAGTAAACAGAGTCGGACACGAACCTGACCCGTCGAATGCAACCAATGGAATCCAATTCTGGGGCTCGAGCTTTGTCGCAGGACCTCAAGGCGAGCTGATTGATGAAGCCGCTACCGACAGCGAGGCGGAGAAGATTGTTGCAATAGATTTGACAAGAAGCGAACAGGTGAGACGCTGGTGGCCGTTTCTGCGTGATCGACGCATCGACGCTTATCAAAACATCCTAAAGCGTTTTGATGACTGACAGATAGCTATTCGGAGACAGGGCTGTTTTCACGGCCTCGTTTCCAAATGCCGTCCAGTGCGTAAGCCAACGATTGCAGTTCGGTTTTTATTTCCTCAAGACGTTCCGCCACCTCTTGTCTTTTTGACACATTTTTGCGGTTGTGCAGAATCTGTTCTTGGGCGGCGGCAAGCTTCATGCCGCGCACCTTTACAAGATAATGCACCATCTTGATTTTTTCAATATCGTCGGTCGTATACAGCCTATCATTGCCTCTCGACCGTCGAGGAGACAATACCGTAAACTGCCGTTCCCAGAAATGCAATGTTGAGATGGGGATGTCAAGCATTTCCGAAACTTCTTTGATTTTATAATATTTTTTCTCAGTGCTACGCATTAGGGTGGATTCTTCTTTTACAAAAGTAATAAAATGATTACTTTTGCAAGATAAAATGAGAGTTAATTCTCGTTCAAAAAACTTGATTTCAAACGAAAGTTTATATTACGATATGTATTCAGCAAAAGAAATTAGAGAATCTTTTAAAGATTTCTTCCACAGCAAAGGCCATCAGATTGTGCCTTCTGCACCGATGGTCATCAAAGACGATCCGACATTGATGTTTACAAATGCCGGAATGAACCAGTTCAAGGACATCATATTGGGCAACGTCCCGCCGAAATACAAACGAGCCACAGACTCTCAAAAATGCTTGCGCGTAAGCGGTAAACATAACGACTTGGAAGAAGTGGGACTTGACACATATCACCACACGATGTTTGAGATGCTTGGCAATTGGTCGTTTGGTGACTATTTCAAAGAAGGAGCCATCGATTATGCGTGGGAATATCTTGTGGACGTATTGCATCTCAATCCGGACGATTTATATGTGACTGTGTTTGAGGGAGCTCCAGAAGAAGGCCTTTCACGCGACGATGAAGCTGCCGGATATTGGCTGAAGCATGTATCCGCCGACCACATCATTAACGGCAATAAACACGACAACTTTTGGGAAATGGGTGAAACCGGTCCTTGCGGTCCATGCTCCGAGATTCATCTTGACTCGCGCACACCTGAGGAGAAAGCCAAAACGCCTGGCCGCGAATTGGTCAATAAAGACGACCCCCAGGTTATTGAAATCTGGAACATCGTATTTATGCAATACAACCGCAAGGCAGACGGCAGCCTCGAACCGCTTCCTATGCATGTCATCGATACAGGAATGGGATTCGAGCGTCTTGTGCGCGCATTGCAGGGAAAACACTCAAATTACGACACAGACGTTTTCCAACCGTTGATTCAGAAAATCTCACAATTGTCAGGAAAAAGTTATGGCAAAGACGAGAAGGTTGACGTAGCAATGCGCGTAATCGCCGACCATGTACGTACAATCGCCTTCTCTATTGCCGAAGCTCAACTTCCATCTAACGCCAAGGCAGGTTATGTGATTCGACGCATCCTGCGCCGTGCTGTTCGGTATGCATACACATTCCTTGACCAGCGTCAAGCATTCATATACCGTCTTGTGGACACACTGATAGAGTCTATGGGCGATGCCTACCCAGAGCTCAAGCAACAGCCAGATTTGATAAAGACGGTAATTAAAGAGGAAGAAGACACATTCCTCCGCACATTGGAGACAGGAATCAAACTTCTTGACAAGGTTGTCAACGAGGCCAAGGCAGATGGCAGAAAAGAAGTGAGCGGAACGGAAGCGTTTGTACTGTATGACACTTATGGATTCCCTCTTGATCTTACAGAACTCATTCTGAAAGAGCATGGTTTCACCGTCAACCACAAAGAGTTTGACGAAGAAATGGCGAAGCAAAAGCAACGTGCGCGCAATGCTGCCGCAATAGAGGCTTCCGACTGGGTTGAACTCAATGCCGGGGAATCGGAGTTTGTCGGATATGACAAATTTGAATGTGAGACATCCATTCTCCGATACCGCAAGGTAAAACAGAAAAACAAAGAGTTCTATCAGATTGTGCTGAAAGAGACACCGTTCTACGCAGAAATGGGTGGACAGGTCGGCGATACTGGTTGGCTGATTTCAGGCGATGAGAAGATCGAAGTATTCGATACAAAACGCGAAAACAACCTGCCTATTCATTTGACAACAAAGATGCCGTCAAATCCTCAGGCTGCAATAATCGCAAAAATAGACACCGACAAACGCTTGGCTACGTCATGCAACCACACGGCGACTCACCTGTTGCACGAAGCGCTGAGAGAAGTGCTCGGCACACACGTGGAGCAAAAAGGCTCATATGTATCGCCTACAGAACTCCGCTTTGACTTCTCGCACTTCCAGAAGATGACAGAAGAGGAAATAGAGGCAGTTGAGCGACTTGCAAACAAGAAAGTACGTAACGCCATCGCTCTTGACGAGCATCGCAATGTCCCTATTGCGGAAGCTAAAGCGATGGGTGCCATGGCATTGTTCGGAGAGAAATATGGGGAAGAAGTCCGCGTTATCAAATACGGCGACTCTGTTGAGCTCTGCGGAGGTACGCACGTGCCAAATACTGGCAACATTGGAATTATAAAGATTGTTTCAGAAGGAAGTATCGCCGCCGGCATACGACGCATTGAGGCAATAACTGGCGAAAATGTGGAAAACGCAATCCACGAGTTGCAGAACACGATAAAATATGTTGGCTCACTGCTCAACTCTTCGGATATAAAGAAGGCTGTCAAGAAAACAATCTCTGAAAATGCCGAATTGCGGAAAGATGCTGAAGACATGGCAATCGAACGCATCAAGAACCTTAGTTCTCAACTTCTTGGGAAGAAACAAACACTGCCAAACGGCATCCAATTGACATCATTGGGCGGTATGCGCATTCCAGACATTGTCAAAGGAGTGGCATTTGCCATACGTGAGGCCTCCCCTACAAAAACAGCATTTGTAGCAGCAACCGTAAGTCCGGAGAAGAAACCTATGCTTACCGTAATGCTTACAGACGACCTTGTGAAAGAAGGACTTAACGCTGCGTCAATTGTACGTGAGGCAGCAAAGGCAATCAAAGGTGGTGGCGGTGGCCAACCTGGATTCGCACAAGCAGGCGGTAAAAATGCTGATGGGTTGCACGACGCTTTCAATGCTCTGATTGCAGCGGTCAAGGAATAGAAAGCATCACTCTCAACACTACAGTCATCGGATACATCAATAGCATTGCGTGTCCGATGACTTTTTCTATAACTTTTTTGCTGTAACTAAATTTATTTTGGAGGATAAGCCGCAATTATGTGATAAATTTTTATTATCTTTGCACGTAAAATCCGATTTTAAATAACAACATCTGAATGAGACAATTAAAGATTTCAAAATCAATCACCAATCGTGAAAGCGCATCGCTTGATAAGTATCTTCAAGAAATTGGACGAGAAGACCTTATCTCTGTAGAAGAAGAAGTTGAGTTGGCTCAACGTATTCGAAACGGCGATCAGCGGGCATTGGATAAATTGACGCGCGCAAATCTTAGATTTGTTGTTTCTGTAGCAAAACAGTATCAGAACCAGGGATTGAGTCTGCCAGACTTGATCAACGAGGGTAATTTGGGCTTGATTAAAGCCGCTCAGAAATTCGATGAAACACGCGGTTTCAAATTTATCTCATATGCAGTTTGGTGGATTCGCCAATCGATTTTGCAGGCATTGGCAGAGCAATCAAGAATTGTCCGACTACCTTTGAATCAAGTTGGTTCGCTAAACAAAATTAGCAAAGAGCTTTCTAAATTCGAACAAGAAAACCAGCGTCGTCCTTCAGCAGAGGAACTTGCCAACCGACTCGACATTCCGGTAGAGAAAATCTCAAGTACAATCAGTGTTTCCGGTCGTTCCATCTCTGTAGACGCACCATTTGCCGAAGGAGAGGACAACTGTATGCTTGATGTGTTGACCAACGACGACTCCCCCATGGCAGACTCTTCGCTCAATCAGGAGTCGCTGTCGAAGGAGGTTGACCGAGCATTGAACCAATTGCATGACCGTGAACGCGAAATCTTAAAAATGTTTTTTGGCATAGGTTGTCAGGAAATGACTTTGGAAGAGATTGGTGACAAATTCGATTTGACACGAGAGCGTGTGCGCCAAATTAAAGAGAAAGCAATCCGTAAATTGAAAGGACAAAAGAGCAGACTCTTAAAATCGTATTTATAGTTAAGAACAATTATAAAATGCAACGAATCCCGGCTATTTCAGTCGGGATTCGTTGCATTTTATATCTGTCCCCGTGAACCATCTCGGCCGAATCGTTGTTTCTTGAACAAAACTTATCCGTGAATAACAACAAGAAGCTAATAGATTAATTTGTATGAGACAGTTAAAGATTTCAAAATCAATCACCAATCGCACCAGTCAATCACTCGAAAAGTATCTACAGGAAATTGGCAAAGAGGACCTCGTTTCAACAGATGAGGAAGTTGAGTTGGCTCAGCGAATCAGACAAGGCGACCAAAAGGCATTGGATAAATTGACGCGCGCAAATCTTAGATTTGTTGTTTCTGTAGCAAAGCAGTATCAGAACCAAGGATTGAGTCTGCCAGATCTGATTGACGAGGGCAATTTAGGCTTGATAAAAGCAGCTAAAAAGTTTGATGAGACCAGAGGTTTCAAATTCATCTCATACGCAGTTTGGTGGATTCGCCAATCGATTTTGCAGGCATTGGCGGACCAGTCGCGGGAAATCAGACTGCCGTTGAATCAAGTAGGTTTAAACAATAGAATAAGCAAGGAAATCTCCAAATTTGAGCAGGAAAATCAACGCCGCCCGTCAGCGGAAGAACTTGCGCAGCGCCTTGATATGCCATTGGAAAAGGTGACAAGTGCCCTAAAAGCCTTCTACCGCACTGTGTCGGTCGACGAGCCTGTCGCTGACGGAGATGACAAATGTATGGCCGACACGCTTGCCAACGATGACGTGCCAAGCACTGACGCCACGCTGACGCAAGAATCACTGTCGAAGGAAGTTGACCGAGCATTGAATCAATTGCAAGGTAAAGAGCGGGAGATTTTAAGGCTGTGTTTCGGCATTGGCTGCAGAGAGATGACATTGGAGGAGATTGGTGACAAGTTCAATTTGACGCGGGAACGAGTGCGCCAAATCAAAGAGAAGGCAATCCGCAAATTGAAAGGGGAAAAAAGCGCATTGCTAAAGTCATATCTATAAGACGTTGCCACCATTTTGCACAAAAATGGTGACAACGTCTAAAGAAAATCGAGTAGGAGGAGTTTACCACCTACTCGATTTTAATTTATAAAAATCAAAAACGATCAATTCCGTCCAGTCCGCGTAATCTTATTCTTGATATTTTCGTTAAATACCGATTCCTTCATTAATGATTCAACCGAGATGTGCATTCTATAGCGCCAATAATGCTTTGCAATCGCAGGAACATTGATTTGTTCATCGTTTGGATTCTCTTTGCGCAATTTTCCGTCAATCGACATCCAGTCCTGCCAAGGAAGTACCGTCAACATTGATGGCGACTCAAGATGTTGGCTCACAATAATGTCGCAAAGCCAAGGCTCGGCATAAAAAGGCGCGCCACCTTCTTGATGCAACATAGTGTTGTAGAATCGCTGGGTTTTGTCGTGGTTTTCCTCCCACCATTGTCTGATTCCACCCATATCATGGGTCGATGTAGTGCATACCGACAAATATGGATATTGATATGGATTGCCAAACTCGTCTTCTGGATTTTTGGGCATCCTTTGTATTTCCAGCGACAGAATCTGAAGTTGTTTCATCACCGCCGGCACACAGTCTGGAATCATTCCCAAATCCTCACCGCACACAAGCATATCTGTTGAGTTTACCAAAGCCGGAAGTTTCCACATAGCCTTTCCATACCAGAAATCATTGTGACGATGGTAATAGAAGTCGTTATACATTCTGTTGAAGCACCACTTCTCATAATCATTCAGCGACCTATAGATGTAGGTGAATTGTGCTGAGATTCGAGGATGGTATTTGCCATGTTCTTCTGGGTCCTCGATGAAAAGCACTTCATCAAGCAAGCCGCACAGGGCGTTTTCCAATTTATTGTTCTTGTCGTTTTTCTCATACGACGCAAACAACTCCGCAACTTTCTGTTGCGTATCAACTTCAGGTTTCAGTTTGTAGCGTCCCCCTCCTATCGATTCCAGATATAGCGATTTTGCCTCTTCGGTATATTCTCCAAAGAAATCGGCAAGGAAGTAGTCCATAATATATGGTTTGCATTGGAGATCCGGATTTATCCAGAAGTCATAATTGTTGCGCATTTCATTTGGTGTATATGGTAACGCCGGGTTGAACACACCCAACAAGCCATGCACCGCCGACATGGGGATTTGCCAGATTCGGAAGAAGCCAAGGATATGGTCTATTCGATACAGGTCGAAATATTCCGACATCTTGCGCATCCTGTTTTTCCACCATTTAAAGCCGTCCTGACTCATACGCTCCCAATTATATGTCGGTAATCCCCAATTCTGACCAAGCACTGAGAAGTCATCAGGCGGCGCTCCCGCTTGGCTGTTCAGATTAAACAAATCTGGGTCAACCCAAGCATCCGCACTTGCGCGGCTGATACCGATAGGTATGTCACCTTTTAACACAACACCGTGCTTGTGTGCATAATCACAACTATCTTTCAGTTGTTTGTCAAGGTTGTATTGGATGTAATATGTCAGGTTGATTTCATCAGCATTGTCTTTGCACAACTCGTCGACAAGCCTTTCGTCGAATTTTGAATACTTACCCCATTTGGTAAAGTCGGCAGTTCCAAATTTGTCACGCAACAAGCAGAATGCTGCATAATTCTTCAGCCAATACTCATTTTTTGCAAAGAACGATTTAAAGTTCTCCGTCTTCAAGGTCTTGGCTCCTGATTCGGCAAAGATTTCTCTCACATATTCCAGCTTGCCAGCATTGACACGCTCATAGTCGACTTGCGGAAGAGCATTCAACTCCACTGCCAGATTATTGAAATATTCCTGACGCTGATTGTCCTTCAGCTTGCCCAATGCCGGAATGTTCAAATACATCGGATGCAGTGCATAAGTCGAATTAGCTTTATATGGATAGGAATCCACCCATGTGTGAGTCATTGTAGTGTCGTTGATTGGTAGAATCTGCAAGACACGCTGCCCTGTCGCCGCCAGCCAATCAACCATTTTCTTTATGCTGAGGAAGTCGCCGGCGCCGAAATCCTCGTCGGTGCGGATTGAGAACACCGGAATAGCTGTACCTGCGCCCTTCCATAGCGCAGCGGAATCGTTGAATCTCAAGCCTGCGACAACAATACATCCGTTTTTGTCTGGAGCCGATATGTCAAGCACCCGGTTATTGCACCCTTCCCACGATTCAGTGCCGGTGTGTCTGTTTCTCTTGAAGAATTTATACTCCACCTGTCCCTCTTTTTCAGGAAATTGGAAAGCAACCGACCATATCGGATAATTGCAATCGGTAAGCGCCAACGCGTTCTCCTGGTCCCAATTTCCAAGCACATCGCAATTGCCTGTCACAAACAAGTCCTCGTCAGGTCTTACCGACGGAGCAGAAATTTCCAACGTGACGCCACCACGTTGATGAGGCAGTGCATCGTTTTTGTTCTCACGATGGAATATGGAATTGACAAACATCGACGAGTAGAAAGATTTGTCATAGGGCTGGTCATTCCAGGAATCCAAGATTTCATAGACCTTGATTTCTTTTCCAAACGTGAACAAGTGAGGCTTGCCCCACTCCTTGCGAACTGCGCCATTGTCGTTTCGGACAATATAACAATACTCAAAAGATTTGACATTGCGCTTAATATCCACCTCTGTAGACCAAATGCCGTCCTCGTAGGTCATTTTCAACGCCTTGGACTCATTCCATTCGCCCAATTCCTTAACACTGCCCAAAAGATATAAGCTTTCTCCCCAGGCAGTGTTGTAGCCAATTCTAAATAACAATTTCCTAGGTTAATATATTTACTTAATGAATATTCCATAGGTTAGTTTCTCTATCCGCATCTTGATGTGCCGCACGAAGTGCAAATCAAACAGCCCTCTTGGTATATCAATGTTTCTTGTCCGCAATTAGGACATTTCTGACCTTTGGCTTTGGTGCCTTCCGGCAAATACTTCTTCAAAGCCCGCTCAACGCCCATTTTCCAGGTGTTGATAGATTCGCTGTTGAGCTCGAGTCCACCAACCAGCTTCATCACTTGGTCAATTGGCATGCCATAGCGCAACACGCCTGATATCAATTTGGCATAATTCCAATACTCAGGATTGAACTTGTCAGAGAGGCCCTCTATTGTCGTCTTGTATCCACGCTTATTGATGAACTGAAAATCATAGCGCTTGTTGCCATTCTCGTCAATAGCCTTGATGATTTTTCCTTTGCTCACAGATTTCGGACAGAAGATGCCATCTTCATCATCTGCAAGACCAGTAAATATTTCATAAGGTCTGCCATCGATAAGTCCGACAAACGCAATCCATTTCTCTTTGTTATTCTGGAATCTGACAACATCCGCCTCCAATTCAATCGGTCGTTTAAGCACGTGGCGCTCCTCAAAACCTGTGTGGACTGGAGCCTCCACCTTCTTTTTCTCCTTTTGAGTCGACACAAGAACTCCTGAGCGTGAACCGTCACGATATACGGTGCATCCCTTGCATCCAGCCTTCCATGCCTCCATATACAGTTCGTTTATCAGATCTTCGGTCACATCCGACGGCAGGTTGATTGTAACACTTATTGAATGGTCAACCCATTTTTGGATTTCTCCCTGCATCTTGACCTTCTCATGCCAGTCAATGTCGTTTGCTGTGGCTTTGTTATACGGAGATTTTGCCACCAATCCATCCAACTCCTCTTGTGAGAACTTTTCTTTGCGTTTGATGCCATTCGCATCCATCCAGGATATAAACTTATGGTGATAAACTACATATTCTTCAAACGCATCACCAGTTTCGTCTACATAATCCACATGTACGCCCGGCTCATTCGGGTTAACCTTGCGACGGCGCTTATATACAGGCATAAAGACTGGCTCTATGCCGGATGTGGTTTGTGTCATCAAGCTTGTAGTTCCCGTCGGGGCGATTGTCAAGCATGCAATGTTGCGTCGCCCGTATTTTATCATCTCATCATACAAAGAAGGGTCAGCGTCCTTCAATCGGTTTATGTAAGGATTTGCCTCTTCCCTCTTGGCGTCGTACAAAGAGAATGCGCCACGCTCCTTTGCCATCTCGACCGAAGACCAGTAGGCCGCAAGTGCCAACGTCTTGTGTACAGACACAGAAAAAGCCGTAGCCTCTGGAGTTCCATAACGGAGGCCCATTGCGGCAAGCATATCTCCTTCCGCTGTTGTTCCAAGTCCAGTGCGTCGTCCAGCCAAAGTCTTGTTGCGGATTTTCTTCCACAGATTCAATTCTGTGGCTTTAACTTCTTCCGTTTCTGGATCGGACTCTATTTTGGCAATGATTTTATCAATTTTTTCCATTTCCAGATCGATAATGTCGTCCATCAGTCGCTGAGCACATCTGATGTGCTGTCGGAAAAGTTCAAAGTCAAATTCTGCTTTGGCTGTGAAAGGATTTTTTACGTATGAATACAGGTTTACAGCAATAAGCCGGCAGCTGTCATACGGGCACAACGGAATTTCGCCACAAGGATTTGTAGATATCGTTTTAAACCCTAAGTCAGCGTAACAATCAGGGATAGATTCTCGCGTTATCGTATCCCAGAAAAGCACACCTGGTTCAGCGCTCTTCCACGCATTATGCACAATCTTTCGCCAAAGGGCGTTTGCATTTATTTTTTTTGACACATATGGATGCTCGCTGTCAACCGGGAATTTCTGTTCATATTCCGCATCGGTTTCTGCCGCCCGCATGAACTCGTCGTCTACGCGTACCGACACATTGGCACCCGTAACTTTGCCTTCTGTCATTTTCGCATCGATGAATGCCTCGCTGTCGGGATGCTTTATTGAAACCGACAGCATCAACGCTCCGCGACGTCCATCTTGCGCAACTTCTCTTGTGGAATTTGAGTAGCGTTCCATAAACGGCACCAATCCCGTTGACGTAAGAGCTGAATTTTTCACAGGCGAACCCTTTGGGCGCACATGTGAGAGGTCGTGCCCCACGCCGCCTCTGCGCTTCATCAGCTGCACTTGTTCCTCGTCGATTTTGATGATGCCTCCATAAGAGTCCGGAGCGCCGTCAAGACCGATTACGAAACAGTTTGACAACGACCCTACTTGATAATTGTTTCCGATTCCCGCCATCGGGCTTCCTTGCGGCACAATGTATTTGAAATCCTTCATCAAGTTGAAAATATCCGTTTCCGACAAAGGATTCTTGTATTTACTTTCAATCCGTGCCAATTCCGATGCCAATCGATGGTGCATATCGTCCGGCGTCTTTTCATAAATGTTTCCGTATGAGTCCTTCAAAGCGTATTTGTTGACCCAGACGCGAGCAGCGAGTTCATCGCCGTTAAAATAGTCACATGAGGCATTGAAAGCCTCGTCGTAAGAATATATGTTTATCTCCACAACAGTGTTTGATTTAATAATAGTTACTGATGCTTTTCATTCATCAATGCAAAGATTGCAAAATTTCCAGTATTCTCAAAATATATTCTGACTATTTTATGCTCTTGGGTGTTTGTTGCTTTTTGCGACATTCCGGATTTATTGACTACCTTTGCAATAAAAACAATAAATTATGAATATGAATATGAATTTCTTCTTTAATCGTAAAACCATAAGAAAATACAAATCAGAAGAATATAGTGCCAATAATATTTTTCTGATATACGGAACTGACAATCTTGTTCAGGATGTAAAAGCAGTTTATCATCAGGAATTTGATGAAGCATTAAAGGCCTACAATGAAAATCAAACCAGAGCAGATCCAACTGCCCGTAATTGGTGCAGATTTCTTCCACCTGGCGGTGCATATAATCCACATACCGTTTAAAATCCCGATGATCATTTCCACATTCGGGATGGCTGCGCATGGGAT
>OKRW01002973.1_pt1 | contig 11458 bp, 8 predicted proteins | sample 1601151 | NCBI WGS metagenome assembly OKRW01 (sample SAMEA3541471, study PRJEB24748) | human gut metagenome | biome: human gut; feature: human-associated habitat; material: faeces | place: China | collected 2012 | reverse complement strand
CTGCCGGAGCGGTGCTTAAGCCGCAAGGCGGGAATTGTGCGGTGTTGCCTTAGAGTTCTAATATCCAAAACCGTGCCGCATGCGGCACACCTTCATTATTCTTTATTATTTATTCTTTCTTATTTATTACAACAAGGAGTTTGCCATGAAAATTCTGGTTGTTGGCGGCGGCGGGCGTGAACACGCCATTATCCGCGCGCTGAAAAAAAGCCCCGACTGCGGCGATATCTGGTGTGCCCCTGGCAACGGCGGCATTGGTTACGATGCCACCTGCAAAAACATCTCTGCAACGGATGTAGACGCCATGGTCGCCTTTGCCAAGGCAGAAGCCTTTGATTATGTTGTTGTTGCACAGGACGATCCCCTTGCCCTTGGCATGGTGGATGCTTTGGCCAAGGTGGGCATCCCTGCTTTTGGCCCGGATGCCGCTGCCGCCCGCATTGAAGCCAGCAAGGTGTTCAGCAAGGACCTGATGAAAAAATACGGCATTCCCACCGCCGGCTATGAAACCTTTGACGACCCCGCCAAGGTGATGGATTACATCCGCAGCAAGGGCAAGTACCCGGTTGTTATCAAGGCGGATGGCCTGGCGCTGGGCAAAGGCGTGCTGATCTGCCAGAATGAGCAGGAAGCCGCTGATGGCGTAAAGGAAATCATGCTGGACAAAAAGTTCGGCGCTTCCGGCAACCATGTTGTGGTGGAAGAATTTTTGACCGGGCCGGAAGTCAGCGTGCTGTCCTTCTGTGATGGCAAAACCGTCAAGCCGATGGTTTCCAGCATGGACCACAAGCGCGCTTTGGACCATGACGAGGGCCTGAACACCGGCGGCATGGGCACCGTTGCCCCCAACCCCTGCTACACCCCCGCCATTGCCGCCGAGTGCATGGAGAAGATTTTACTGCCTACGGTTGCCGCCATGCAGGCAGAGGGTTGCCCCTTTAAGGGCTGCCTGTACTTTGGCCTGATGCTGACCCCAGACGGCCCCAAGGTGATTGAATACAACTGCCGCTTTGGCGACCCCGAAACCCAGGTAGTACTGCCCCTGCTGGAAAGCGACCTGCTGACCGTGATGCAGGCCTGCACCAACGGCACGCTGGACAAGACCGAGGTCAAGTTCAGCGATGGCGCTGCCGCCTGTGTGGTGCTGGCTTCCGGCGGATACCCCGTTGCCTATGAAAAGGGCAAGGAGATCACCGGCCTGGAGAATGGCCAGGTGCCCGGTGCTGCCGATGTGACCGTGTACCATGCCGGTACCGCCATCAAGGATGGCAAGCTGGTTACCAACGGCGGCCGCGTGCTGGGTGTAACGGCAACCGCCGCCACCCTGCCCGAAGCCCTGAAAAAGGCTTACGCCGCTGCTGACTGCATCCATTTTGACAAACTGCACCGCCGCAGTGATATTGGTGCCCGTGCCCTTGCGGCAATGAAAGCACAGGAGGGTTAAACAAGAATGGTTTACCGCATTTATGTAGAAAAAAAGCCCGGCTTTGACGGCGAAGCCCAGGGCCTGAAGCATGAACTGGTTGAGCTGGTTGGCATTAAGGGCCTGAAAGCTCTGCGCCTGTTGAACCGCTATGATGTGGAAGGCATTGACCGCGACCTGTTTGAGAAAGCCATCCCCACCGTGTTCAGCGAACCGCCAGTCGATGTGACCTATACCGAGCTGCCCACCGCCAAGACGGTGTTTGCTGTGGAGTATCTGCCCGGCCAGTTTGACCAGCGTGCAGATTCTGCTTCCGAGTGTATCCAGCTGCTGAGCCAGGGCGAGCGTCCGTCTGTGCGCAGTGCCCGCATCTACCTGCTGGACGGCGAGCTGAGCGCAGAGGATCTGGAAGCCATCAAGAAGTACGTCATCAACCCGGTGGAAGCCCGCGAGGCCAGCCTGGACACCCGCGATACCCTGAAAATGGAATTTGCCGTGCCCACCGCTGTGGAAACCCTGAACGGCTTCTGCGCTTTGGATGACGCTGCGTTGGAGAATTTCCGCAATGAAAAGGGCCTGGCCATGGACCACGCCGACATTGTGTTCTGCCAGAACTACTTCAAATCTGAACAGCGCGACCCGACCATTACCGAAATCCGCCTGATCGATACCTACTGGTCTGACCACTGCCGTCACACCACCTTCGGCACCATCCTGAACGATGTCAAGATTGACGACGAAGTTGTGCAGGCTGCATTTGACCGTTACATGGCCCTGCGTGCCGAGACCGGCCGCGATAAAAAGAACCGCACCCTGATGGACCTGGCCACCATCGGCGCCAAGGCCCTGAAACAGCGCGGCATCCTGCAGAACCTGGACGAGAGCGAAGAGATCAATGCCTGCACCGTCAAAATCAAGTGCGATGTGGACGGCGAATTGCAGGATTGGTTGTTCCTCTTCAAGAACGAGACCCACAACCATCCCACCGAGATTGAGCCATTCGGCGGCGCTGCTACCTGCATCGGCGGTGCCATCCGTGACCCGCTGTCCGGCCGCAGCTATGTTTACCAGGCCATGCGCGTGACCGGCGCAGGCGACCCGCTCAAGCCGGTTGCCGAAACCATGCCTGGCAAGCTGCCCCAGCGCAAGCTGGTTACCACTGCTGCTGCCGGTTATTCCAGCTATGGCAACCAGATCGGCCTTGCCACCGGCCAGGTTGCTGAACTGTACCACCCCGGCTATGTGGCAAAGCGTATGGAGATCGGCGCTGTTGTGGGTGCTACCCCGGCCAGCCATGTCCGCCGCGAAGAGCCCCAGCCCGGCGATGTGATCATCCTGCTGGGCGGCCGCACCGGCCGTGACGGCATTGGCGGCGCTACCGGCTCCAGCAAGGCCCACAAGCTGACCAGCCTGGAAACCTGCGGTGCCGAGGTGCAGAAGGGCAACGCCCCCATTGAGCGTAAGCTGCAGCGCCTGTTCCGCCGCGAGGACGCCTGCTGCATGATCAAGCGCTGCAACGACTTTGGCGCAGGCGGCGTTTCCGTTGCCATCGGCGAGCTGGCCGACGGCCTGAACATTGACCTGAACAAAGTTACCAAGAAGTACGAGGGCCTGGACGGCACCGAGCTGGCTATCAGCGAAAGCCAGGAGCGCATGGCTGTTGCCGTTGCCGCTGAGGATGCCGAAAAGTTCATTGCCCTTGCCAATGAGGAAAACCTGGAAGCCACCGTGGTTGCTACCGTTACCAAGGAAAAGCGGATGCGCGAGAACTGGAACGGCGTTGCCATCGTGGACCTTTCCCGCGAGTTCCTGAACTCCAACGGTGCCGAGCGCCATGCCGATGTGCATGTTCTGCCCGGCACGGTATGGCAGCCCCAGTGGGCCGGTTCCACCTTTGCCGAAAAGCTGGAAAACCTGGTTGGCGACCTGAATGTTTGCAGCCAGAAAGGCCTGGGCGAGCGGTTTGACTCCACCATCGGCGCTTCCACCGTGCTGATGCCTTACGGCGGTAAATACCAGCTGACCCCCACCATGGCCATGGCTGCCAAACTGCCGGTGGATGGCGAAACCACCACCTGCTCCGGCATGGCCTGGGGCTTTAACCCCTATCTGACTGAAGCGGACCCCTACCGCGGCGCTTACATGGCCGTTGTGGAAAGCGTGACCAAATTGGTTTGCGCTGGTTTCCGCCACAAGGATATGTACCTGACTTTCCAGGAATATTTTGAGCACCTGAACACTGCCCCCGAACGCTGGGGCAAGCCGCTGGCCGCCCTGCTTGGCGCGCTGGATGCCCAGATGGGCCTTGGCATTGCTTCCATCGGCGGCAAGGACAGTATGTCCGGCAGCTTTGAAGGCCTGGATGTTCCCCCCACGCTGGTCAGCTTTGCCACCGCCATTGGCAACACCGCCAACGTCATGAGCCCTGAGTTCAAGAAAGCCAACAGCTCTGTTGTCATCCTGAAGCCGCAGTACAAGGACGGCATGCCGGAGATCGGCAGCCTGCTTTCCATCTACAAGATCGTGGAGCAGATGATCGACGAAGGCAAGGTGCTGGCCGCAGCAACGCCGGGTTACGGCGGCATTGCCGAAGCACTGTTCAAGATGTGCGTCGGCAACCACGTAGGCCTGTCCCTGAGCCGCGATATCAACCTGGACGACCTGTTCAAGCCCTGCTATGGCGCAGTTATTCTGGAGCTTCTGGATGCTTCTGCCGGTGAATTCCTCGGTTCCACCACCGTGGATTACGTCATCAACGTCAACGGCGAAAACATCGACCTGCAGCACCTGCAGGATGTATGGGAAGCAAAGCTGCAGCCTGTCTTCCCCTACCTCAAGGCTGGCAAGGAAGTCAAATCCCTGGAATACAAGGTCAACTGCTTCCAGCGCGTTGCCCCGGCTGTGCGCCTGGCCACCCCGCGCGTTATCATCCCTGTGTTCCCCGGTACCAACTGCGAATACGACACTGCACGCGCATTCCGCCGCGCCGGTGGCGACCCGCACATTCTGGTGTTGAAGAACCTGACCCCCGCCGACGTTGCCGCCAGCTGCGAAGCCCTGGTGAAAGAGATTGACCAGAGCCAGATTCTGATGCTGCCGGGCGGTTTTTCCGGCGGCGATGAGCCGGACGGCTCCGCCAAGTTCATTGCGGCGTTCTTCCGCAACCCCGCTGTGGCCGATGCCGTCAACCGTCTGCTGAACCAGCGTGACGGCCTGGCACTCGGCATCTGCAACGGATTCCAGGCATTGATTAAGCTGGGCCTTGTGCCTTATGGCGAGATCCGCCCGATTACCGAGAACGACCCGACCCTAACCTTTAACACCATCCACCGCCACCAGAGCATGCTGGTGCGCACCCGCGTAGCTTCCAACAAGAGCCCCTGGCTGAGCGAATGCAATGTGGATGATGAACACCTGATCGCCATCAGCCACGGCGAAGGCCGCTTTGTCTGCAATGACGGCCTGCTGCAGCAGCTGATCAACAACGGCCAGGTTGCCACCCAGTATGTTGACCTGAACTGCGTGCCCACCATGGATATGCGCTACAACCCCAACGGGTCTGTGCTGGCCATTGAGGGCATTACCAGCCCGGACGGCCGCGTGTTCGGCAAGATGGGCCATTCTGAGCGCAGCGGCGACAGCCTGTACAAAAACGTTACCGGCGACAAGTACCAGCCGATTTTTGAAGGCGGCGTGAACTACTTCAAACTGTAAGACATGCTGTAAGAAAGGAAACCCGACCAATGGCACATGATCGTTATATTTCTCCGTTTTCCACCCGTTATGCTTCCGATGAGATGCAGTATACTTTCTCGGACGATAACAAGTTCCGCACCTGGCGCAGGCTGTGGATTGCGCTGGCCAAGGCTGAGCAGAAGCAGGGCCTGGACATTACCGATGAACAGATTGCCGAGCTGGAAGCCCACAAGGACGACATCAATTACGAGGAAGCCGCTGCCCGCGAAAAGCTGGTGCGCCACGATGTCATGAGCCATGTTTACGCTTACGGCCTGCAGTGCCCCAAGGCAAAGGGTATCATCCACCTGGGTGCTACCAGCTGCTATGTTGGCGATAACACCGATGTTATCATCATGCGCGAAGGCCTGCAGCTGGTGCGCAAAAAGCTGATCGGCGTGCTGGCCAACCTGGCCGATTTTGCCGAGCAGTACAAGGATATGCCCTGCCTGGCTTACACCCACTGCCAGCCCGCCCAGCTGACCACCGTTGGCAAGCGCGCTACCCTGTGGATGAACGAGTTCTACATGGACCTGCAGGAGATTGACCACCAGATCAGCCAGCTAGCCCTGCGCGGCGTTAAGGGTACCACCGGCACCCAGGCCAGCTTTATTGAGCTGTTCAACGGCGATTCTGCCAAGGTCAAGGCAGTGGAAGCCGATGTGTGCGCCCAGATGGGCTTTGACAAGGTTGTGCCCGTCTGCGGCCAGACCTACAGCCGCAAGGTGGACTACAATGTGCTTTCTGCCATTGCCGGTCTTGCCCAGAGCGCCATGAAGATGGCCACTGACATCCGCCTGCTGGCCAACTTTAAGGAGATGGAGGAGCCGTTTGAAAAGAACCAGATCGGTTCTTCCGCCATGCCGTACAAGCGCAACCCCATGCGCTGCGAACGCATCTGCGCGCTTTCCCGCTACCTGATGGTGGATGTGCTGAACCCCGCCATCACCGCCGGTACCCAGTGGTTTGAGCGCACGCTGGACGATTCCGCCAACAAGCGCATCGCCATGGCTGAGGGCTTTTTGGCCGCTGATGCCATCCTGAACATTCTGCTGAATGTTTCGGACGGGCTGGTGGTTTACCCCAAGGTTGTCCGCAGCCGCGTGATGGCTGAGTTGCCGTTCATGGCCAGCGAGAACATCATGATGAAAGCCGTCAAGAAAGGCGGCGACCGCCAGGAGCTGCACGAGCGCCTGCGCGAGCACGCCGTGGCCGCTGCCGCTGTGGTCAAGCAGGAGGGCAAGCCCAATGATATGATTGCCCGCGTGGAAGCTGACCCTGCATTCGGTCTGACCCGCGAGGAGATCGAGGCCGAGCTGAGCCCCGAAGATTTCACCGGCCGCGCCCCGCAGCAGGTGGAAGAGTTCCTGGCCGAAGTTATCCGTCCCGTGCTGGACGCCAACAAAGAGGATCTTGGCCAGCATGTGGAGCTGAATGTTTGATTTATTTGGGCTTGAGGAATTATAAGATTACGATAGCATCATGATTGGATGAATAAGCGAAAGGCTGCTTCTTCGGTTGAAGGAGCAGCCTTTTTGAGTTTTAGGGGGATTGTATTCCATCATACATCGTGCGCCAGCGGTCGTTTGCCATATGTGGGGGTAAATGATTGGCCACAGCCCGTTCACGGGACGATGACGAGCATCGCCCCTACAAATTATTTGCGGCGTTTGCCGCAACCGGCAAAGTTTCTCCACGGCGGGATGAGGGCATTCCGCCCTACCGCACCGTAAATGATGGCTTTATTATCATGCTTCAAATCTCCCCCGCCGCCACATCGTCGGATTCTATGCATTGGGCAAGAGCGGTCTCATAGGGGATATCCCGCTGGATCATGGTCACATTATAGGTGGCAAAATTGTAGCCGTTTGCTTCGCAGGCGGCTTTTATTTTTTGCAGGGCAGGCTGTAAATCTGCCTGCTGGGGCTGCGATGTGGTTTGAATCGTGACCGCCAGCTTGGCCGGTACATGCTGCAGAATCTCCTTTTCAAACGGGGCGTCCAATGGCAGCCACTGCTGGTATTCCATGCCCAGATCAGAGATATTTTTCCCTGATTCATACAGCAGAATCACCATCACGCATTGCTGCTTTTCATCGTAGGGAATATCGTATTCCGGCAGGGCATCGACCAGGGCCGGTGCCAGGTCAGCCCGCGCTTCCTCGTTCATGCGCCATGCAGTGTTGAGCCGGGCATCCACATACTGGGTGTGGTCAACGGTAGGGGTATCGCTGGTAAAGAGCCAGAAACTCGTTTCCACATAGAACCGGGTATCCCGGCTTTGCTGGGATTGTACGCTTACTGTATAGCAGAATCTCCGCATCGAACCTGCGTTTTCTGCCGTAAAAGTCTGATCCGGGTAAAGTTTTTCCGCAAACTGTATGGCCCGGTGCATGGCCCAGCGCTCGCTAATGGGGTCGCCGTTGATGCAGTCAAAGGTCAGCAGCACCAAAGCAATCAGCACCGCCGCCAGAATGCCTGCCATCTTCCGCTTACTTTTCACTTTCATGTTTTTTCTCTCCTTTCCCGCTGGCATAGTTCAGCAGCCAGCCAATCAGGCAGCCAACGCCGCACAGCCCCAGCATAAAAACGCTGTACACAATTAGGGTGACCGGGTACTCCATCAGGGTGGCCCCATACTGCCAATAACGCACGAAGGTCCGCAGCAGCGCGCAAAGGGCAATGCTCTCCCCCACTGCCATCAGCAGCTTCCACATCTGGGGGTCCTGATACACGGCCGCAGCACACACAAACGGGAAAATCAGGATGATCCAGTTGGAATGTTCGCCGTAACTTGTCAGCACCCCAAAGCCCATGCCCAGCGCTGCAAACATCAGCAGGCCGGTATTGTATTTGTGGCGGATCTTTTGCAGCAGGCGGGCATCATCGGGTGCGGGCAGGCTTTGTGGCAGGGCCTGCCCGCCGCCCGCCTGCCACAGGGTGCGGCATTCCGGGCAGGTTTGCAGGTGGGCTTTTACCAGCGCTTCACTTTCCGGGCTGGCAACGCCATCCTGCACCAGCGGGATCAAATCCCGGCAGACCGCGCAGGGAATTTTGGTTTCTGCTTTTCCCTGTTCTGCTTGCCGGTTTGTTTCTTTTTCTTGCGTCATTCGTCGTATCCCTCCTTTTGCAGGGTTGCTTTCAGCCAGGCGCGGGTACGGTGCTCCACCACCCGCGCGGATGCTTCGGTTATTTGCAGTTTTTGGGCAATTTCCTGGTACGAATACCCCTGCGCCCGCAGGTATACCACGCTGCGGGTGCGCTCGTCCTTTTGCTGCAGCAAAGCCTGCACGCGGCGCAGCTTTTGGCGGGCGGCGGTGGTTTCGGTCAGGGCATCATCGGTTATGTAGCGTTCCATCAAATCGTCCAGGCTGACGGACTGGTGCCGCCTGCGCAGGCTTTCCAGCCAGATATTGCGTGCAATGCCAAACAGCCAGGTTTTTACCTCGCACTCTCCACGAAAAGTGGGCAGCCGCTTGATGACTCGCACAAAGGTTTCGCTCAACAGGTCTTCCGCCTGCACAGGGTCGTGGGTCAAAAAGCAGAGGTAGCGGTACAGATCCATCCGGTAGCGCCGGTACAGTTCCTCCAGCTCCGGCAGTTTCATGCTTTGGCCCACCTCCTTTCGCTTTGTTCAGGCGCCTTACATGATATTGGTGGCCGCGGCCGCCGTTTTGTTACAGGCAGCGATAAAAAAAGTCCTGCCGCACCGCTTGGAAACGGCATCGGCAGGATTGGTTGTTCTTTTATTCCTGGCTTTGGGTGTCATCCTGGGGCGCATCGGCAGTCAGGTCTGCACCATCTGCCGCTGCATCGGCGGCAGCATCCGTGGTATCCTCTGCCGGGGGTTCCGGGGTCGGCTCCGGGGTGGCCACAGGGTTTTCCGCCGGCAAAAAGCGCGGCTGAATGGTGCCGTCCGTCTGCTGGTCCGAAACATCCAGCGTACCGCGGTCACTGCTTGCCAGGCCATCGCCGCCGGTATCCAGAATGATATAGGCGGCAAACCGGATCTTGTAATCCAGATTGTTTGCCGTGCCAAGCTGGACCGACACACGGCCCTGATACAAAAAGCTCAGCTCGGTCATGTTCTGCATGGTCAGCACCGTGGTGCCATCCAGCAGGCCATACTGGTCCAGTTCGCCCAGCAGTTCGTTCAGCACCTCGTTGGGGGTCTCCTGTGCCGTATCGGCTTCGTCTGCATTTTCCGGCGTTGCGGTGCCGCTTGGCATGGCCGTTGCCAGGGCGGTCGGCTCGCTGGGGGCATCCAGTGTCAGGAAGCTGCCCGGCGTGGTGGCCGCGCCCTCTGGCAGCAGGGCATCCAGCTGCACCAGATTATCCGGCTCTGCCGGCTCCACACGCAGCACTTTCAGCTGTTCGCTCAGCACCAGCCAGCTGCCGGAATACTCCATCTTAAAGCGTTCCACCGCAGGCTGCACCCGGATGATCACGGTGCCGGGGGCCTGGCGGGTGACGACTGCCACATCCAGGTACGGCATCTGCGCCAACAGCTGGTCAGATTTTTCTTTGGTGGAAAAACCGTACAGGTTATCCCCCACCTGAATGCCGGTTGCATCGATCAGCTGTTGTTCGGTATAAATGCCGGTATTGGCGGGGGTGGTGCGGTCCGCATTTTCCACCCGGAAATCCGTCACCTTGAACAACAGGTTGATGGAAAGCACAATGCCGACCACCAGCACTGCCAAAACGCACAGCACCCCGATGATGGCCTTGCGGCGGCGGATGCGCAGCTGTTCCGCGCGGGTAACGCGGCGCTGTACCTGTGGCGCGCTGGAACGGTACCCCGGCTTTTGGGGGTTCTGTTGGGGGCGGGGGCGCTTTTGCTGCTGTTTGGGCGGCTGGCGTTCGGGCTGTTTTGCGGGACGCTGACCGCTGCCCTTTGGCCGCTGCTGGCTGCCCGCCGGGCGGCTGCTGCGCTGCGGCGGGGCACTTTTGGTGTTGCGATGGCTGGGCTGACCCTTGCGGGGAGGTACACTTTTTTTCTGGTTTCGGCTGCGCTGATTGCGGTCCATGGGGTGTACCTCCTTTCTGTGTTTCAGCTTTTATTTGCTGCCGGTTTGTTCCGGCAGGTTACTTTCCGTTCACCAGTTCCAGCAGCTTTGCGGTGATCAGTTCCAGGCTCTTGGGGTTGCCCAGGGTCTTGGCGGCGGTGCCCATGGCCGTCAGTTTGCCGGGCTCTGCCAACAGGGCATGCACGGTTTCGATCAGCTTGACACCGGTCAGGTCTTTTTCTTCAATCACAATGGCGGCACCGGCGTTTTGCAGCTCCAGTGCATTGTAATACTGGTGGTTTTCGGCCACATTGGGGCTAGGGATCAGGATGGACGCGCGGCCCATGGCTTCCAGCTCCGCCAGCGTCAGCGCACCGGAGCGGGAAATAACAAGGTCCGCCGCGGCCAGCAGATCCGGCATATTATCAATGTATTCTTTTACCACAAGGTTGGCACCGGGGGCAAAGTGGTTCTTGGCTTCCAGGTCCTCAAACAGCTTTACGCCGCGGCTGCCGGTGGCGTGCAGGTGCAGCACGGGCAGATCGTTTGCCTGCTCCCACGCGCACAGCTCTGCCACAACCTCGTTGATACGGCGGGCCCCCAAAGAGCCGCCGAAGCTCAAAATCACGGTGCGGTCCCCCGCGTGCACAGCAGCACGGGCGGCGGCGCGGTCACGGTTCAAAATTTCCGGGCGGACAGGGTTGCCAACCACAAGGGTCTTCTCCGGCGCGCCAAGCTTTTCCACCGCAGCGGCAGAAGCGGCAAACACCACGTCCACATCCTTGGCCAGCAGCTTGTTGGTCACACCGGGGAATGCGTTCTGCTCATGGATGGCGGTCTTGATGCCCTTTTTGGCGGCGGCGCGCACCACCGGGCCGCTGACATAACCGCCGCAGCCGATGACCAGATCGGGCCGGACCTCTTTCAGGATAGCCGCCGTGCGCGGGCCGGACAGAGCCAGGTGGTAGAGCGCTACCACGTTGCGGCCTACGTTCTTCAGGGTTGGCTTGCGCTGGAAACCGTTGATCTCAATATGGTGGAACGGGTACCCTGCCTTGGTTACAAGGCCGTACTCCATACCCTCTTTCCGCCCGGCAAAGTGGATCTCGGCCGCGGGGTCCGCCGCCTTTAAGGCTCCGGCAATGGCAAGCGCCGGGTTGATATGGCCGGCTGTGCCGCCGGCAGCAATCAAAACACGCATAATGGTTCCTCTTTTCTCCGTAAAATCGAACGTTTATGTTATGGCAATACCGCATAATTCTAAGTGCCGATACGGCGAGCGAGGTGCGGCA
>OKRW01002969.1_pt1 | contig 11480 bp, 11 predicted proteins | sample 1601151 | NCBI WGS metagenome assembly OKRW01 (sample SAMEA3541471, study PRJEB24748) | human gut metagenome | biome: human gut; feature: human-associated habitat; material: faeces | place: China | collected 2012 | reverse complement strand
GTCAGCAGCCCCCGTTTCGTGGTCTGCGTGTAGTTCCTTGTAAACTGACCTAAGGATGTCAAGAACACCTTTACTGTCGGCAACGTTGCCATTACTTTGGACGAAGCGAAGGTCGATGACAACGGCAATGCCATTAACAAGCAAGGCAACCAGGTAACGAATTTGGCGGATGCTGAGCGTGTTCCGGGCAATGCGTACAAGCTGCTCCCCGGCCACACCTATGTGAAGGATCCTACCGTCACGGTGCTGAAGCCCAGTGTGGCGTCCTACGTCCGCATGAAGGTCACCTTCAACAATGCCGACAAGATCATCGCTCTCTGCACGGATCCGAAGTACGCTGACGAAGTCACAGGCGTTGAGAACGCTTACCCCCTGATTCGCATGGTCAAATTTGTGGAAGCCAATGCGGCCAAGTGGGACGGCATCATTCCCGACAACATGGTGGATACCGAGGACATGCTGGCCCAGACTAAGTATTTCGTTGCGGATACTACCAACAACACCCTGACTTATTACTTCTATTACAATGAGACTGTTGCTGCACCCACTGCGGATGTAGTGCTGGAGACCCTGTTTGACAGCATCACCGTTCCCGAGTGGGTGACCGGCGATCAGCTTGCCAAGCTGAAGGATTTCCAGATCAACGTCGTGGCAGAGGCCATCCAGGCGGACGGCTTTGAAAATGCCGCCGCTGCTTGGGCTGAGTTCAAGTAATTTCTCTTCGTTTCCGACAGGCAAAGGGGGCGAGGGGCCCCGGCGCCTGTTGAAATAAAATAAACCCCAAAATCAATTCGGGAAAGGAAGAAAAAACATGAAGAAGAAAGCATGGGTCTCCCTGGTGGCTGTCGTTCTGGTGCTGTGCTGCGCCGTGGGCGGCACGCTGGCATGGCTGACCGCAAAGTCTGACGTGGTGACAAACACCTTCGCTCCCAGTGACATTAATATCACCCTCACTGAGACTCCCAACACGGATACCGACGGCAATGGCGAGAATGACGCTTGGAAGGCCGACATGATTCCCGGCTTCTCCTACACCAAGGATCCTGTTGTGACCGTTAAGGGCGGTAGCGTGGATTGCTATCTGTTTGTCAAGTTTGAGGAGAAAGGTAATCCGGCTACCTATCTGACCTACACCTCTACCCTGACTGCAGCCAACGGCTGGACCCAGGGCGACGGCACGAGTATTCCCAGCAACGTTTGGTATCGCGTAGTCAAGGCCGGTGACACAACCAAGTCCTGGAACCTGCTGGATGGCAACACCATTGCTGTAAAAGACACCGTCACCAAGGACAACATGGCTACTGCTGCTAACGCAGAGCTGGTCTACACTGCGTATGCTACCCAGCTGTACGAGAGCAATGGCGTAGAGTTCACCGCAGCCAAAGCCTGGGCCAATGCTCTAGCCTAATAGTCACCCCCATTCTTCCAAGTTTATTTTATTACATAAATGAAAGGAAAGAAGAAAAATGACTAAGAGGAAAATCGTATCCCTGTGCCTAGCGGCCGTCCTGGTGGTTATGGCCATCGCCGGCGCCACCGTGGCGTATTTCACCGACACCGATGCTAAAGACAACACCTTCACCGTTGGCAACGTTGATATTACCCTGACTGAGCCCAACTGGGATAAGAGCGGCGAAGTCGATGCTCCCGACGTGTACCCCGGTGAGCCCCTTGCCAAGGATCCCACTGTCACCAACAGCGGTAAGAACCCCTGCTTCGTCCGCATTAGTGTTGCGAACCTGGATCAGTTCGACAACAAGGGCGATATTACCTATCGTACCGATTATGTTGCCGGCAAGCTTGGTGAAAACTGGGTGCTGCACACCGATGGTTATTTCTACTACACCAAGGTTCTTACGATCAACGAAACCACTGATGCTCTGTTTGATCAGATCGTGATGCCCACCGGCCTTACCGGTAATGAGACTACTCAGGCTATTACTGTTACCGCTCAGGCCGTTCAGGCTCAGGGCGCCAAGCCTTCCTTCACGGCTGTTCAGGCTATGACCGTTGAGGAGATCGCTGCATGGTTTACCACCTGCGGTATGTAAGGTGATTTACCCCATCGCATATCTGTAGCTCTGCATAATATGACCTGCGCCCTGCGGGGCGCAGGCCCTGGCCACCGAAAGGCCTGTCATTGCGAGCCAGTCCACAGACTGGTGTGGCAATCCGTTTCCTAAACGCTGCATGGCGCATTCTTCCCTGGCATTCCGCCGAGGGGAGTTGGATTTATGGATTCCCACGTCGCTCCGCTCCTCGGAATGACAAAATGGGCCGATTCACAAGCCAACCTGACCTGCGCCCTGCGGGGCGCAGGTCATAGGAGAGTACCCGGCACAGTGCGCCGGATATTCTCCTATGACCTCAATACTGGAGAATGAGGAGTGTAATTATGAAGAAAAGAAGCCTGAAAACCAAGCTGCTGGCGCTGTCCGTGGTGCTAATCCTGGCGGCGCTGTCGGTCTACGGTACCCTGGCCTATTTCACGGCCCAGGGCACCGCCCGGAACGTCATCACCACTGGCGATATCAAGATCGCCCTGGAGGAGCGGATGCTCACTCCGGACGGTGAAAAGACCGTGCCCTTCGAGGACCAGCTGGGCGTCATGCCCGGCGCGGACGTGTCCAAGATCGTCACGGTGAAGAACACCGGCGGCCAGCCCGCCTGGGTGCGTGTCTCCCTGGACAAGGCCATTGAGCTGGCCCAGGGCGTGGAGGGGCCGGTGGACCTTTCCCTGGTCACCTGCGACCTGAACACGGAGAAATGGACGGAAAAGGACGGCTATTACTATTATAACGCCGCCCTGGAGCCGGGGCAGACCACGGAGCCGCTGTTCACTGCGGTCCACTTCGCTGAGACCATGAGCAATATGTACCAGGAGAGCCGTGCCATTCTGCAGGTGAACGCCTTCGCCACGCAGACCGCGCACAACGGCACCACGGCCCTGGATGCCGCCGGCTGGCCGGAAGCCTGAGAAGGGAGGAAATGCATATGAAACTGAAAAAATTCCTGTCCCTGCTGCTGACGCTGGTCATGACCGCCAGTCTGCTGATCGTGCCCGCCCACGCGGAGGATGCCGGGGCCGAGGAGGGCGGCACCGGCACCACGGTGAATTTTACCAATGTGGCGCCGCTGGTGAAGGCCGATTCCACGTCTGCGGCCAATGCGATCCGGAAAGCACCCCTGCTGACGGCGGGTTTGACCGATGAAACGGCAGATCCCGAGCCTATTATAGGTGAGTCGCCGGACGGCCTGGAGATGGATAAGAGAATCATCTCTGTAAACCAGGACGGCAGCTATACCATTCAGCTGGAGGCCTATACCACCGGCTCCGTGACCTCCGTGGACACCACTAAGCCCACAGACATCATCGCTGTCATTGACCAGTCGGGTTCTATGGCACAGGATATGACCAGCTATACTTATAATGAAGTATATTCACTTAAGCAAAGTCAAACGTATTATGTGCAGAGGAACGGAAGCTATATTCCTGTAACATGGTGCTCAAATTGTAAAGCCTGGACTAACGGATGCGGCAGTATTCTGTTTTGGCACGATTCCGGCACAAGCTACACGCCGAAAACCTCTGCGGCGGATACCGCAACCGATCATGTGCAGTTTTACACCCGAGGCGGAGCAACCACTACTACCCGTTTGGACGCGCTGAGGGCTGCTATGACCAACTTTGCCGATTCCGTGGCAGAGAAGGCGGCTGGTGCGGACAAACAGCTGGGGACGGACGACGATGTGGATCACCGCATTGCCATCGTCGGCTTCAGCTCGGATGTTGATACCTATCAAAACACTGAACTGCTGACGGGCGTGGATATTACTACGGGTAGTCGGAATTACGGCAAGGACCCGGTTACAAATATTTCGGCGCCGTACTATTATCCGACCGGTTATGTAAAAAACGGTGCGCAGTATGGCAACATTACATCTAACCAATATGCGAAAGCCCTACAGAGCATGAAATTGGAGCCCGGACGCACCAGCGTAACCAATGCGATAGGTGCTCTGACGGCCCGCGGTGGCACAGAGACACTGGACGGCCTGACCATGGCGGAGAATATTTTGAAAAACAGCGATGGCACAGACAGAACCCGTGTGGTGATTCTGTTTACCGACGGTGATACCGACAGCTATCGTGATGATGTAGTTAACAAGGCGAATAGTCTGAAAAACACCTATGGAGCCACCGTTTATACTGTGGGTATTTTCGAGGGCGCAAATGGCAAGCCGCCGATCACGGAGGATACAAGTGAAGCAAATGCATTGATGCACCGCGTTTCCTCCAACTACCCCAATGCCACCGCCAGCCGCACAACTGGATTTTTTGGTGGAATTAATTATCAGTATAATGACGGTGATTTTAACCCGAACCTGAAGGGTGACGACAGCTACTACCTGTCCGCCAAGGATGCGGACGCGCTCAACAACATTTTCCAGAAGATCAGCCAGCAGGTCAGCGAGAGCAGCATGGACCTGGGCAGCCCCTCCCAAATCAAGGATGTGGTATCGCCCTACTTTACCATGCCGACCAATACCTCGGATGTTACGGTGGAAGCTGTTAACTGCACCGGATATGCTGATGGCGAGCCCACATGGGCTGCTGACGGCACGGCGCTGACGGACGCTGTATCTATTGATCCCGATACACGCACGGTAACGGTATCGAAGTTTGACTTCCAGCATAATTTTGTGGCGGAAAACGGCCGCAATGAAAACGATGCGACACAGAGCGGATTTTTCCACGGCAGAAAACTGGTGATCACCTTTACGGTGAAGCCTCAGGAAGGTTTCTGGGGCGGCAACAATGTGCCCACCAACGGCGCTGACTCCGGTATTTATAAGGACGACGGCACAAAGGTTGGGACCTTCGATGTTCCTACCGTCAACGTTCCGCTGAATGTTCCTGATTTGACGGCGGAAAACAAGAATATTTACCTGTACGGTGAGACGCCTGCGGCATCCGACCTGGGTACGTTCCCTGTTCCCACAGGCGAGGATGCATGGAAGACGGCATATGTTGATATTGGCTCGTTGGAGATGAACCCGTCGACGATCAGCAATACAGAGGATACTACCGGCATCAAACTGAGCGTCACGGTGGAGCCGAAGTATACCGGCGCTAACGCTGAGGGCACTCCTGCAGGAAAAGTAACAAAAACCGCGACCGCCAAGGTCGATGTGTTCACCCCGGAGCTGACATACCAGGATTCCACCGCCTACTATGGCGAGACTGTCAGCAATGACTACAGCGGCAACTTTGTTTCGGAAGTGTGGAAGCACGGTGACACAGTATCCACTTCTGTTACCATGTTCGGCGTTAAGCCTACCCTGGACCTTACCTACACGGCGGACAGCACCAATCTCGATGGCGACAAGTACGGCAAGCAGGACGTGCCTGTAACGGCAAAGGTGAGCATCAAGGGCGTGGATGTGACTAATTACACCACCTTCCTGCATCAGAATTGCGATGTAGTGGGCTGCACCTGGGTTGAGCCGACCACAGGCGGCGACCCCGCGTTCCTGATCCACATTAAAACCTGCACGCTGACCATTACCAAGATCGGCGGCAATGAAAATGAGCCCTATGTGTTCGACGTTTATAAGGACGGCAAGAAGTACACTCAGGTGACCGTGGTGGGCAACGGCAGCGAGACCATCTACGAGCTGCCTGTGGGCACCTACACCATCCAGGAGGACACCAACTGGGGCTGGCGGTATCCTAACCCCACTTACACCGATAACAAAGTGGATTTGAGTTTGACTACGCCTACCGCCACCATCACCTGCACCAATAAGCTGGATACCAACCAGTGGCTGAACGGCTTCAGCCAGGTGATTCAGAACATCTTCGGCGTTGCGAAACACTGAGAAAGGAGGGATAGAAGATGTATCAATGCAAGCATTTTTCACAGGGCGGCAGCCGCAGATATAGGGGCAAAAAGCCCGCTCTGCTCATCGTGGCCCTGGCGCTGATCCTGACAGTGGCCGTTGGCGGCACGGTTGCCTATCTGGCGACCAAAACGGACAGCAAGATCAATACATTCACTCCCTCCCAGGTGTCCTGCGAGGTTAAGGAGAATTTTGACGGCGAGAAAAAGACAAACGTCAACGTCACCAACACCAGCAATATTGACGCGTTCATCCGCGTCAAGCTGGTGACCTACCGGGTGAATGAGGCCGGCCAGCATATCGGCGGCACTGCGGAGATCCCGGCATTTGCGCCGGGGGACGGTTGGGTCAAGTACGGCGAGTATTACTACTATACCAAGCCCGTGGCACCGGGAGCATCCCCGGCAGCTGACCTGATCAGCAGCATTGTGCTGACCGGAAGCTATACCGATGCAGACGGCGGCAAGCAGGCCATTGACGTCATGGCAGAGGCCATCCAGAGCGTTCCGGAGGAGGCTGTGCAGGCAGCCTGGGGCGCAGGATTCTCGATCAACGAAGACGGCAGCCTGAACGTGCCGGCTAACGGAAGTGAGGTGACGGGAAGATGAAAAAGACAATGAAAAAGCTGTCTTGCATCGTTCTGATGGCGGTTATGCTGCTGACACTCTCCGTTACCGCTTTTGCTGACGGGCGGGTCACCTATGACGGCAACGCCCGGGAGTTCATCTTTGCCCCCGGCAGCGAGTATTCTCCCACCGACCTGTTTACGGATTTCAAGAATGTCATGCCCGGTGACTCCATTACCCAGAAGGTCACCATTGACAACAAGGTGGAGAAGAACGTCAAGATCAAGGTCTACATGCGCGCTTTGGGCGCGGTGGAGGGCTCGGAGGAGTTCCTGTCTCAGATGAACCTGACCGTGAAGCTGGACGGTAATTCTAAGCTGTTTGCCGCTCCCGCCCATGAGACCGCGCAGCTGACCAATTGGGTATGCCTGGGGACCATCTATTCCGGCGGCAAGATCGACCTAGATGTGACGCTGAATGTGCCCATCACCATGGAGAATGATTTCCAGGCTTCCGTGGGTTATTTGGATTGGCAGTTCAAGGTCGACGAGCTTCCAATAGAGCCCAGTGATCCCACCCCGCCTCCCACGGGTGATACCTTCAATGCGGCCCTGTGGGTGATCGTGATGGTGGCCAGCCTGGCCGTGATCGTGTTCCTGTTTGTGAGCCGCAAGCGGAAGAATAAGGCCGACAATTAAACAAAATAGTGCAGCAACAGGCTGCAGCAGAAAGCATCCGCATGGAACTCCATGCGGATGCTTTTTTGGGCAAGTGGACAATCTCTCGATCATACCATAGGATTCGGGAGGTGGCATATGAAAAATAAAAGTATTCTGGTTCATTGCAGCTACTCGGATACCGGCCCGGCGCTGGAGGAGCTGGTCAGAGAATCCTTTCGGGTCTATCTGAAAAAGGAGCTGCCGCCATATGGGCAGGCACAAAAGCCGGATGAGGCAGAGCGGGGACCTGACCTGGGGGAGAATGCATGCTTCAGGAAATAAGCAGCCCCGCAAGTTACCGCGCAGCGCTGTATATCCGGCTGTCCAAGGAGGACGAAAGCGAGGGGCCGTCCCAAAGCGTGACCAATCAGCGGTCCCTGCTGGAGGAATTTGTGAGAGAGCATCATTTGCAGATCTATGACACTTATATCGACGACGGTTGGAGCGGCACAAGCTTTGACCGCCCGGCTTTTCGGCGCATGATCGATGACATCGAGGCCAAAAAGGTTAACATGGTCATCACCAAAGATCTCTCTCGGCTGGGGCGCGACTACATTATGACCGGCCATTACATGGAGAGATATTTCCCGGAGCATCGTGTGCGATACATCTCGCTTTTGGACGGAATTGACACGGGCGTTGAATCCAGCGCCAATGATATTACGCCCTTCAGGGCTATCATGAACGACATGTACGCCAAGGATATTTCAAAAAAAATTAAGTCCGTCAAACGGGATAAGCAGCGCAAAGGTCAGTTTATCGGAGGGAAGCCGGTTTACGGATACAAAATGCACCCCACGGAGAAGAATCGGATCGTCATCGACGAGGAGGCCGCATCCACGGTGCGGCGGATTTTTTCCATGGCGCTGGAGGGCATTAGCTGCCGAAAGATCGCTGCGGCCTTGAATGGGGAAGGCGTGGCTGCGCCGTCTGTCTACTGTGGTCAGGTTGCAGGGCGCAAAGGCCCCTACGAGGGATTATGGAGCGGCGAGCGCATTTCTGAAATGCTGCGCAATGAAACCTATATCGGCAGTATGGTGCAGGGCCGACAGGTGAAGATCAGCTATAAATCGAAAAAATGCCTCCACCAGGATCGGGAAAACTGGATCGTGGTGCCCCATACCCACGCACCGCTTATTGACGAGGAAACCTTCCGCAAGGTGGGGCTGCTGGTCAGCAGCCGCAGGCACACCCGTTGCCGCACCTATGACTTTCTGCTGAAGGGCTTGATATTCTGCCATGAGTGCGGCTACCCGCTGGCCGTGCTGAACCGGCCTAACGCCAAGGGGGAGGATGTGCTGTACTTCGTTTGCCGCACTTATCAGCGATTTACCAGAAACGGCGCCTGCGCCACGCATTATATCAAGGAAAAGACAGTGACAGATGCGGTGATTTCAAGGATGCAGGAGGTTTGCAAAGACTTCTTGGATGGTCAAGTGCTATTGCCGATGGCACAGGAGGCGGTTCGGGAGACATCCAGGCAGAGCAGATGCTTTGCAAAAATGGATGCGCTGCAAGGAAAAATAGATAGCTTGACAAAAAATATCGACCGGATGTATACGGACCGGCTCTCGGGACTTCTGCCGGAGACGGACTTTCAGCGAATCTTTATCCGGTTGAAGGACCAACGGGGACGGCTGGAGGAACGCCTTCAAAAGTTGGAGCAGTGGCAGAAATATCCCATCAATCAAAGGGACAGGGCGCTGGAGTTGACACAGCGATACAGGGATACTGCCTGCGCCAGCCGGGAGCTGCTGGTGAGTTTGATTCAGCGGATTGAGTTGACGGAAAATAGAGAAGTCCTCATTCAGTTTCGCTTTGCGCAGCCGCATATAACGAAAGAAACCAAAAATGCGGCAAGCCGCGATCAGCCTTCTGCGCCACAGCCTGAGGCGGGAGGCACCTTACAATAGCTGCGGCGCTATGTATCCCGCATTGAAAAGCGGGCACTGCAAAAGCTGGAGGCGGCGCTGAAGGAGGAGATGCCAACAAGAAACAATAAATGATTACAACCGTGCGAAGCAAGTTCGCATATACCCCCTTGCACAGAATGGACAAAAATGGTATAATATCATGTAGCAAAGTATACAAAGAACAAGGAAGGTACGCGCATGAGAAACATTTACTGTGGGATTGCAGATATTCGCAAGCGGGTTTTTGCGGAAGTGGCAAAGCTCGCCTACGAAGGCGGCGACTACCATCGTATCGATAAACTGCCGTATGAGATTCTGCCGGGTGAAGTGGGGAACGAACGGGACTCCATCTTCCTGGAGCGGGCCATTGTGGGAGAGCGGATTCGATTGGCCATGGGCCATAGTCTGCGTTCCGCTTCGGAGCAGGGACTTCTGTCCGACGGTGTGGACAAAAGCGCAGTGCGGGAAAAGTATTACGAGCCGCCGCTGATTAACATCATCAAATATGCCTGCCACGCCTGCCCGGACACCCACTACGAGGTGACAAACGCCTGCCAGAGCTGCCTGGCGCACCACTGTTCCAATTCCTGCCCCAAGGGCGCCATCAGCTTCCGCTATGGCCGGGCTGAGATCGACCAGAGCAAGTGCATTAAATGCGGCAAGTGCAAGGCGGCGTGCTCCTACCAGGCCATTATCCGCTTTGAGCGGCCCTGCCAGGAGGCCTGCGGCATGGATGCTATCGGCAAGGACGAATATGGCCGGGCAGAGATTGACCAGGATAAGTGCGTTAGCTGCGGCATGTGCCTGGTGAACTGCCCCTTTGGCGCTATTGTAGATAAAGGGCAGCTGTTCCAGCTGATCCATTCCATCCGCAGCGGTGACAAGGTCGTTGCTGTGATCGCTCCGGCCTTTTGGGGTCAATTCGGCGATGGCGTGACCCCGGGGCAGATCGTTTCAGCCATGAAGATGCTGGGCTTCCATTCCGTGGAGGAGGTCGCCGTAGGCGCAGACCTGTGCGCCATCGAGGAAGCGGAGGAATTCATGCGCCATGTACCGCAGATGCAGCCTTATATGGCTACCTCCTGCTGCCCGGCGTGGTCCGTGATGGCTAAGAAGGAGTTCCCCGGCGCCGCGCCGTATATCTCTATGACCATGACTCCCATGGTGCTTACGGCTCGACTTCAGAAAAAACGTGACCCGGGCTGTAAGGTGGCTTTCATTGGACCCTGCGCCGCCAAAAAGCTGGAGGCCAGCCGCCGCACCGTCCGCAGTGATGTGGACTTTGTACTGACCTTCGAGGAGCTGCGGGGGATGCTGGAGGCCAAGAACATCGACTTCACCGATATCCCTGATGTGCCGGCCAATTATGAGGCATCTGCCCTCGGCGTGGGTTTTGCCGCTTCCGGAGGCGTTGCCAAGGCGGTGGAGGATGTGATTCACCGGCTGGACCCCGACCGGGAGGTAAAGACGGTGTATGCCGAGGGGCTGCGGGAGTGCCGCAAGATGCTGCGTATTGCACGGACAGGGAAGTATGACGGATATCTGCTGGAGGGTATGGCCTGTCCGGGTGGATGCATTGCCGGCGCAGGCACAATCCAGCCGCCGGAGAAGTCCCGGCGGGTGCTGGAACAGTACAAGGCCAGCGCACCCAAGGATACTCCGCTGGATTCGGACTATAAGGACGACCTGTATCTGCTCCACGATGGAGAGGATGATTGGAGCTTTGTAGGCAGACATTGAGAGGATGCTAATGAACGAACTGATCCTGTTGTGTATGGAGATGGTGGGTACCGTGGCCTTTGCCCTGTCCGGTGCTATGACGGCGCTTCGGAGGCAGATGGATTTGCTGGGCGTTATGATCCTGGGCCTTATTACCGCCGTGGGCGGCGGTGTGCTGCGGGATTTGCTGCTGGGCATCACACCGCCCAAGGCATTTGACGACCCACTGACGGTATGCGTAGCGCTGGTTTCCTCCGCAGCTGCGTTTTTGCCCCCGCTGCGCGGCCTGCTGCTCAGGAGCACGCTGCTATTTGAGCGGCTGCTGCTGTGGGCAGATTCCCTGGGCCTGGCGGCATTTACCGTGGTGGGCGAACAGATTGCCTATAGCCATCTACCGGAGGGGAGCTGGTTTGCCGTGGCTCTGCTGGGGACCATTACCGGCGTGGGCGGCGGCGTGGTGCGGGATTCCCTAGCGGGTAACGTGCCGTACATATTCCGCAAGCATATCTATGCCCTGGCGGCCCTGGCGGGCGCCGCTGTGTGGGTGGTATGCCACCTGTATTGGGACGACACGGCTGCGCTGCTGATGGGCAGCACGGTTGTGGTGGCCATCCGATTGCTGGCGGCTCACTTCCGTTGGAGCCTGCCGAAGGCCAAGG
>OKRW01002965.1_pt1 | contig 11496 bp, 9 predicted proteins | sample 1601151 | NCBI WGS metagenome assembly OKRW01 (sample SAMEA3541471, study PRJEB24748) | human gut metagenome | biome: human gut; feature: human-associated habitat; material: faeces | place: China | collected 2012 | reverse complement strand
CGGTATGTCCTGGGCCACGGACAAAATCCAGGCCCTGACCGGCTCTGATCTGACGTTGAAGGTGTCCGTCGGCCAGACCGTGGCCCTGTGTGCCGGGGCCCTGGCCATCGCCCTGGCGGTGATTGCCCTGGTCAGCGTATCCACCGCACGGCGGGGCATCCGCAAGGCGGAATAAAAAGCAAAGGCGGGCCGCTGGCCCGCCTTTGCTTTGAAAAAATCTGTTTTAAAACGCCGGTTTACTTTGTTTCGGGGGTCAGATCCCACTTCCACTCCCGGACCTCCGGCTGGTCCACGCCGTTGTCCCGGATATACTGCCGGTGCTCCACCAGCTTATCCTGCATCTTCTGGACCAGGTAGGCGCCGCGATTGCCCAGCTGGGGCAGACGGCGAACCGTGTCGATGACCAGGTCAAAGCGGTCGATGTCGTTGAGCACACGCATGTCGAAGGGGGTGGTGATGGTGCCCTCCTCCTTATAGCCCCGGACGTGGAGGTTCTTGTTGTGGCGGCGATAGGTCAGCTCATGGACCAGGGTGGGATAGCCGTGATAGGCGAAGATGATGGGCTTATCCTTGGTGAACAGGCCGTCATACTCCTCGTCGGTGAGGCCGTGGGGATGCTCGGTGTGGGGCTGCAGCTTCATCAGGTCCACCACGTTCACCACACGGATCTTCAGCTCCGGCAGCTCCCGGCGCAGGATGCTGACGGCAGCCAGCGTCTCCAGGGTGGGGGTGTCGCCGCAGCAGGCCATCACCACGTCCGGCTCGCACCCGGCGTCGTTGGAGGCCCAATCCCAGATGCCGATGCCCTGGGTGCAGTGCTTCACCGCCTGCTCCATGGTCAGCCACTGGGGCCGGGGGTGCTTGCTGGCCACAATGACATTCACATAGTTGCGGCTCTTGATGCAGTGGTCGAAGCAGGAGAGCAGGCAGTTGGCATCGGGGGGCAGATACATCCGCACCACGTCGGCCTTCTTGTTGGCCACATGGTCCAGGAAGCCGGGGTCCTGATGGGTGAAGCCGTTGTGGTCCTGCTGCCACACGTTGGAGGCCAGGATATAGTTCAGGGAGGCAATGTCGTGCCGCCAGGGCAGCTCGCTGCACATCTTCAGCCACTTGGCGTGCTGGGCGAACATGGAGTCCACGATGCGGATGAAGGCCTCATAGCTGTCGAAGAAGCCGTGGCGTCCGGTGAGCAGGTAGCCCTCCAGGAAGCCCTCGCAGAAGTGCTCGGAGAGCATAGAGTCCATGACCCGGCCGTCGGGGTCCAGGTGGTCGTCGATGCCCGGGATCTGCTGGTCCAGGAAGCGGCGGCCGGTGACCTCAAACACCGCCTGCAAGCGGTTGGAGGCCGTTTCGTCCGGGGCAAAGATCCGGAAGTTCCGGGCGTCCATGTTCAGCTTCATCACGTCCCGGACATAGGTGCCCAGAACGTACATATCCTGGGCCTCCACGCCGCCGGGAACCGTGACGTCCACGGCATAGTCCCGGAAATCGGGAGTACGCAGATCCCGCAGCAGCAGACCGCCGTTGGCGTGGGGGTTTGCACCCATGCGTCGATTGCCCGCAGGGGGGAAGGACGCTACCAGCTCCACGGGCGTACCGTCGGAGTTGAACAGCTCCTCCGGCTTATAGGAGCGCAGCCACTGCTCCAGCTGGGCCAGGTGCCGGTCAGCGTCGGCGCCCATGGAGATGGGCACCTGGTGCGCCCGCCAGCAGCCCTCCACCGGCAGGTCGTCCACCTCCTTGGGTCCGGTCCAGCCCTTGGGGGTGCGCAGCACCAGCATGGGCCAGCGGGGCCGCTTGGCCTGGCCGCTCTTGCGGGCCTCCCGCTGGATGCGCTTGATCTCGCGGATGGCCCAGTCCAGGGCCGCCGCCATCTGCTGGTGCATGAGCATGGGCTCGTCGCCCTCCACAAAGCGGGGCTCCCAGCCGCAGCCCCGGAAGAAGCTCTCCACCTCCTCGTGGCTCATGCGGGAGAAGATGGTGGGGTTGGCGATCTTGAAGCCGTTCAGGTGCAGAATGGGCAGCACCGCGCCATCGGTGATGGGGTTCATGAACTTGTTGCCATGCCAGGAGGTGGCCAGGGGGCCGGTCTCGGCCTCGCCGTCGCCCACCACGCAGGCGGCGATCAGGTCGGGATTGTCCGCCACGGCGCCGAAGGCGTGGGCCAGGGAATAGCCCAGCTCGCCGCCCTCATGGATGGAGCCGGGAGTCTCCGGCGCCACATGGCTGGGGATGCCGCCGGGGAAGGAGAAGCGCTTGAACAGCTTCTGCATGCCGTCCTTGTCCCGGGTGATGTTGGGATAGACCTCGGTATAGCTGCCGTCCAGCCAGTCCTGGGCCACCATGGCGTTGCCGCCGTGACCGGGGCCGGAGAGATAGATCATGTCCAGGTCGCTGCGCTTGATGACCCGGTCCAGATGGGTATAGATGAAGTTCTGGCCCGGGCAGGTGCCCCAGTGTCCCACGATGGTCTGCTTGAGGTCGCTCTTGCGCAGCGGACGCTCCAGCAGCGGGTTGTCCAGCAGATACAGCTGGCATGCGGTCAGGTAATTGGCGGCGCGCCAGTAGGCGTCGATCTGATAGAGCTCCTGCTCGTTCAGCGGCGGCTTCTTGGACAGCCGCGCACCGGGCTTGAATTCGGGCATGATGATTCCTCCTTGTGCAATTGCCTGGGCTTATGTGCGCCGCAAGCGGAATTAAGATTCGGGTTAATTTGAATTTTGGCCTGAAATCTTAGGTTAGCATTAGCATAACACATAAATTACAAAAATAGAAGCATAAATTTGTAAATATTTCTTGAAGAATCAAATTTAAGTTTGGAGTTAATGCACGAATGGCGGAGGATAAGAACGGATGGCCCACCGCTTTATAAAACATGGAATGCAATTGGTTTTTCCATTATCCGGCAGTCCGATTTTAGGGACACCCAGCGCCGCATAATAGGCGCGTAAGAGGAAAGGAGGGCGCATACTATGGCGTTCAGTATCAAATTTTCAGCGGGGACTGCCCATAAGTCGGAACGGACTATCCCCAGAAGGTCCGTGGTGCAGGTCTATTTTGCTGCCAACCACCGGAGCCTGGCGTACTACAACGATCGGTTCGACCTGAAGCCCGGCGACCTGGTCTTTGTGGACGGCAAGCTGGCCGGGCAGCGGGGCCGCGTTACCCAGGTCAACTACAGCTTCAAAATCAGGCTCTCTGACTATAAGCGAGTGATTTCCGTGGCGGACATCGCTGTGGACGGGCTGTTTTACGCGGCGGGCTCCCACCTGGTTACCTTTGACCGCGGCGTTCTGCCGGCCTGTCAGGCCGCCGGATGGTTCCTGCCGCCTGCGGACCCGGAGGAGGAGTTTGCCAGCGGCGCGGACGACGAAGCATTCTCCCTGGATGAGCTGTGGGCCAGCGATGCCATGTTCCAGCGGGGATATGACTACTACAAGCGCGGACTGGTCCGCTATATCAGCCTGGACGGCCGGGCGGGGTACGCCCTTGTGGAGAGCACGGCTCCCTATGAGGTGGAGTTTGCCTGGGAAAACGGAGAAATCAGCCGTCTGGTCTGCTCCTGCTTCTGCAGCGGCTGCTGCAAGCACCAGGCGGCGGTCATGCTGCAATTGCAGGATCTGCTGGGACGGATCGAGGGGCAGTACCCGGACGCCTACGCGCGCAGCGGCTATTTTGCCGCCGTCTACCGGCAGACGCTGTTTGAATACGCCGTGGATAGCCGGGAAAACGGCCCGTTTGCGCCATAAACTGGGAATTTTCCCCCAACAGCGGCCCGCCGAGGGCGACGCTTCGGCGATTTCTCCGGCTGCAAATTTCCTGTTGCCAACCGAGGGGAAATGTGATAAAATATCTTCATGACGACTCCTCCGCCGCCAGCTGCGGAGCCGGTCTCGCGCAATGGATACCCACGAATCATGTCAGGCGGGGAACCGAGCAGCATTAAGAGGGATCATCCATGTGCCGCGAGTCCACCGGCCCCGTGGCTGGCAGCGGAGGAGTTTGTTCTGTTCTGATTTTTCGGCCGAAGGGAGGGCTGGTTCATGTATCAGGCACTGTATCGGAAATGGCGGCCCAAAACCTTTTCCCAGGTGGTGGGCCAGGACCACATCACCGGCACCCTCCAGCGGCAGGTGGCCGAGGGCCGCACGGCCCACGCCTATCTGTTCACCGGCACCCGGGGCACCGGCAAAACCACCTGCGCCCGGATTCTGGCCAAGGCCGTCAACTGCCTGCACCCGGAGGACGGGGCCCCCTGCAACCAGTGCGAGGCCTGCCGGGGCATCGACAGCGGCTCCCTGCTGGACGTGACGGAGCTGGACGCCGCCAGCAACAGCCGGGTGGACGACATCCGGGAGCTGCTCAGCGAGTCGGTATACACCCCCACGGTGCTGAAAAAGCGGGTCTATATCATCGACGAGGTCCACATGCTGTCCACCCAGGCCTTCAACGCCCTGCTGAAAACCATCGAGGAGCCGCCGGAGCACCTGATGTTCATCCTGGCCACCACGGAGCTGCACAAGGTCCCGGCCACCATTCTCTCCCGGTGCCAGCGCTTCACCTTCAAGCGCATTCTGCCCCGGGATATGGAAAAGCACCTGCTGGAGATCGCCCAGGCGGAGCAGATCGACCTGACTCCCGACGGGGCGGAGATTCTAGCCCGGATGGCCAACGGCGCCCTGCGGGACGCCCTGAGCCTGCTGGATCAGTGCCGGGTGGCTCAGGGCCAGCTGGACAGCCGGGCGGTGCTGGATATTCTGGGCCTGGCCGGCAGCGTCCAGACGGTGGAGCTGATGGACTGCATCCTGCGGCGGGACGCCGCCGGGGCTCTGACCCGGCTGGACGGGCTGTACCGGGGCGGCAAGGACGTGGCCGCCATGCTGGGGGAGCTGGGGGACCTGGCCCGGGACATGACCATTCTCAAGGCCGCCCCCGACGGGGCCGCCGCCCTGCTGACGGGCATATACGATACCAAGACCCTGAAGTCCCTTTCCGGCAGCCAGCCCATGCGGCGGTTTCTGTATCTGACGGAGACGCTGCAGTCCTGCTGCGGCGGGCTGGGGGACAGCTTCCAGCCCCGGACGGATGCGGAGCTGTGTCTGCTGCGGCTGTGTGACGAAAGTCTGTCCGGCGACCTGACGGCTTTGAGCCAGCGGATCGACCGTCTGGAGGATCGGGTTGCAAACGGAATACCGGTAAAAACTGTCCCGCAAACCGCCGGGACGTCCCCCAAAACCGCCCCTTTGTCCCGGGACAGCGCCGGGACAAGCCGGGACGTGCCAAGCGATGACCGGCCCCCTATGCCGGAGGAGCCGCCCCTGCCGGAGGAACCCGGCGGACGGGAGCGGGTATACGATATACCGGACGAGGAACCGCCTGCGGCTCGCCCTGCCGCCAGACCGGTCCGGAAGCCTGTGGCGGCAAAGTCCACCGCCGTGGTGGGCGACACCGGCAAATGGGACGCCATGAAGGAGCACTGCAAGGGCCGCCTGGCGGTGAACCACCGGGTGTTTCTGAATATGGTCCAGGGAGCGGTGGACGGCGACTGCCTGACGCTGTACTGCCAGAACGAGTTCGTCCGGGACTCCCTGAACAACAACACGGTGCTGCACGTGCTGCAGGAGGTGGCCTCCGCCGCCGAGGGGCAGACCATCCGGGTGGCGCTGACGGTAGGCGGAGCCCCGGCGGGGAAAAAGCCCGCCAAGCCCCGGTCCAAGCCGGAGAAGGTGACAGAAAAAGCGCCGGAGAAGCCCACGGAGAAAGTCCCGGAGCCGGAGCAGACGCCCCCCTGGGAGGAGCCTCCGGCGGAAAAGGCCCCGGACAAGCTGGACGAGGTGGCCGCCCAGGGCCGCCAGCTGGAAAATTTCAAAATCAAGTGATCGCACGATATTAAATCAGTATTATAAAGGAGATTTCGACCATGGCTAAGGGATACAGCGCCCGCAACGGGTTCGGCGGCAGCGCCGGGATGATGCGCCAGCAGCAGCAGATGCAGCAGAAGCTGGCCAAGATGCAGCAGGAGATGGAAAGCGCCCAGAAGAACGTGGAGGAGAGCAGCTTCACCGCCTCCGTGGGCGGCGGCGCGGTGCAGGCCACCGTGTCCGGCAAGAAGCAGCTGACGGCCCTGGCCATCCAGCCCGACGCCGTGGACCCGGCGGACGTGGAGATGCTGCAGGACCTGGTGATCTCCGCCGTCAACGAGGCCCTGCGCCAGGCGGAGGAGGCCATGGAGTCCGCCATGGGCGCTCTCACCGGCGGGCTGAACATCCCCGGTTTGTTCTGAATTTGTCTGGAGAATAGCAAAAAAGCAGCCGAAGGGAGACGCTCCGTAAGGAAGTTGTCTCCCTTTGGTTTTGTCGTCAGCCGGAATTTGGATTTATAGGAAAAACAATCATATTGAAGGATTACGGTAGGAGCAAAAAATAGTAAATAATGATTTTATTTTCTGTATAATAAGAAATATAATTTTCCCAAGAATAATTTTTGTAAGGCAAATAATTCTTTGAAAGGATGAAAGGCTATGCCACAACATGAATTTATTACAAAGCAACTAATAGATAAAGGTTGGTCAGAAGATAGAAAATACTGTGTTACCGACGAGCAAGGAAATAAATTTTTGCTTCGTGTTTCTCCGATTGAACAGTATGACAGGAAGAAAAGCGAATATGAACTTATGGGTCAGGTAGCAGCTCTCGGTGTACCAATGTGCCGCCCCTTAGAGTTCGGCACATTTGATGAAGGAGTTTATTCTATTCAAACTTGGATAGATGGCATTGATGCAGAAGAAAATATACATAATTTAACAGACCAAGAACAGTATTCTTATGGTTTTGAAGCGGGAAAAATACTAAAAGAAATTCATAAAATCCCCGCTCCGAAAGAAATAGAAGATTGGGAAATCTATTTTAATCGTAAAGCAGACCACAAAATCAAGATGTATGAAGAATGTCCTGTCAAGTACGAAAATGGGCAAGCCTTCATTGATTACATTAACGCTCACAGATATTTGCTCAGCGGTCGCCCTCGAACCTATCAGCACGGAGATTACCATATCGGCAATATGATGATAGGGAATGATAAGCGACTCTACATCATTGATTTTAATAGAAATGACTTCGGAGATCCGTGGGAAGAATTTAACCGCATTGTGTGGTGCGCTCAAGCTACCCCTTTGTTTGCAACCGGAATGGTAAACGGATACTTCAGCAATGACGTACCAATTCCGTTTTGGGAGTTGCTCGCACTTTATATTAGCAGCAATGCTTTATCTTCTGTGCCTTGGGCAATTCCTTTTGGGCAGAGCCAAATTCAAGTAATGATAAATCAAGCAAAAGATGTACTAAGCTGGTATGAGAATATGACGAAATCCATTCCGACTTGGTACAAAGGAGTTATTATAAATAAATAATACGAAGCATTTGCCGTCGTGTCCACAGGGATAGCAAGCATCGGATTATGACACCACAATCCGCGAAAAAAGCTAAATACAAATCATTGGAGTCCCTTCCTTACGGAGGGTGCCCCAAGCCCGTCCTTTTGCGGTTCCTTATGGGGAATTAGCCCTTGATGTTGCCGAGGTAGTTCACAGCGATGTTGGAGACGGTCGGCTCGACAGTGGTGTCGTTGGAGACCTTCACCTTGCCGTTGAACATATCAGCGACGAGAGCGGTGTAATCCTCAACGGTGAACTTGCCGTCTGCCCACTGCGTGGTCTCGAGCGGGAGCTGGACATAGTTCGCGGAAGGATCGTCAGCAGAGACGAGGCCCAGGGTCTCGATCTTGCCGGCGTAGTTGGCCCAGTTGCCATTGACAATGACATCGGTCAGGGTGTCGATGGTGGTGGGAGCAAGGCCCTTCATAGCGGAGGTAACAGTCATGCCTTCGCCGTAGCCGCCGTCGATGACAGCGGACTGGTCGGTGTCGACGCCGATGACCTTGCCGTTGACCTTCTGAGCAGCCTCAGCAGCAGAGGTGAAGATGCCGCCGCCGCAAGCGAAGACCAGCTGAGTGCCGTTGGAATACCAGGTGTCCATAACAGCGGTGATGTCGCCGTCGCCGTTGAACTGGCCGCCGTAGATGTAGTTGACCTCAACGCCCTCAACACCCTTGGCAGCAGCAGCGGCGTCAACGCCCTGCACGAAGCCGTAGCCGAAGCGGATAACAGCAGGAACAGCCATGCCGCCGAGGAAGCCAAGCTTGGTGTAGCCGAGGCAGACAGCAGCGTAACCGGCCATGTAGCCGCAGAGCTCTTCCTGATAGACTGCACTGTAGACGTTGCTGGCAACGTGCGGCTTGTTGTTGGCGTCGAGCAGCTCTTCCGTGGCATTGCCCTTGTCGTCGGTCTTATAGAAGGAGCTGTTGATGTCGAACTCGGACACGTCGAGCGCGATGAACTTCACGTCCGGATACTTGTCCTGCGTGCCGGTGATGGTGCCGGCGAAGGCATAGCCGGGCATCACGATGACGTTGTAGCCCTCGTCAACGGCCTTCTCGACCATGGCGATACGGTCCGGCGTGCTGTCGCCGGCGGGCTTGTAGTAGGTGAACTCAATGTTGTTTTCCGTGCAGAAGGCCTTGCAGGCTTCATACGTGGTCTGGTTGAAGGACTGGTCGGTGATGTCACCGTAGTCCGTGATCATGGCGACCTTGTACGTAGCGGAATCTTTGCCGCCGTTGTCCTTGTCGCCGCCGCAGGCGCAAAGCGCGAAGACCATGACGAGCGCAAGGAGCAGAGCAACAAGCTTCTTCATGTTCATGCTATTTTTCCTCCATAATAAAGTGTTGCCTGATGTTCAGGCGATATTTGGCATGCTCTCGCAGCCGCTTCCAGTATAACACGGACGCGAATCACAGGCAATCCCATTTGTTTCGGAAATATAACGTTTTTATAAACAAAAGCGTCACCCGTCCGCCGGGAGCGGACAGGTGACGTTGTGTCAGAGATTTGCCATGTTGACGGCGGTGTCGAGCGCGATCGTGATCATCTGTACGAAGGAGTTTTGCCGCTGCTCGGAGCTGAGCTCCTCGGCGCGGTAAATGTGGTCGGAGATCGTGAACAGGCCGAGCGCGCGCTTGCCGGCGCGGGCGGCGTTCATGTACAGGCCGGCGGCCTCCATCTCGATGGCGAGCACGCCCATCTTCTTCCACTGGTCGGGCCCGTCGCTGCCGTCGTCATAGAAGTTGTCCGACGAGAGCACATTGCCCACGTGCAGCGCGACGCCGTTGGCTGCCGCCGCGGCGACGGCCTGACTGAGCAGCGTATAGTCCGCAATGGGGGCGAACGTGCCGTTGATGCCGAACTGGTGCGCGAAGTTGGAGTCCGTGCACGCACCCGCACCGGCGACGACGTCCATCAGCTTCAGATCGTCGGCGAGCGCACCGGCAGAGCCGACGCGGATGATGTTGTCAACATCGTAGAAATTATACAGCTCCCAGCTGTAGATGCCGATCGACGGGATGCCCATGCCGGAGGCCATCACGGTCACGGGCACGCCCTTCCACGTGCCGGTATAGCCCTGCACGCCGCGGACGTTGTTGACGAGCACGGAATTTTCAAGGAAGGTCTCGGCGATGAACTTCGAGCGCAGCGGGTCACCGGGCATGAGCACGGTCTTGGCGATCTGACCGGCTTTGGCTTCAATATGCGGCGTAGGAACAGGCATGATGATACCTCCGTTTATCTCAGAATTTTCAGATCCGGCCGCAGCGGCGCGGACAGTTACATTCTAACCGCAAAAAAGGCAAAAGTCAAATTGCAACAGCCCTGTGCGTGTGGTAGAATGTTGGGGAAAAAAACTGACCCACGGGAGGCGGCACCATGAGCGACGTCATCACGATCGGCATTGCCGGCGGTACCGGCAGCGGCAAGGCCACCATCACGCGGCGCATCCTCGACGAATTCGGCGGCGATGTGAGCGTGCTGTATCACGACAACTACTATAAGCGGCACGACGACATCCCCTTTGCCGAGCGCAAGAAACTCAATTACGACCACCCGAACGCGTTCGACACGCCGCTGCTCGTGCAGCACCTCGACGCGCTGCGCGCCGGGCAGCCGGTCGCGTGCCCGACGTATGACTACACGGTGCACAACCGCGCCGCCGAAACGATCACGGTCGTCCCGGCCAAGGTCGTCGTCGTCGAGGGCATCCTCATCTTTGCCGAGCCGGAGCTGCGTGAGCGGCTGGACATCAAGATCTTCGTCGACACGGATGCCGATGTGCGCATCCTGCGGCGCATCGTGCGCGACGTGCGCGACCGCGGCCGCGATCTGGAGTCGATCGTAACGCAGTATCTGACCACGGTCAAGCCCATGCACGAGATGTTCGTCGAGCCGTCCAAGCGCTATGCCGACATCATCATCCCCGAGGGCGGGCACAACCAGGTGGCGCTCGATTTCGTCATGGAGCGCATCCGGGCCTACGTAAAGGAGCGGGATTAAATGGCCAAACTCTACTTTAAATACGGCGCCATGGGCTCGTCGAAGTCCGCGCAGGCGCTCATCACGCAGTTCAACTACGAGGAGCTCGGCATGACCGTCTGGCTCATCAAGCCCTCGGTCGACGACCGCGACGGGGCGAACATCATCCGCTCGCGCATCGGTCTGCAGCGCGAGGCGCAGGTCATCCGCCCGGATGAGGACATCGCGGACACGTTTGCCCGCGCCGGGCACGCCGACGTCATCATCGCCGACGAGGCGCAGTTTTTCTCCCCGGAGCAGATCGACCAGCTGCGCCGCATCGTCGACGAGCAGAACATCCCCGTGCTGTGCTTCGGCCTGCGGACGGATTTTCTCACGCACTTTTTCCCCGGCGCACGGCGGCTCATGGAGCTGGCCGACTCCATCACGGAGATCAAGACCGTGTGTGCCTGCGGCCGCAAGGCGACCGTCAACGCCCGCATCGACGAGCGCGGCCGCGTCATCACCGAGGGCGGGCAGATCCTGCTCGGCGGCAACGACAGCTACGTCGCCATGTGCCACAAGTGCTGGGTGGATAAGATCCGCGCGCAGAAGGAAGCGGAAAAAGCATGAATCGCCGCGCCAGCCGCATCCTGACCGTCTGCGCCGGAGCATGGCTGCTGGTCATCTGGGGGCAATCGTGTATGCCCGCCGTGCACAGCGGCGCCGAGAGCGGCGCGCTGCTGACCGTGGTGCAGAATCTGAGGCGGCGCATCCTCGCACTTGGCGGCGAGGTGCGCTTCAGCGCACAGGCCACGGGATTTTTGCGGGAGGATGGTGCGCTCTCCGGGCTGGAGGTCTGTGAAAGGGGAGAGACGTACACGCTCCCGTGCCGCCATGCCATTCTGGCGATCGGGCACAGTGCGCGCGACACGTTCGAGACGCTGCTGCAAAGCGGCGTGCCGATGGAGCCGAAGGCGTTTTCAATGGGTGTGCGCATCGAGCACCGGCAGGAGATGGTGAACAAAAGCCAGTACGGCGCGTTTGCAGACCGGCTCGGTGCGGCGGACTATAAGCTGAATGTGCGTTTTCCG
>OKRW01002963.1_pt1 | contig 11501 bp, 9 predicted proteins | sample 1601151 | NCBI WGS metagenome assembly OKRW01 (sample SAMEA3541471, study PRJEB24748) | human gut metagenome | biome: human gut; feature: human-associated habitat; material: faeces | place: China | collected 2012 | reverse complement strand
AGAAGTCATCATGGTCTCTGTGGGCGTAAACGATCTGATCGCACAGGTGCTGTATGAGAACACTGACCTGGTAGACCTGTCCAATTGCAGCACGCTGATCGATGTGGCAAACAAGCTGACCACCGATACCAACAAGCTGGATGCAGCCAATAAAAAGCTGGCGGTAAATCTGCCGGGCGTTGTGGATACCATATTTGCCAACATTGAGACTGTGGTCACCGATCTGCACAAGCTGAACCGTACCGCAGATATTGTGGTAGAATCTGTCAACAACCCTCTGGGCGTAGACTATAATGGTGGACTGCCGGGCGTTTCTCAGAACCGCCGTGCCGTTGTCTCTTACTTATACACCTATCTGGATGTGGCACTTGAGGGCGGCGTTGTGAACAATTTCGTGCTGGAACCGATGACAGTCGCAGACGGACTGAACAAGCGCATCGCAAACCTGGAAGATGCTTCTGCGGCAGACTTCTATGCCTCTTATGTGGGCGCAGCCGGTGAAAAGGCGATCGGCTTTGAACTGAGCAACATCATGAATCTGGATATGACCTTTACACCGGTGGGACAGGTGGCTCTGGCTGCCGCAGCGATCCAGTCGACCGAGATGCTTTCCCACGGAAACGGCAGTGTCGTTGCAGATGCTTATGCGGCAACCGGCAAAAGTGATGATATGAAAACACTTCGTGCGTCCCTGGACAGCATGATAAATGCTGCCGCAGCGCACACCATGCCTGCATATTACATGGGTGATGCAGATGCCAGCGGCCGTGTGGATACTGATGACCTGTTCCTCTGTATGTACAATATTGCTCTGGTAGGTGCCGGCTATGATACACAGCTGGATCCCGTTCAGCGCAAGGCTCTGGATGCAGATGTCGACGGCAAGCTGGACAGCCAGGATATGTTCCTTTGGATGTACTATATGGCACAGGCAGGTGCCGGCATTGACGTAAATCTGGAGGACTATCTGGCACAGAATAAGGCTGCTTAAACGCCTTTTCTGCACTGAAACAGTCAGAAACCCTATGAAATGTGGAATGTGAAGTCTTTGTGGGACGCATTTTACCTTCTTTTCTATCGCTTATCATACGTTTATCACATAAAACCGTATAATAATAATTACAGAAAGCGAAAAGCACAAAACCACCGCCGAAAACCAAACAGCGGTGTTCAGGATAGAAAGGAAGAAAAGATCATGGCTGACTTTGAAAACAAAAACAACACACAGTGGAATGAAAACAATGCGGCGCAGAACGGAGCATCTGCTCCCAATGCTGCCGGTACAGCAGACAGTGTGAAAAACGCTGCGCAGAACACTTCCGGCGCAGGATATAACACAAACCCCACCGATACCGGTTTCAGCGCAAACGGCGCTGCAAACCCGTATGCTTACCAGAATGGATATTACCGGAACACCACACCCCACCAGGATGAGGCAGTTCACAGCGGCGCTTATCAGAACGGCAGCACCTACGGCAATCCGGCAGGCAGCAATACATCCAACGTCAACAACACCGTATCTGCCGGAAACGGCGGCAACGGCAACAACGGCGGTTATTCCGATGGCCCGGACTTCCGGCCATACATCACCAGCTTTCCCGTCCCGAACGGTGTGGATGTAAAAGGCGCTATACTCGTCTGCCCCGGCGGGGCATTCCAGTTTCGCAGCGATCAGCCGGAAGGGAGCGATGTTGCAGAAGCGCTCAGTGCTTTGGGCTATCAGAGCTTTGTGGTAGACTACCGCCTGCGGCCCTATACCCAGCAAGAAGGCGCGCTTGACCTGGCCAGAGCCGTGCGGTTTGTCCGCTCCCATGCAGAGGAATACCGTATTGACCCACGGGACATTGCCGTTATGGGCTTTTCAGCGGGCGGGATCTTAAGCGGGGAAATGCTGCTGAATTTTGATGAAATGACGCCCGTGCCGATGGAGCACTTCAAGGGCGGCGTCGGCACGCTGCAGGCGCGCCCCTATGACGACGGCAACTGCAAGGTGCTGCAGATGACGCTGCCGCAGGGGACGTCCATCGGCCTGCACACCCACGAGACGAACTGCGAGGTGATCTATATCCTCTCCGGCACCGGCAAGGTCCTGTGTGACGGGGCCTATGAGCCTCTCGCCCCCGGCGCTTGCCACTACTGCCCCAAGGGGCACGCCCACAGCCTGATCAACGACAGCGACGGGGACCTGACCTTCTTCGCCGTGGTCCCCGAACAATAAACCATAAAAAATCACGAAAGGAGCAACCCCATGAGCAACTGCTTATTCTGCAAGATCGCGGGGGGAGAGATCCCCTCCAAGAAGGTCTATGAGGATGACCAGGTCTATGCCTTCTACGACATCGACCCCCAGGCCCCCACGCACTTTCTGGTGATCCCCAAGGCCCACATCAAGTCCTGCGGCGCCATCACCCCGGAAAACTCTGCCGTGGTGGCCCACTGCTTCGAGGTCATCAGCAAGATCACCCAGGAGCAGGGCATCGCCGACTTCCGCGTGGTGTCCAACTGCGGGGAGCAGGCGGGACAGAGCGTCTTCCACCTGCATTTCCACGTCCTGGCCGGCCGGGACATGACCTGGCCTCCCGGCTGATCGAAGCCGATCGATCCCACCAAACGAAAAGCCCGCGCCCCCTCCGGCGGCGCGGGCCTTTTTGCCCAGCGAGGTGATGCAGCGTGCCGGTTCTAACATTACAAAGGGTGCCGTCTACGCCCCTCATCTGGTTCACGGCGGGCTTTGCCCTGGTGTCTCTGGCGGGTGTGCTCCTGGGCGGAGCTGTCTGGATGGCGGCGGTGGGCTTGGCCTGTGTTTCCATCGGCTTCCTGCTCCGTGGCCTGGGCCGCTGGCCCCAGGCCCGGCGGCTGCTGGCAGGGGTGGGGATCGCCCTGGTGTGGTTGGTGATCTATGGTGCGGTGTTCGTTTCCCCAGCCCAGGCCATGGAAAACCGAACGGTGCAGCTGGATGCCGTCGTCACCCGCTGGCCAGAGCGCACAGACTACGGTGCCCGCGTGATCCTCCAGGCCGGGGAGGGGGAGGGCCGCAAGGTCCCTGCCCTCCTCTATGGGGACAGCAGCCTGTCGGATTTGCGCCCAGGGGACAAGCTCTCCTGCGTGGCCTACTGCACCCCGGCGGATGCCTCCCGCGGGGAGGACAGCCTGTACTACGCCTCCCAGGGCATCCACCTGAGTGCCAAGGCTTACGGTGACATCACCGTCACAAAAGCGGAGGGCATCCCGCCCCGCTATGCCCTGACGATTTTGTCCGGGAAGATCAGACAGACCATCGACCGCCTGTATCCCGAACATGAGGCGGGCTTTCTCCGGGCCATTCTGACCGGAGATAAGAGCGGCCTGGAACAGGCGGACAAGGACAATTTCAACCGGGTTGGTCTGGGGCATGTGGTGGTGATCTCTGGCCTGCATGTGACGTTTCTTATGGGTGTGCTGACGCTATTCCTAGACCCCAGGAAGAAACGCTCGCTGCTTGTCTTGCTGCCGGTCCTGCTGGCCTTCTGTCTCATGACCGGCAGCGGACCGGGGACGGTTCGGGCGTCGATCTTATGCACCCTGGCCCTGCTGGCCCCGCTCTTGGGGCGGGAGTACAACTGCTTTACCGGGCTGAGTACGGCCCTCCTGCTTTTGCTGGCCTGGAACCCCTGGGCGGCGGCGAACGCGGGTCTGCAATTTTCGTTTCTTTCCACGCTGGGGATCCTGCTCTTTGGGGAGAACTGGTGCAAGGCCTGGCTGAAGCCCTTTCCCCGCAAAGCGAAACGCTGGCTGCGGCCGGTGTTTGGGATCCTGACCGTCAGTCTGGCGGCGATGGTCTTTACCGTTCCCTTGTCCTGGTATTATTTCGGGCGGTTTTCACTCATTGCCCCCCTGGCGAATCTCTGCGCGAGCTGGGCGGTGTCCTTGGCCTTTGTGGGCGGGGCGCTGTCGGTGCTGGTGGGCGCAGTTTGTTTTCCCGTCGGGCATCTTCTGGCCGGGCTGGTGGGTCTGCCCATTCGCTATTTTTTCTGGTTTGCGGGGAAGGCCAGTCAGATCAGCTTGGCGGCGGTGGAGATGGACCGGGGCTATTACGCGGCGTGGGCTTTGTTCGTCTATGGGCTTGTGCTGCTGTATCTCCTGGCTCCGGTCAAAGAGAAACGGCCTATCTTGCCGGCCTGTGCCTGCGTGGTGACGCTGTGCCTGTCCGCCCTGCTCACGGCAAAGACCGCGCAGCGACAAGACCTGGCGCTGACTGTCTTGGATGTGGGGCAGGGGCAGAGCGTGGTCGTGACGTCCCAGAAGTCCCGTGCGCTCATCGACTGCGGCGGGACGAAACGACCGGGGGACACGGCGGCGACCTATTTGCAGTCCATCGGCTCCAGCGATGTGGATCTCTTGGTCCTAACGCATTTCCACGAGGACCACGCCGGGGGCGTGCCGGAGCTTTTGGACCGGGTCAAGGTCGGGGCCATCGCCGCCCCGGACGTGGACCCGGACAGCCCGCTGCGCCAGGAGATCGAGGCCCAGGCGGCGGAGCAGGGCATCCCGATCCACTATGTGACAGAGACATGTCAGGTGGCGTTGGGCCAGGCCCAGCTGACGCTCTACGCCCCCGTGGGCAGCGGCGGGGAGAGCAACGAGCAATGCGTCTCCGTCCTCTGCGCCAAGGGCACTTGGGAGGCTTTGCTCACCGGCGATATGCCGGGGGAGGAAGAGGTGCGCCTGGCCAACCGGGAGAAGCTGCCGGACATCGAGTGCCTCATCGCCGGGCACCACGGCTCGAAGTATTCCACCAGCGAAGCCTTGCTGCAAGTGACCCAGCCGGACTTGGCCATGATCTCCGTGGGCCGCAACACCTACGGCCACCCGGCCCCGGAGACGCTAGCGCGGCTGGAAGCGGCAGGGGCTGCCATTTACCGCACCGACCGCCACGGCAGCATCACCATCTACGCCCAGGAAGGGGAGACATCCTAAATGGCAACGAAACGAAACGACAAGTCCGCCGCCCAAGCGGTCTATCGGAAGTTCAAGAAAGACCTGTCCCAGGGGACCATCGGCTCCCTGTACATTTTCCACGGGGAGGAGGCCTATCTCCGGGACTACTATCTGGACCAGATGAAGGCCAAGCTCATCCCCGGCGGCATGGAGAGCTTCAACTATCATCTCCTCCCCGGCAAGGGCCTGACCGCCCAGCGACTGGGGGAGACGGTGGACGCCCTGCCCATGATGAGCCCCCGGACCCTAATCGTGGTCAACGACTACGACCTGTTCAAGGCCCCGGAGGGAGAGCGCACGGCCATGACGAAGATCTTGTCGGACCTGCCGGAGTATTGCTGCCTGGTCTTTGTCTACGACACCGTGCCCTACAAGAGCGACGCTCGCATGAGAAAGCTGGCGGGGGCCATCCAGGAAAAGGGCCAGGTGGTCCAATTTGCCCGCCAGCAGCAGGGAGACTTGGTCGACTGGATCGGCCGCCGGTTCCGGGCTTTGGGGCATGAGATCGACACGGCGGACGCCCAGTACCTCATCTTCCTCTGCGGAGACTTGATGAACGGCCTTATTTCCGAGATCGGCAAGATCGGGGCCTTTGCGAAAAACCGCCGGGTGACCCGGCAGGACATCGACGCGGTGGCCATCCCTGTGATCGATGCGAAGGTCTTTGAGATGACCGACGCCCTGGGGCGGCGGCAGATGGACCAGGCCTTTGCGACCCTGGGGGATCTTTTTCAGCTGCGGCAGGAGCCGATCATGATCCTGGCTGTGCTGGGCAAGCACTTCCGCCAGCTCTACACGGCGCGGGTGGCCCTGGAGGCCCGGCAGAGCAGCCGGTGGCTCATGGAGCTGTGGGGGATGCGCTCGACGTATCCGGCGGACAAGCTCATGGACATGGCCCGCCGCCACGGGCTGGACTGGTGCCGCACGGCCATGCGCCGCTGCGCTGAGACGGACCTGGCCATGAAATCCGTGGCCGGGGCGGACCCGAACGATCTGCTGGTCTCCCTGATGCTGGAGCTGGCCGCAGGAGGGACGGCATGCTGAAGATCCAAGAGGCCATCGTGGTCGAGGGCCGCTATGACAAAAATACCCTCTCTCAAGTGGTTGATGCCGTGATTTTGGAAACGTCTGGTTTTGGCATTTTCAAGGACAAGGAGAAGCTGGCGCTCCTGCGCCGGGTGGGGGAGAAGCGGGGCCTCATCCTCCTCACCGACAGCGACGGGGCGGGCTTCGTCATCCGCAATTACCTGAAAGGGGCCTTGCCCAAGGACCAGGTGAAGCAGGCCTACATCCCCGACCGCCCCGGCAAGGAAAAGCGCAAAAAGCACCCGGGCAAGGAGGGAAAGCTGGGCGTCGAGGGAATGTCCCCGGCGGTTCTGGAGCAGGCCCTCCGACAGGCCGGGGCGACGATCTTAGACGGCGGAGACGAGGCCCCCAAGGCCCCGCCGCTGACCAAGGCAGACCTCTTCGCCTGGGGCCTGTCCGGCGGGCCGGGGAGCAAGGAAAAGCGGCAGGCGCTGCTCCAGGCCCTGGACCTGCATCTTTCCCCCAACGCGATGCTGCCGGTTTTGTCTGCCTTGTATGACCGGCAGGCCCTCTTAGAGACGATCAAAAAGCTGTGACCTAGGTCACCTTAATTTACAAATAAAGGCCCAAATATCATGGTTTTGAGGGTTTACAAAGGGAAGGGCAACGTGTAAAATAGAGTTGTTCCCAAGGACAGGGTGCCTGTCCGACAGGCTTACCATCACCAACGATTCTCATCCCCTTCGGGGAAACAAATATGGAGGTATTTGAATATGAAAAAGTTTGTTTGCAGCGTTTGTGGTTATGTTTACGAGGGCGAGCAGCCCCCCAAGGAATGTCCCCAGTGCCATGCTCCCGCATCTAAGTTCGTGGAGCAGGGCCCCGAAATGAGCTGGGCTGCTGAGCACGTGGTCGGCGTGGCCCAGGGCGCTCCGGAGGACATCATGGAGGACCTGCGTGCCAACTTCACCGGCGAGTGCACCGAGGTCGGCATGTATCTGGCCATGGCCCGTGTGGCCCACCGCGAGGGCTATCCTGAGGTCGGCCTGTACTGGGAGAAGGCCGCTTGGGAAGAGGCCGAGCACGCTGCGAAGTTCGCTGAGCTGCTGGGCGAGGTCGTGACCGACTCCACCGAGAAGAACCTGCAGATGCGCGTCGAGGCTGAGAACGGCGCCACCGCCGGCAAGACCGACCTGGCCAAGCGTGCCAAGGCCCTGAACCTGGACGCCATCCACGACACCGTGCATGAGATGGCCCGCGACGAGGCTCGTCACGGCAAGGCCCTGGCCGGCCTGCTGAAGCGCTACTTCGGCAAGTAAGCCACCCCGATCAACACATCCCGATCAATAAGCACCAAAAGGGGCTGTCTCTTTATGAGACAGCCCCTCTGCATTTGTTGATAGGAGCATCAATATGTCATTATCAGAACAGCGCCAGCGAAATAACGAACTGGCGAAAAAGTTCAAAAACAACAGCTTGAACCATTGGTATTTCCATGTTATATTATAAATGAGATAGGATGTGAAGTGATGTCCGATTTAGATTTTGAGCGCAAGCACGCTGAGGATTTGCAGCGTCTGCGTGGTCTTCGTCTGCTGGATGATGATTTTATGAATAAGGTGTTTGAGGACAAAGCCTGTGCCGAGTTCCTGCTCCAGATCATCTTACAGCGCACCGATCTGCGTGTACAGCGTGCACACGGCCAACACGATATTAAGAATTTGCAGGGACGCTCTGTGCGGCTGGATATTCTGGCCGTCGATGAAACAGACCGCGTCTACAATATCGAGGTGCAGCGCAGCGATAAAGGCGCTGGCGTGAAGCGTGCCCGGTATAACAGCAGCCTGATCGACGCCAATGTGACCGAACCCGGTGATGAATATGAGAAGCTGAACGAAACCTATGTCATTTTCATCACCGAGCATGATGTGCTGGGCGATGGCCACCCGATCTATCATATTGACCGGACGGTCAGAGAAACCGGCGCATTGTTTGGGGACGAATCGCATATCCTATATGTAAATGCCCAAATCAAAGACGATACGGCTCTGGGGCAGCTCATGCACGACTTTTCCTGCACCAGCGCCGAAGAGATGCACTATCAGATTCTGGCGGACAGAGTTCGCTATTTCAAAGAAGATACGGAAGGAGTTGCGACTATGTGCAAGGTTATGGAAGATATGAGAAATGAAGCTGCGCGTGAAGCCGATAAAGCCAGAATGGTCAAGATTGCGCAGCGTATGTTGAATTCCGGCAAATATACCTATGAAGATATTGCCGATGTACTGGAAATCAGTGTTGACGAAGTCAAGACTCTGACTGAGAGCAAGCCTGCCTGATGTGATTTTTTGCGAAATGGACGCCGGACTGATCGAGTACGACACGGTAACGAAGAAAGCCACGTGGCGGAAAACCACCAGGGTAGAAAAAACTGCTCTGGTGGTTTTTGCGATTTATGAGAGGGGATGTTCGTGCTTCCTCTGCGCCAAGGCCAGCCCGATCAGGCGGTCTGCTTGGTCGGCCAGGAAGAGGGGGATGTTCAGCACATCGTCATTCAGCTTCAAGTTTTCCAACGAGAAGCGCACGCGGAGCTTGACTTGATCGGGAAACAGCTCCTTGAATTTTTTCATGCTCTTGCTGGTGATATTGGTCTCTGACTTGACCTCGACAGGGAAAATGTCGTTTTCCCGCTGGATGAGAAAATCGACTTCGTAAGGCGGGTTGCTCTGGCTCCAGTAGCGGGGCATGACCTCAAACTGGGGGAGGAGGGATTGCAGGACATAGTTTTCGGTCAGCGCCCCCTTGAACTCCGTAAACAGCCGATTGCCCTCCCCAAAGGCGGTGGGGGACAGCTGGGCCAGGCGGCGGAGCAGGCCGACGTCGACCAGATAAATTTTGAAGGCGGACAGGTCGTCATACGCCGACACGGGCAGGCCCGGCGCTGTGCTTCGATAGACCTTATGGACCAGCCGGGCATCCACCAGCCATTGCAGGGCGTCCTCATATTCCCGCGCCCTGGCGCCCTCTTTGACGACTTTATAGAGGAATTTCTTGTTCTCGCGGGCAAGCTGCGAGGGGATGGACTTCCAGATCATCGAAATTTTGGGGAACGCGCGGGTGTCGGGATGCTTGGCAAAATCCCGTTCGTAAGCGTCCACGATGTTGGAGAGTGCCTCCTGCATGGCCTCGATGTCCCGTGCCTCGGTCCACATGAGGACGGGTTCCGGCATCCCGCCGGTCACATAGTACATCTTGAGTTTTTCATAGAGCGGGTTGAAAAAAGCGTCCGGAAGAGGGTCCAGCGTGTCGATCTGCTCCAGATACTGCGCCAGGTTCTTGTCGCCGTTGGCCAGCAAAAACTCGGTGAACGTCATGGGGTCGATCTGCATGAAATTGACCTTGCCCACCGGGAAAGAAGAGGGCTTGGCCAGTGCGATGCCCAGCAGGGAACCGGCGCAGGCCACGTGATACTGCGGCGCGTTCTCGCAAAAATATTTCATGGCGTTGATGACCTTGGGGCAGTCCTGCACCTCGTCAAAAATAATCAGCGTCTTTTCCGGGTGGATCGTCTGCCCGCTGGCCAGCATCAGGTTTTGCAAAATGCGGTCTACGTTCTTCGTCGTCTCGAAAAATTGCTGATATTCCTCCTGCTCATCGAAGTTAAAATAGGCGACGTTTTCATAGTACCGCCGGCCAAATTCCTTTAAGATCCACGTCTTGCCCACCTGCCGCACGCCTTTCAAAATGAGCGGTTTGCGGTAGGGGGAGTGTTTCCATTTCAAGAGCCGTTGTAAGATCAGTCGTTCCATAACACCCCTCCATCACATTTTTCTTTAGAATTTTGTGATTTTGCTCACATAATTATATCCTTTTGTGTGAAAAAATGCAATCGCTCGCTACGCAAAACCCATATTGACACTTCCCCATAATTCCACTATACTATGGATAAACAAAGGAAGGTGCATCCTATGGCGGAGGCTTCTCATATTTCTGACCTCTATCAAAAGTTAGAAGAAGCAGAACGGGAGATCGCTTCCGGCGCAAAGGGGCAAGATTTCCTGACCGTAGCGAAATCTCTGCGAAAGCTGATCCATGGTACAGACAATACAACAGTAGAGTAACACAAACCACTAGGGTAGAAAAACTCCTTTTCATACTTTAGACGGATTTACCCCACCGCTCACCCATGATAAAATAACAACGACACAACAACATAGAAAAATATGGAAAACGATAAGGAAGCGCTTCCTTATATCCCGTAGAGGTGACCCCCTACGGGATAATAAGCCTTCCCATACCATCCAACAAACGAACTGAAGGAGGTACCTCAATGAAGAAAAAAATCGCAAGCCTAGCCCTAGTTCTGGCCCTGTGCCTGTCGCTTCTGCCGGTGACAGCGTTTGCGGAGGGGGATGATGAGGCCAGCACAGAAGTACAAACTTGGGGTGACTTGGCAGATACAAGCTGGTACATAGACCATGAAAGTGAGAATGAATATCACATTTCTACTGCGGCACAGCTTGCAGGTTTGGCTCAGTTGGTCAATGCTGATCAGGGAAAAACAAATTTCTCAGGAAAGACATTCTACTTGGATAATGACATCGACTTAGCAGGCCATGAGTGGATTTCAATTGGTACTGGCAGAGGCGGAACTAATTCAACATACGCTTTCTGTGGTGTGTTTGATGGGCAGAACCATGTGATTTCTAATCTCTATTCGCATGAGTCGTACATAGATGGTGCTAATGAATCACACAATTTGCTCCGTAATGCACTATTTGGAAATGTGTACAATGGTGAGGTCAAAAATCTCGGTGTTGAAAACGCTGACATTTGGATGGACCCACTTGATGACAGCGCAGCGGGTAAAGGTATTTTAGTCGATTGGTTAGGTAAGTCTACAATCACGAACTGTTGGACATCCGGCAGCATTTACAGCGGCACCAAAATAGAAAAGAACATTGGCGGTATCGTTGGTGTTACTGTACAGGGCTGCACCATTTCCGGTTGCTATTCAACTGCAACACTTACAGGTAATTTCAAAAATTCCGAGGGATATTATACAGAACCGAACCCGGCTGATTGGCCGTGCGATACCATTGGCGGTATTGTTGGCGCAAGATTTGACCACAATTTAACGGTTACGGATTGTTGGTTTGATGGTAAGATTGTCGTCAACTCCCTTCAGGCCGCTGTTGGCGGAATCGTTGGATATACAGATAATTTGGTAGAAACAGCAACTATCCAGAACTGTATGGTTACGACAACCGACATGGGCGTAGATAAAGATAAAGATGGAAATACTTGTTGGGTGGCTTATGCCCTCGGCGGCACAGTAGAAAATTGCTATTGGCCGAATGACGAGAAAGCATATGACCCGTCTCCGCTTGCATATGTAGGAGGACAAAGCAACGAAGCACAAGGTACTGCCGTCACAGACTTTACCTCCGCAGATGTCCTTGCTGGCTTGCAAACCAATGCCGGTGCGGGCGTTGAGT
>OKRW01002961.1_pt1 | contig 11510 bp, 10 predicted proteins | sample 1601151 | NCBI WGS metagenome assembly OKRW01 (sample SAMEA3541471, study PRJEB24748) | human gut metagenome | biome: human gut; feature: human-associated habitat; material: faeces | place: China | collected 2012 | reverse complement strand
CCCGTTTTTGCGCAAAAACGAACACGTCCCCAATTTGAGGGGCTACAGGGCGGCCACGACCTTGTCGCCCATGGCGGAGGTGCCGAGAACGTGGTCGGCGGGGGTGTTCTCGTCGGCGATGTCGCGGGTACGCCAACCCTCGTTGAGGACACGCTCCACGGCCGCCTCGATCCAGCCGGCCTCCTCGACCATGCCAAAGGCGTACGTGAGCATCATGCCCACGGAGAGGATCTGCGCCAGCGGGTTGGCGATGCCCTGGCCGGCGATGTCGGGGGCGGAGCCGGCGGAGGGCTCGAAGAGCGAGACGCCGTCGCCCAGGCTCGCGGAGGCGAGCATGCCCAGGGAGCCCGTGATCTGCGCGGCCTCGTCGGAGAGGATGTCGCCGAACATGTTCTCGGTCACCACCACGTCAAAGTCCGCAGGGCGGTTGATGAGCTGCATGGCCGTGTTGTCGACGAGAAGGTCCTCCAACTCCACGTCCGGGTACTCCTCGTCGTGGACGCGGTGGACGACCTCGCGCCACATGCGGGAGGTCTCCAGCACGTTGCGCTTGTCCACGCTCGTGACCTTGCCGCGGCGCTTGCGGGCGGCCTCGAAGGCCTGGCGGGCGATGCGCTCCACCTCGTACTCGCGGTACTCCAGGGTGTCGTAGGCGCGCTGGCCGCGGCCGCCGTTGGCGCCGGCGCCCTCCTCGTCGTAGAAGCGCTCGCGGCGGCCAAAGTAGAGGCCGCCCGTGAGCTCGCGGACAATGACCAGGTCAACGCCCTTGATGACCTCCGGACGCAGCGTGGAGGCCCCGGCAAGGGCGTCGTAGATCTTCACCGGGCGCAGGTTGGTGTAGAGGCCCAGCCCCTTGCGGATGCGAAGCAGGCCCCGCTCAGGGCGGGGGGCGTTGGGGTCGGTGGAGTCCCACTTGGGGCCGCCGACGGAGGCCAGCAGCACCGCGTCAGAGGCCTTGGCCGCCTCCAGCGTGGCATCGGGCAGCGGGTCGCCCGCAGCGTCGATGGCGGCGCCACCGATGAGCGCGTCCTCGCAGGCAAACTCTACGCCGGCCTTGGCGCCCACGGCCGCCAGGACCTTCTTGCCCTCGGCGATGATCTCCGGGCCGATGCCGTCTCCCGGCAGGCAGCAGACCTTGTAGCTCTTCTTCACGTTGCAGCTCCAATCAAGTGACGACGGCCCGCTCGCAAACGGGTTGCCGAGCGCCATCTACGCGTTGCCCTTCTCGGCGAGCTCCTTCTTGGTGCGGGCGACGAGGCCGCCCTCGTTGATGATCTCCTGGATGAACGGCGGGAACGGCTGGGCGTGGAAGACCGCGCCGGTGGTCCCGTCGGTGATGGTGCCGGTGTCGGCGTCGACGCTCACCACGTCGCCGTCGGAGATGGCATCGCAGGCCTCGGGGCACTCCAGGATGGGCAGGCCCATGTTGATGGAGTTGCGGTAGAAGATGCGGGCAAAGCTCTTGGCGATGACGCAGGAGACGCCGGCGGCCTTGATGGCCACGGGGGCGTGCTCGCGCGAGGAGCCACAGCCAAAGTTCTCGTCGGCGACCACGATGTCGCCGGTCGTGACACGCTCCACGAAGGTCTTGTCCAGGTCCTCCAGGCAGTGCTTGGCCAGCTCTGCCGGGTCGGAGGTGTTGAGGTAGCGCGCGGGGATGATGACGTCGGTGTCGATGTCGCGCCCGTACCTGAAGACGGTTCCCTTGAACTGCATGGGGCTTCCTTTCCTGATGTGGGACGGCGGCTTGCGGCAGTCCGTCCCGACGGGGTTGCTAGTCGAGGTCAGACGGCAGGGCAATGTGGCCGGCGACCGCGGAGGCGGCGCAGACGGCCGGGCTAGCCAGGTAGACCTCGGAGGTCGGGTCGCCCATGCGGCCGACGAAGTTGCGGTTGGTGGAGCTCACGCACCTCTCGCCCGCGGCGAGGATGCCCATGTAGCCGCCCAGGCAAGGGCCGCAGGTGGGCGTGGAGACCACGCAGCGGGCGTTGATGAAGACGTCCATGAGGCCCTCGTGGACGCACTGGAGCCAGACGCCCTGGGTGGCCGGGATGACGATGCAGCGCACGTTGTCGGCCACCACGCGACCGCGCAGGACCTCCGCCGCGGCACGCATGTCCTCGATGCGCCCGTTGGTGCAGGAGCCAATGACGGCCTGGTCAATGGTGATGTCGCGGCTCTCCGCGACGGGGTGGGTGTTGGAGGGCAGGTGAGGCCAGGAGACGCATGGCACGATCTTGGAGGCGTCGATCTTGATGAGCTGCTTGTAGGTGGCGTCGTCGTCCGGGTGGTACTCGCGGATGGGACGCTTGGCGCGGCGCTCGACGTACTCGCGGCACTTGTCGTCCACCTCAAAGAGGCCGGCCTTGCCGCCCGCCTCGATGGCCATGTTGGCAATGGTCAGGCGACCCTCGACGGAGAGCGCCTCGATGGCGGAGCCGCCAAACTCCATGGCGCAGTAGAGCGCGCCGTCGACGCCGATCTTGCCAATGATGTGCAGGATGATGTCCTTGGCAGAGGCGCCCTCGGGCAGCTCGCCGTCAATCTCGAAGCGGATGGTCTCGGGCACCTTGAACCAGGCGCGGCCGGTGGCCATGCCAACGCCGGCGTCCGTGGAGCCCACGCCGGTGGAGAACGCGCCGATGCCGCCGTAGGTGCAGGTGTGGGAGTCCGCGCCGATCATGAGGTCGCCCGGCACCACAATGCCCTGCTCGGGGAGAAGGGCATGCTCGATGCCCATGCAGCCCTGCTCGAAGTAGTTGGTGATCTGGTGCTCGTGGGCAAAGTCGCGCGTCACCTTGGTCTGCTCGGCGCTCTTGATGTCCTTGTTGGGGCTGTAGTGGTCGGGGACCAGGCAGATGCGGTCGCGGTCAAAGACGCCCGCGCCAATCTCGCGCACGGTCTTGATGGCGATGGGCGCCGTGATGTCGTTGGCCAGCACAAGGTCCAGGTCGCACTCCACGAGCTGCCCGGGAACGACCTCCTCGAGCCCCGCGTGGTACGCCAGGATCTTCTCCGCCATAGTCATGGGACGTGCCATGCTGTCTCTCTTTCTCTCTAATTTAGAGGCTCTACCAGCCCGCGAGGGCTCACGTGCATCAACCGCCCGCCCAGGCAAGTCAATCGCAGGTCCCTGCCACCCGCCCTTCTCGCCAGCCGAGTCGCGCAGCGAGCGAACGCAGTGAGCGCCGAGGTTGGCGAGAAGGGCGGGCGGCAGGGACCGCTGGTGAGTTACTTCCCCTGCTTGGACCTCGAGGTCTGGATCATGCGGTTGATGGCGTTCACGTAAGCCTTCGCGCTGGACACGATGATGTCGTTGTCGGCGCCGCGGCCGGTGTAGACCTTGCCGTCCTCGGCCGTGATGCGCACCGTGACCTCGCCAATGGCGTCGATGCCGCGGGTGATGGCCTTGACGGAGAACTCCGTCAGGTCGCCGTGAACCGCCACGACCTCGTCGACGGCCTTGTACGCGGCGTCGACGGGACCGGTGCCGGTGGCGCAGACCACGTGGCTCACGCCCAGCTCGTCGGAGATGGTCGCCGTGGCCGTGGGAACCAGCGGGTCGCCGCAGGAGACCTGCAGGGCGTCCAGCGTGTAGATGGCCTGGACCTCGCGCTGGCGCTCCTGGACCATGGACTCCAGGTCCTCGTCGTAGACCTCCTTCTTCTGGTCCGCGATCTCCAGGAAGCGGTTGTAGACGTCGTCGAACTCCTCGTCCTTGAAGGTGTAGCCCAGCTCGGAGAGGCGGTGGCGCAGCGCGGCGTGGCCGGAGCGGGCGGAGAGGATGATCTCGGAGCCGGCGGCGCCCACGTCGGCGGGGTCGATGATCTCGTAGGTGTTGCGGGCCTTGAGCACGCCGTCCTGGTGGATGCCGGAGGAGTGCGCGAAGGCGTTGGCGCCCACGATGGCCTTGTTGGCCTGGACGTTCATGCCGGTGATGCGGCTCACCAGGTGAGAGGCGCGCGTGAGCTCGGGGGTCACCACGTCGGTGTGGGCGTCCAGCTCCTCGCCGTGCATCTTGATGGCCATCACGACCTCCTCGAGCGCGGTGTTGCCGGCGCGCTCGCCCAGGCCATTGATGGGGCACTCGATCTGGCGGGCACCGTTCTTGACGCCCTCTAGGGCCAGCGCGGTGGCCATCCCCAGGTCGTTGTGGGTGTGGACCGAGATGATGACGTTCTCGATGCCAATGACGTTGTCAGAGAGGCTCTTGATGCGGGCGCCGAAGGCCTCGGGCAGGCTGTAGCCCGTGGTGTCGGGGATGTTGACCACGGTGGCGCCGGCGTCGACGGCGGCCTGGATGACGCGAATCAGGAAGTCCTGATCGGAGCGGCCGGCGTCCTCGGCATAGAACTCGACGTCCTCGACGTACCTCTTGGCGTAGGAGACGCAGTGGCGGGCGCGCTCGATGCACTCCTCCTCGGTGATGTGGAGCTTGTCGCGCAGGTGGGAGGGAGAGACGCCCAGGCCCGTGTGGATGCGGGGGCGCTTGGCGGTCTTCAGGGCCTCGGCCGCACGGTCGATGTCCTTGTCCACGGCGCGGGTGAGGCCGCAGACGGTGCAGGAGTCGCCGGCCAGGCGGCCGATCTCCTGGACGGAGCGGAAGTCGCCCGGGGAGGAGATGGGAAAGCCGGCCTCGATGACGTCGACGCCCATGCGGATGAGCTGCTGGGCGACGATGAGCTTCTCCTCGGTGTTCATGGAGGCGCCGGGGGACTGCTCTCCGTCGCGCAGGGTGGTGTCAAAGATGTGGATCTTCCTGGTCATGACGCGTCCTGTCTCTTGTGGGTGTGAGGACTGGCAGGCTTGGTCTTGGCTACAGAGATAAAAATAGCCGCGGTCGCAGGGGACCGACGGCTCATGTCACGCGCGCAGGTGTCAGCGTGCCCTAACGCGCGGACGATAGTAGAAGTAGGTTGAGGCCGGAGGCAAGAAGCGTGGCGCCGCCGAGAAGACCGCGCGTGATGACGCGCTCGCTCGCCCGAACGTCTGCAGCCTCGTGCCGTGCCATGCCGGAGCCTCCTTCAGCTAGCTGCGCCCCGTTTGGGCGCGATTTTGTGAACTATGCCACAGAAGTCAAGCCCCCGACGACACGGATTCGCAAGCGAAACAATCCGCCCCGCAAGCGGCGCCTGTCGCCGAACCGCCACACGGCATTGCAATAGCGCCTTTGTTTTGGCCCAGCATCGTCACACGCCGGCGGGCGGCTAGACTAGCTCGCAGAAACCAGTCCGACGATGGGAGACGCATGTACAAGCTCGTGGCGAGCGACCTGGACGAGACCCTGCTGAACGACGACCACCACGTGCCGCAGCGCGTGGTCGACGCCGTCCGAAAGGCACGCGAGCTTGGCGTGCACTTCGTGCCCTCCACCGGGCGCCCGGCGGGCTCGGTCAACGTGACGCTCGAGGAACTGGGGCTTGCCGGCAGCGCCGACGACTACACGCTCTCGTTCAACGGCGGCTGCCTCACACGCAACTCGTCGCCCGAGCCCCTCACCAGCTGCTCGCTGCCCTTCGAGCGCGCAAGGCAGATCTACGAGGCCGGCGTGCGCTACGGCGTTTGCATGCACGCCAACACCCTCGGCCCCGTCTACCTCTACAACTACGTGCCCGAGGAGCGAGCCTACATCCAGGGCCGCATGAACATCGTTGAGACCATGGAGCCCACGCCGGACTTCCTGGCCGGCCAGACTATCGTCAAGATCATCTACATGAGCCTCGACATATCCTACCTGCAGCGCATTGAGCGCGAGATGGCCGAGGCAGGCCTCACCGACGGCCTTGATGTCTGCTACTCCGGCAACCGCTATCTCGAGTTCAACGCGCCGGGCGTCAACAAGGGCGCCGGCCTTCTGAGCCTTGCCGCCCGCCTGGGCATTGCCCCCGAAGAGACCATCGCTGTCGGCGACAACTCCAACGACGTCTCGATGATCCGTGCCGCGGGCCTGGGCTGCGCCGTCGCCAACGCAACCGACGAGGCCAAGGCCGCCGCCGACTACGTCTGCCAGGCAGACAACAACGCTGGGGCCGTCGCCGAGGTTATCGAGAAGTTCGTCTTGGGAGCATAGGGGCGAGGGTACGATTCTCGCGGCAGATGACGTATCAGAGTTGCAACCACCTGCCGATTTTTCGGTAGGCGACGCCCGGGTTTCTCGACTGGGAACTCGTGCCAACTGGGGTTTTGCAACTGGTTAAGGAAATTGCCTACCGATTTTTCGGTAGGCAATTTTGCTTTGAAGTGGGACAAAAGCCCTTCAGCCGCGTTTTAGAGATAGAGGCCTCAGAAAGGAGCGACGATGCCAAGAGAAGTAGTACGCAGCGATGCCTTCATCAAAGCGACGATGCGGAATCATGGCACCGCCGTCTTTCGCCTGGCCATCTCGCAGACCGGATCAAAAGCAGATGCAGAAGACGTCTACCAGGACGTCTTCATCGCCCTTGCCTGCTGCGACACCAGCTTCAAAGATGCTGAGCATTTAAAGGCATGGCTTCTGCGAACAACGATCAACCGATGCCGTGACCTCTCTCGCTCATGGTGGAAGCGGCGCGGATCCTCCCTTGAGACCCTCACGCTTGATCTACCGGACAAAGACACCAACGGCGAGGCGGCAAACTACGAAGCGCTTTGGAAGGCGGTGCGCAAGTTGCCCGAGCGCTATCGAGCGCTCGTTCACCTCCGCTATGTGGAAGAGATGACCTGCGAGCAGATTGCCGACATAACCGACACCAACGCATCAACTGTTCGAACCCGTCTCTCGCGAGCCCACCAAAAGCTCCGCACGCTATTGGAGGAAAGCAATGAAACCATCTGATCTCAAAGACCTCTACGCAGGCCTCACTCCCCCGAAGTCCCTCAACACAAGCACCCTGGACAAGATAGACAACTTGCGCTCCGCACATGCAGGAAGAAAGCCGCTCTCCGTTCCCCTGCCCGCCTTCGCCCTTGCCGCCTGCCTGCTTGCCATAGCCCTCTGCGTCACAAGCCAACCCAACGAGAAGGGCGGCGGGACAGGTCTCGCCAACACCTTCAATCTTGAGGTGGCCGAGGCAGACGACAACACCGGCGGCGCCGAGGTTGCCTCCTCGCAAAGCGGCCTCTTGCCGCTGCAGGACAGTATTGGCCCCTCGCTCAAGCTTCTTCTGAACCTGGACGTGACCGGCGCAAACGTCTCCTCCGTAACCTACCGGATGGTCGACGGGGCCAGCAGCTCCCGAAGGGTCACCGGCGAGCAGCGCGGCGAGGAGGCGCCCATACAGACGCACGACACCGTCCGTCTCCTTGCGTCCAGCGCCACTGGCGTCTCGGACGAAGACGACGTTTTGGACGAGAGCTTCACTGTCGCCTACAAAGAAGGCTCCGGCACCGGCATCTACCAGACAGCAGATGGCTTTTATCCATATCTTTTTGTTGACTCGGCCAGTGAGAACTATTGGAACAGTGACCCCACGCTCGCGCTTCTCCACGAGTGGGTTGTGGCGGGAACCGGCTTTGACGAGTTTGACACCAGCCCCACCAGCACGACAAACAGCACCGAGCAGAATCCCGGAGAGACCGACGAGGACTTCAAGGCGCGTCAGCAGCAGAGACTGACCCAGACAATTGCCACCAGCGAGCAGGCGAGACAGGCCTACCTCGAGGCGTTTGACCAGCAGGCCTCCGACGCGGACCAATTTGCCAGCTGGCTGAGGGACCTTTACATCAGAGGATACGAGGCCGCTGGCGAGCACCTGTCCTCCGCAAGGCTCGAGGCGACGGTAACCTTTGCAGATGGGTCAACGCAGACGCGGCTGTACAGGATTTCGCTTGTCGAGAATTACCGGGACGCGTTGCAAGGACGATTCGATGCCCTATGTGCCCTTGACGGCAACTTCAGTCAGCAACTTGAGAACAAGCTCCCCTGGAAAACGTGGGAAGCACCCACTTCGGAGCAAATCGCTGCTGACGAGCGACTGTCTGCGGCCATTTTCAAAATAGAGGAGACCGACGATTAGTTATCTACTTTGCAACTACCTGCCAATTATTTGGTAGGCAACGCCCGGGTTTTTCGACTGAGGAACCGTGCCAACTGGGGTTTTGCAACTGGTTAAAGAAATTGTCTACCGATTTTTCGGTAGACAATTTGTTGAGGCATCGAGGCGAGAAGCGCGGCGAGAGGCCCGCCATCGCACCCGCCCGGCTACTCGGGGATGCCGTAGAGCCTGAACTGCTCGATCATCTCGCCGGTAAGGCTCACGCGGTCGCCCGTGCGCTCCAGGGGGATCTCATCGCGGCCAAACCAGCGAGCCTCCTTGAGCTCGGAGTGGTCGACGGTGATGGTCGGGTCTCCGTCCACCTCGCACCAGAACCCCACCAGCAGCGTGTCGGTGAAGCTCCACGGCTGGCTCTTGTAGAAGCGCAGGTTCTTGACGTGCAGGCCCACCTCCTCCATGACCTCGCGGCGGACGGTGTCCTCAAGGGGCTCGCCGATCTCGGTGAAGCCGGCGACGAGCGCCCACAGCGCGGTGGTGCGGCCGTTATAGCGAGTGAGCACGATCTTCTCGCCGTCCGCGTCACGGCGGGTGACGGCACAGATCACGCCGGGGCAGATCTTGGGGTAGACGATCTTGGCGCACTCCGGGCACACGATCTCCCTGCTGCGGGGGCCAAGCTCCGTGGGGTGCCCGCAACGCGAGCAGAAGCGGTTGTCCCGATACCAGCGGTCAAGCTGGCTGCCCGTGACCACGGCAAACAGCAGCTCGGCGGGCTCGGCGTAGCGAAGCCAGTTGACGGCCTCGTACGCAAAGCCCGCGGGCGCGGCCACCCCATCGTCAAGGGCCAGGAAGAAGCGCGCGCCGCCTATGGCAAACGCGTAGACCAGCCGGGAGGGCCGCTCAGCAAGGTCTCTCACGCGCGGCAGGTCGAAGGCGTTGCCCTCGGCCCAGGCGTCAGCCCCGCCGTGCGAGGTCACGTGGACCAGGCAGCCCCTCTCGCGATAGTGCAGGACGTAGTCGGCCCCGGCCGCCTCGCACGCAACGTAGTGGTTGTCGTAGGCCCGCCCGATCTCCTGGATCACGCGTCCTTACCTCCCCCGCGCAGGCGCTCCGCCAGGGAGCCGCCCACCTCGCTCACCACAACGGCAACAAAGATGGAAGCAAATCCAAGCGCCAGCCGAGGCGTGACCACCTCGCCGTAGAAGACAACGCTCGCCACCACGGCAAACACGCTCTCAAGCGAGAGCAAGAGCGCCGCCTGCGCAGGCGGCACGTGCGCCTGTCCCAGGTTCTGGACCACCATGCACACGCAGGACGAGAGGACCACCAGGTAGAACAGGGCTCCCCACATGCTGGGGTCAAGGAGCACCGCCACGTCCAGGACCTCGCCCAGGGCCAGGGACGCCACCAGGTTGACCACGGCGGACACCGCCAGCTGCACCACGGTGAGCGTCATGACGTCATGGGCCGCCGAAAAGTGCGAGACCGCCACGATGTGCAGCGCGTACAGCACGGCCGCGGCCAGCGTCAGCAGCTCTCCGGAGCTGAGCGAGAACGAGAGGTCGTCCCCCAGCGAGAGCAGGCCCACGCCCAGGATGGTCAACGCCGCGGCGACCAGGTTGGTGCCGCCGGGACGGCGCTTGGCCACCACCCAGTTGATGAAGGGCACCATGACACAGTACGTGGCAGTGAGAAAGGCGTTCCTGCCCGGCGTGATGGTGGTGAGCCCGATGTTCTGGATGAGGAAGGCCGTGCCCGAGAGCACGCCCAGGATGGAGCCGGCCAGAAGGTGGCTGCCGTCCAGGTTGCGCCTCAGGGTCTTGTTGAACAGCGCCCCCACGATGACCGAGGCGCCCAGGAAGCGGATGAACATGAGCCAGCATGCGGGCACCACGTCAAGGGCGCCCTTGATGACCACGAAGGAGCCGCCCCAGATGGCGGCCGAACCGGCCAGGGCGAGCTTCCAGACGCCCTGGGGTATGTTTTTCTCGGCTGAATTCATGCGGACGATTGTACGGGATGGGCGCGCGTGAATACGGCAGACGGCAATAATTTGACCCCCGAACGTCACATATGATCGCTTGGTGCCTTAAACTAGAGCGGAATGGCCCCTCGTGGCCGTCATTTTTGGCTCTGACCGACCTGAGGGGGTCGGCTGCTCAAAGGCGCAACAGGCGCCCGAGAGACATCGTTCTGGAGAGGAGCATTACATGCAGTATTCCGCAGAAGTCGAGAATATGTGCCCCGTCGCCAAGGGCGCGTATCACGGCCCCGCACCCATCCCCGAGGAGGGCAAGTGGGTCCAGGCCAAGGAGATTTCCGACATCTCTGGCCTCACGCACGGTGTGGGTTGGTGCGCCCCGCAGCAGGGTGCCTGCAAGCTCACGCTTAACGTCAAGGACGGCATCATCGAGGAGGCCCTAGTCGAGACCATCGGCTGCTCCGGCATGACGCACTCCGCCGCCATGGCTTCCGAGATCCTTCCCGGCAAGACCATCCTCGAGGCCCTGAACACCGACCTCGTCTGCGACGCCATCAACGTCGCCATGCGCGAGATCTTCCTGCAGATCGTCTACGGCCGCAGCCAGACCGCGTTCTCCGAGGGCGGCCTGCCCGTCGGTGCCTCCCTTGACGACCTCGGCAAGGGCCTGCGCTCCCAGGTTGGCACCATGTTCGGCACCAAGGCCAAGGGCGCCCGCTACCTCGAGCTCGCCCAGGGCTACGTCACCCGCATGGCCCTCAACGACAAGAACGAGATCATCGCGTTCGAGTTCCTCAACCTCGGCAAGTTCACCGACGCCATCAAGGCCGGCAAGACCCCCGAGGAGGCCATCGCTGGCGCCATGGGCCACTACGGCCAGTGGGACAACGCCGCCAAGTACATCGACCCGCGCACCGACGAGGAGACCCACTCCGTCGCCAGCACGTTCCCGGTCAACGAGTAGAAAGGGAGGGAATCAGACATGGCTGTTACTTTCGAAGGCTATGAGCGCCGCATCGACAAGATCAACAAGTGCCTCGCCGACAACGGCATTGCCTCCCTCGAGGAGGCCGAGCAGATCTGCCTCGACAAGGGCGTGAACCCCCGCGAGATCGTCGCCGGCGTTCAGTCCATCGCTTTCCAGAACGCTGGCTGGGCCTACACGCTCGGCTGCGCCCTGGCCATCAAGAAGGGCGTCAAGAGCGCCTCTGAGGCTGCCGCCACCATCGGCGAGGGCATCCAGGCCTTCACCGTTCCCGGCTCTGTCGCCGAGGACCGCAAGGTCGGTCTGGGCCACGGCAACCTGGGTGCCATGCTGCTGTCCGACGACACCGAGTGCTTCGCCTTCCTGGCCGGCCACGAGTCCTTCGCTGCCGCCGAGGGCGCCATCGGCCTGGCCCTCAACGCCAACAAGGCCCGTCAGAAGCCGCTCCGCGTCATCCTGAACGGCCTTGGCAAGGACGCCGCCCAGATCATCGCCCGCATCAACGGCTTCACCTACGTGAAGACCCAGTTCGACTACTTCACGGGCGAGCTCAAGGTCGTCGAGACCATCC
>OKRW01002956.1_pt1 | contig 11523 bp, 9 predicted proteins | sample 1601151 | NCBI WGS metagenome assembly OKRW01 (sample SAMEA3541471, study PRJEB24748) | human gut metagenome | biome: human gut; feature: human-associated habitat; material: faeces | place: China | collected 2012 | reverse complement strand
ATCAAAGATTTTGCGGGAGCCCTTTTTTATTTCACTTCCTCGGGTCAAATGAATTGACCCTGCGGCGAGATTTTGCTGCGCAAAATGCTCGGGACGCCGGACTCCCGGCGATTTTCTTTTTCAGAAAAAGAAAATAAAAAATCTCAGCAGACTCACACAGCGCAAAAAATCCGGCAGACACTTTCGTGTCTGCCGGATTCTGGTTTACAGCTTTTTCTTCCTAAATGCAGGCCATTACAGGTACTGCTTCAGGGTCTCTACCTTGGTCAGAGCTTCCCAGGGCAGATCCAGGTCGGGACGGCCGAAGTGGCCATAGGCGGCGGTCTGCTCGTAGATGGGACGGCGCAGGTTCAGATAGTCGATGATGGAAGCGGGACGCAGGTCAAAGACTTCATCCACGATACCAGCCAGCTTGTCATCGGAGATCACGCCGGTGCCGTAGGTGTCGATGAGGACGGAGACGGGACGTGCCACGCCGATGGCGTAGGCCAGCTCGATCTGGCACTTCTTGGCCAGGCCAGCGGCAACGATGTTCTTGGCCACATGACGAGCCATATATGCGGCACTGCGATCCACCTTGGTGGGGTCCTTGCCGGAGAAGGCGCCGCCGCCGTGGGCTGCGGCACCGCCGTAGGTGTCAACGATGATCTTACGACCGGTCAGACCGGAGTCGCCCACGGGGCCGCCCACCACGAACCGTCCGGTGGGGTTGACGAAGAAGCGGGTCTCCGGACGGATCAGTTCCTGGGGCAGGGTGGGACGGATGATCTGTTCCACGATGGCTTCCCGCAGATCCTTGATGGAGATGTCCGGGTCATGCTGGGTGGAGATAACGATGGTGGGGCACCAGGAGACGTTGCCATTTTCATCGTATTCCACGGTGACCTGGCTCTTGCCGTCAGGACGCATCCAGGGCAGTGCACCGGACTTCCGTTCTCTGGCCATGGCCAAGGTCAAGTGATGCGCCAAGGCGATGGGGGCAGGCATATACTCATCGGTTTCGTTGCAGGCGTAACCGAACATCATGCCCTGGTCGCCAGCGCCGATCAGGTCAGCATCATCCCCGTTGCTCTCCTTATACTCAAAGGAGTTGTCCACGCCCATGGCAATGTCAGGAGACTGCTTGTCCAGGGTGGTCAGCACCGTGCAGCTATTGGCATCGAAGCCATAGGCAGGATTGTTGTAGCCAATGCGATCCACAGTGCGGCGGACGATGGAGGGGATGTCCACCTTGGCGGTGGTGGTGATCTCACCCATGACCAGAACCATACCCGTGGTGGTAGCGGTCTCACAGGCCACACGCGCGTGGGGATCCTGCGCCAAGATGTTGTCCAGTACGGCGTCCGAGATCTGGTCGCACATCTTATCAGGATGCCCCTCAGTGACAGATTCAGATGTAAACAAATGCTTTCTCATGCTGCTTATCCTTTCTCTACTAACCTATTTTGCAAGAGAAACAGCCTTCTAATAGAAAAAACGCGCTCCGAGGCGGAACGCGAAATGAGCTTTTCCTCATCTTTCGATATTTCACCGTCGGAATTGGCACCTTACGCATGGGAATATGCACAGGTTGCCGGGCTTCATCGGGCCGATCCCTCCACCACTCTTGATAAGGCTGTTCTGTTGTTATGTATTATTATAGCAATAACCCCTCCAATGTCAAGTAAAATCTCTAGGAAGGCTCTGTAAACACTTCCCTCTTTCGTCAAATTACCGCTTGACAGATGGGCGGGGATTGGGTATCATGTCGTTTAGTTAGTTTGTGTAACTACCGATTCGGAGGCGTGGAATGAAAGGCTTTGCGGCACAATTCAACCAGCTGTTTAGCGAGCTGTATGAGTGCGTGAAAAAAAGTGAACAGGAGACCTTGCCCGGTCATCAGAAGCTGCCCCTGAGCGCGGGAGAATTCCATCTGCTGGAGCAGATCGGCCAGACGCCGGAGGGCGTGATCTCGGTCAGCGACCTGGCAAAGCGTCTGCAAGTGGCCAAGCCCTCTGCCAGTGTGGCGGTGAACAAGCTGCTGCGGAAGGGTTTTGTGGAAAAGGCGCCCAGCCGCCGGGACGGACGCTCCATCCTGGTCTCCCTGACCCATCAGGGCAAGCTGGCCTGCGCCTATCACAGCTATTGCCGCCGGCAGCATTTCGCCCAGCGCTCCCAGTCCTACACTGAGGAGGAACAAGGGACGCTGCTGCGGTGCATGGAGACGCTGAAGCGCTTTTTGCAGGGCAATACGCCGGACACCCAAGACCCGCCCGAATCCTAATCCCATCCACCCCATCAACACCAAATCATGGAGGATTTTACAATGAGCATTTATGATCGCATCATCAAGCTGCTGGCAGAACACACTGGCAAAGACGCTTCCGAATTCACCCCGGAGACCACCTTTGAATCCCTGGGCATCGACTCTCTGGAGACTGTCGAAATGGTCATGGAGCTGGAGGAGGAGCTGGGCGTAGAGCTGGAGCTGGAAGAAAAGGTCGCTACCATCGGCGAGCTGGTGAAGTTCGTGGAGAAGTGCGTGGGTTGATCTGCGTCATATCGTAAACGAGAAAAAACGGAGAGGTTTTGAAACCCTCTCCGTTTTTATTGTTTATTCCCCTTTGGTTCTCTGCTCACACAGTGCCAACAAGCCGCCGGCGCAGGCTTTGAGCTGTTCGGTGGCCTGGCTGAGACCGGCTCGGTCGCCGGCGGAGCGCTTTCCAGGCTTGCTCTTTTTGAAGGTGTGCTCTAGGTTGGCCAGGGCGTTCTGAATCTGTTTCCGCTCGCCCTTGTCCAATTCCTTGCCGCAGACGGTCAGGGCGTTTTTACAGCGCACGATCAGTTCCTCTGCCTGGTTGCTCACCTCCTGGTACGCCTTGTATTCCTGATCTTGGGCGGCGTACTGCGCCGCATCCGCCATGGCCTGCTGGATCTCGCTCTCGGACAGGTTGGAGCTGGAAGCAATGACGATCTCCTGGGCGCGTCCAGTGCCCAGGTCGCGGGCGGAGACTTTCAAGATGCCGTTGGCGTCCAAGTCGAAGGTAACTTCGATCTGAGGAACGCCTCTCGGGGCACGTTTGATACCGGTGAGGCGGAATTTGCCGATGCTCTTGTTATCCCGCGCCATAGGGCGTTCGCCCTGGAGGACGTGGATCTCCACAGAGGTCTGGAAATTGGCCGCAGTGCTGAAGATTTGGGAGTAATGCACCGGCAGGGTGGCATTGCGGTTGATCAGGCGGGTGGCCACGCCGCCCACTGTCTCAATAGACAGGGAGAGCGGAGTCACGTCCAGTAGCAGGATCTCCTTGCCCGTTCCGGCAGGCTGTCCTTCCACCGTGGACAGACCACCGCCTAAGGTGGCGCCCTGGATGGCAGCCCCCAGCGCCACGCACTCATCCGGATTGACCCCTTTGGAGGGCTGCATTTCGGTCAGCTTGCGGATATGCTCCTGGACGGCAGGAATACGGGTAGAGCCGCCCACCAGGAGCACCTTGCCCAACTGGCTGCTGGTGATGCCGGCATCATTGAGGGCAGTGCGGACAGGAATGGTGGTGCGCTCGACCAGATCGCGGGTGAGCCACTCGAAGGTGGTGCGGGTAACGGTCAAGTCCATGTGGACGGGCGTGCCCCGATGCTGGGTGATAAAGGGCAGATTCACGTTGGCGCTGGAAGCGCTGGACAGCTCGATCTTGGCTTTCTCCGCCGCCTCCCGCACCCGCTGCACCGCCACCGGATCCTTGGCCAGGTTGATGCGGGTCTGCTGCTTGAACTGGCTGATGAGATGGTTGGTCAGGCGGGTGTCAAAATCATCGCCCCCCAAATGGTTGTCGCCGCAGGTGGAGAGGACTTCAATGACGCCATCACCGATCTCGATGATGGACACGTCAAAGGTGCCGCCGCCCAGGTCGTAGACCATGATCTTCTGGGGCGCACCGTGATCCAAGCCGTAGGCCAGAGCCGCTGAGGTGGGCTCATTGATGATGCGGCAGACGTTCAGACCGGCAATGCGTCCGGCGTCCTTGGTGGCCTGACGTTGGGAGTCGTTGAAGTAGGCCGGGACGGTGATGACCGCATCGGTGACCGGCTGACCCAGGTAGGCTTCTGCGTCCGTCCTGAGCTTTTGGAGGATCATGGCGCTGATCTCCTGGGGCGTCCGCCTGCGTCCGGCGATGTCCACCCGATAGTCGGTGCCCATTTCCCGCTTGATGGAGGCGATGGTGCCGCTGGCATTGGTGACCGCCTGACGGCGCGCCAGCTCCCCCACCAGACGTTCCCCGTCCTTGGTAAAGGCCACGACAGATGGCGTGGTTCGCCCGCCTTCTGCATTGGGGATAATGATGGGCTTTCCGCCCTCCATCACAGCGACACAACTGTTGGTCGTGCCTAGATCGATACCGATGATACGCCTCATCTGCATTGGCCTCCTATCATTTGGATTACGAATGTTAATATAGCATAGTTTTCTGAGAAAGTTGTAAATAAATTTGTAATTTTCCCTCTTTCGCCTGCAATCCGCAACCCTCTCTCCGCCCTTAATAGACATTTAATTGACTGCTGCCTAAAAAGGGTATATACTGAATTATTCTGTAGCCACGGCAGGATGGGTTCCAACGGTATTTTCCCCACAGAAATAAAGGTGGTATTTTATATGAAATATGATTATCTCGTAGTAGGAGCCGGCTTCTTCGGCGCAGTCTTCGCCTATGAGGCCAAACGGCAGGGAAAGCGCTGTCTTGTGGTGGACAAGCGCACCCACATCGGCGGCAACTGCTACACAGAGAAGGTGGAGGGAATTGACGTCCACAAGTACGGTGCACATATTTTCCACACATCGGATGAGGTTATCTGGCGCTACGTCAACCAGTTCGCCTCCTTCAACAACTTTGTCAACTCCCCTGTGGCCAACTATCACGGCGAGATCTACAACCTGCCCTTCAACATGAACACCTTCAGCAAGCTCTGGAGCATCGCCACCCCCGCCCAGGCTAAGGCCAAGATCCAAGCGCAGCGTGGGGATGCACCCGCAGTGCCGGCCAACCTGGAGGAGCAGGCCATCTCCCTGGTGGGACAGGACATCTACGAGAAGCTGGTGAAGGGTTATACGGAAAAGCAGTGGGGTCGTCCCTGCGATCAGCTCCCCGCCTTCATCATCAAGCGTCTGCCCGTCCGGTTCACCTATGACAACAACTACTTCAACGACCGGTATCAGGGCATCCCTGAGGATGGGTATACCGCCATCTTCGAAAAACTGCTGGACGGCATTGACCTGCGGCTGAACTGCGACTATCTGGCTGAGAAGGACACCCTGCGTCCCTTGGCGGAGCGGATGATCTACACCGGCCCCATCGACCAGTACTTCGATTACTGCTACGGCCCCCTCCAATTCCGCAGCCTGCGGTTTGAGACGGAGGTGCTGGACACCGACAACTACCAGGGCAACGCCGTGGTGAACTATACCGATGCCGAGACCCCGTATACCCGCATCATCGAGCATAAGCACTTTGCGTTCGGCACCCAGCCCAAAACGGTCATCAGCCGGGAATATCCGGCGGACTGGCAGGTGGGCGGAGAGCCTTACTATACGGTGAACGACGAAGCCAACAGCGCCCTATACCAGAAATACGCCGCACTGGCCGCCCAGGATGATACCGTTGTCTTTGGCGGTCGGCTGGGCGAGTACCAGTACTACGACATGGACAAGGTCATCGCTTCCGCTTTGGCGTGCGCCCAGCGGGAACTGGCCTAAAAGCTGGCTTCCGTTTGAAGTACAAGCAGCAGATAGAAGGAGGTTATACTCCATGAGCGGTAAACGATTAAAATCCAAAGAACAGATCAACGCTGAACGCCGTCGGGCAGCCGCTGCCCAGGCAGCCCGTGCCTCTCAGGGGCGGCGGACGGCGGAATCTCAACCCCAACAGCCTCGCACCCGTCGTCCGGAGGAGCGCCGTCGCCCAGAAGATCGTCCCCAGCCCTCCAACCGCAGGCGGCGTCCGGAGGACGTCCCCCAGCGGCGGGAGCGCTCCGGCTCCCGTCCGCCCCACCAATGATGGTTATGGCGGCAGCGGCGGCAACGGCGGCAGACGTCCACCAGCGAATCCCGATCCCAACGCCCCACGGCGCAGAAGGCCTCGGAAGCGGAAGAAATCCCGTGCCCTGCGGGTCCTGCTCATTGTACTGGTCATCCTGCTGGTACTGGGCGGCGCACTGGCTGCCTTTGGCGGGTTTGAGCTGAGCAAGATCAACCGGCTGGGCGCTTCCATCTTCACCAAGGAGGACTTTGATCAGGACGCCTCCGGCGCAGACACCATTGAGGCGGTGGACTGGGGCGAAGCCCATGTGGCCACCAAGGTGGACGGCGTGGTGAATATCCTGCTGGTGGGGCAGGACACCCGCGGGGAACAGCGGCAGCGGTCGGACTCCATGATCATCCTGAGCATCAACAAGAACACCAAGCAGATGACCATGGTCTCCATCATGCGCGATCTGTATGTGCAGATCCCCGGCTACAGCGACAACCGCATCAACTCTGCCTACGCCTTCGGCGGCTTCGAGCTGCTGGACGCCACCATTGAGCAGAACTTCGGTGTGGTCATCGACTACAATGTGGAAGTGAACTTCAACGGGTTCAAGGACATTGTGGACAAGGTGGGCGGCATTGATGTGGACTTGACCGAAGCGGAAGTGGAGTACATGAACAGCGAGAAATTCGCCCACACCATGAACTACAAACAGAAGCAGGACTTTAAGGTAGGTACCAATCACCTGGACGGCGCACAGGCACTGTGCTATGCCCGCATCCGTCGGGTGGGCGATGACTTCGCCCGAACCCAGCGGCAGCGCACCATCATTCAGACCGTGTACCAGAAGGCCAAGGAGGAGAGCTGGACCAAGCTGCTGGGCATCTATGAGAGCGTGGCGGACGATCTGACCACCGACATGGATGCGCTCCAATTAGTAAGTGTCGCTTTCTCCGGCTACAACATGGGGCTGGACTCCATCAACAGCTACCGTGTCCCCTCAGACGGCTCTTACTTGAATGAGACGATCAACCGGATGATGGTGCTGGTTCCCAAGGACTGGAACGCCACCCGAAACGAGCTAAAAGAGTTCCTGTACGGTACCCCCACGGACTCCACTGCCACCCAATAACCCAAAAGAACCACCTGGAAATCCAGGTGGTTCTTTTTCTGTCTCCTCACGGGATGAGGATCATCTTACCGGGCACGCCGGACTTGATCTTGTTGAGGGCTTCTTCAAAGTCAGAGAGCGGATACACGCCGCCGATGGCGGGCTCCAGGGAGAAGCCGGGGGTCTGGATGATCTGCATACAATCCTCCCACGTCTCAAACATCCGCCGTCCGGAGATACCGGTGTAAGTGACCTCCCGATAGATGATGTCCTCTGTCAGGTTGATGGGGATCTCACCATCGGGCAGCCCCACGGAGACCATGATGCCAGCCTTTCTCAGGGCACGGATGCCATCTACGATGGCCTTCCCATTGCCGGTGATGTCGATGGCCGCATCTGCGCCGCTGCCATCGGTGGCCTGACGCACCGCATCAATCACGGACTCCTTGCCGCTGTTGATGATGATGTCCGCCCCCATGACCTTGGCCAGCTCCAGCTTTTCATCAAACATATCACAGGCGATAATCTGTTTCGCCCCGTGAACCTTGCACGCGCCGATGGCCATCAGGCCGATGGGGCCGCAGCCGCTGACCAGGACAGTCTTTCCCTTCACCTGCGCTTTCTCCACACCGTGGACGCCGGCGCCCATGGCTTCCAGCATCGCGCCCTGCTCGTAGGAGAGGGCATCGTCCAGGCGGACGATACAGGATTTTGGGACTACGGCGTATTCGGAGAAGGCGCCGGGGTCAGTAACGCCAAAAACGTGCATATTTTCACAGATGTGAGGGTTCCCAATCCGGCACTGCAAGCAGTGTCCACAGGGAACGTGGGTCTCCACCGCAATGCGATCCCCGATCTGGTAGCCGGACACGTTCTTGCCCATCTCCACGATCTCACCGGCGGTTTCGTGTCCGAACACCATGGGGAGATCCTTCATTCGGGTGGCTGCGTATTCATTCCAGTTGTAGATGTGCAGGTCGGTGCCGCAGATTGCCGTAGCGTGAACCTTCATCAACACATCGTCATCCCCGATCTGCGGAATGGGAATATCGGTCCGATACTCTGCCCCAACAGCGGGACGCATCTTGCAAATGCCTTTCATGGTGCCTGTCATGTTAAAATTCCCCTTTACTTTGATGCTTTTGTGTTTGTCGGCCGATCTGTTGTCTGCATTATAGGGAATCTCCGGCAGGATTGCAAATTAACTCGTTTTATAGCACGATTAAAAAAGCTTTTGGCACATTTCCCATTTTTCCTGAGCCAGCGTACATTTTTTGACGTTTCTGACAAAACACATCCCGTCCGGTTGAAATCTCTTGCACATTATGCTATCATTTATCCGCTTATAAAAAAGATTTATAGCCAACAAGGGCAGAAAGGAGTCCGATTATGTTGGATCTGAAGCGGTTGACCTACTTGACCGCACTTTATCATCACCGCAGCTACACCAAAGCCAGCGAGGAGCTGTTTGTCACCCAACCGGCCATCTCTCTTGCGGTCAAGACACTGGAACAGCAGACGGGCATCCAACTGCTGGATCGTCAGGCCAATGGCGTGGTGTTCACGCCGGAGGGGGAGCAATATGTCCTCCACGCCCAGCACATTTTGCTGGAGTGCGAAAAAACCGAGACCATCTTGCAAGAGCTTTCCACCCAGTGGCAGCAGACGCTGCATCTGGGCATCTCCCCCACCCTGGGCATGAACTTGCAGCGGTACATCTGCTCGCCGGAATTCCGCCAGCGGTTCCCGCTGATGCGCCTGAGCGTGGAGGAGGACGCCATGAACGTACAGATCGAAAAGATCCGGCGAGGCACCCTCCAGCTCTCCTTCAACTCCCTGCCCCAACAGGACGCCTTTGACGACCTGGTGCAGCTGCCCATCTCATCGGCATCGGTGGAGTGCGTCATGCGGCCAGATCATCCCCTGGCCAACAAGGCGGAGATCACGCTGGCGGATCTGAACGATGTGGAGATCTCCTCCCTGGGCAAAGGCTCCAAGGTCTACTTCCTCATCATGAAAGCCTTTGAGGCGGCCGGCGTCACCCCTCAGATCCACTCCTTCCACGAGCAGATCCTCTGTATGCTCAACACGGTCATTCTGGGGAATTTTGTGGGTTTCGTCTGCGTCTCCGGCAGCTATATTCGAGAGCAGCTGCGCAGACTGGGGCTGGTTCTGCGGAAATTTGATCCGGAGATCATCATTCCACAAGGCTTTCTCTACTCCAAAAAATACGCCCTTCCCCAGGCCGCCTATGAGCTTATCGAGATCACCAAAACCCTGGAAGGGGAGTCCGCCCCCTTGTGACCGCAGCTTCCTGCGCACAGATCGAAAGCCCTCTCCAACACAAACGTTGGAGAGGGCTTTCTCTGTAGGGGGAATTTTATCTCTGTATCACAACGGCTTATTTTGCCACCAGGGCGTCAGCCAGAGCTTCCATGGCGGTCAGGTTGCCCTCCTTGAGGGCGGAGCGGATGGTGACCATGGGATCAACAATCTTGATGTCCTTCAGCGTCTCCAGGGACTCCTTGACCTTCTTGCCGGCCACAGGCCCCCAGGAGCCGTTCTGGATGATGCCAACCGTGCGCTTCTGATAGTTCTTCAGCTTCAGGTGATAGACAAAGTCCTCTACCACGGGGAATACGCCGGCGTCATAGGTGACGGTGGCGATGACCAGCTTATCATAGCGGTAAGCACACTCGATGGCCTCGGCCATGTCATCCCGAGCCAGGTCGAAGATCTCCACCTTCTGGCCACGGTCTTCCAGCATCTTCTGCATGACCTTGGCAGCCTTAGCGGTGTGGCCGTGGATGGAACCATAGACAATGGTCACGCCCTCGTCCTCCGGCTCATAGCTGGCCCAGGTCAGGTACTTGCCAATATAGTGACCCAGATCTTCCTTCAGGATGGGGCCGTGGAGGGGACAGATGGTGGCGATGTCCAAGGTGGCAGCCTTCTTCAGCAGAGCCATGACGTTGGCGCCGTACTTGCCCACGATGTTGATATAGTAGCGACGGGCTTCGCAGTCCCAATCCTCCTCGGTGTCCAGGGCGCCGAACTTACCAAAGCCGTCCGCAGAGAACAGAATCTTCTCGGTGCTCTCATAGCTGACCATGACCTCAGGCCAGTGAACCATAGGCGCCAGTACAAAGGTCAAAATGTGCTTACCTAAAGAGAGGGTATCCCCTTCTCCTACCACAATCTTGCGGCCTTCAAAATCCGTACCGAAAAATTGTCTCATCATTGCGAAAGCTTTTTCTGTGGATACAATTTTAGTATTCTGATACACGTTCATAAAGTTAGCAATATTCGCAGAATGGTCGGGCTCCATATGTTGGATGACCAAATAATCCGGCTGGCGGGAACCTATAATATTTTCGATATTATCAAGCCATTCATGGGTAAACCGGGCGTCTACCGTATCCATTACCGCGATTTTTTCATCCATGATGACATAAGAATTATATGCCATCCCGTTTTCCACCACATATTGTCCTTCAAATAAGTCAATCTCGTGGTCATTAACGCCTACATACTTAATATCATTGGTAATCTTCAAGTAAATCCCTCCATTATATTCATATACAACACAGGCTTTGTTTCTTATAGTAGTATTATACAGCCCCTATCCTTTTTAGTAAAGCAAAAAATGTTATCTGGCTCCCTCGAAAATTTAGTGGTTATTTTTTCTGCGTTTTACGGAAAAGCGCCGAGATCGCTTCTAAATTCATCAGGATCTCAGCGCTGTCCGTTTCCCTAGTGCACATCAAAAACTATCTAAGAAGTTGTATCGTATAAGCTTTTATTTTTTCTCGGCGATCTCTGACTCAGTTTTGTGATACCCTCTAAAATCTGTTTTCATGGCTTAGCACCAAGGCTTTCACAATAGTAACAAATCGCTGAAGCCGCAAAGTCCGCAGTCCCCTCTCCGCATGACTTGTCAATGTTATCTGTCATACTCCCCCCACCGGCGTACATTTTGCCAAGGAATCGCAAAATCTCCGGTGTACAGGTGTAAAAATGATCATTGATAAACTGCCGCAGTTTCCGTACCAACTCTTGTACCGGAGCCTCCTCCGCTTCCCGATCTCGATAGGTGCCGAATTCTTGAAAAATACCAATCAACTGCTTTGACAATACCTCCTGCTCTGCTTTTGTACGGACCTTATCTTTTTCTTCAAATTCCCGATATGCTTCCGTCTTTCCCCAGACAGCTTTCGCTTGAGCAACGTAATCATCAATTTTTTGTGTGTCAAAGGCGGAAAAATCCAATGCCTGCACTCCTATCATCTGTATTCCACGAGCAAGGTCGATGAGATTTTCTATATGCTCCTTTGGGAGCTGGAGCAGCTTGATCTGCTGATCTAAAGCTTGGTTGCGGTCAAAAGACGGACAGCTCATAATCCCATTGATCTC
>OKRW01002945.1_pt1 | contig 11587 bp, 10 predicted proteins | sample 1601151 | NCBI WGS metagenome assembly OKRW01 (sample SAMEA3541471, study PRJEB24748) | human gut metagenome | biome: human gut; feature: human-associated habitat; material: faeces | place: China | collected 2012 | reverse complement strand
TTCAGGATTTCTCGGGAAGAATATGACTTCATATCCCCACCTCCTGCAGCTCCATCATAACACATAGAATAACATGTGTCAAAAGAAAGCATCCGCCCGCCATTCAGATCTACAGGTGCACGAAAAAAGGCCGGGCCCTTTGGCCCAGCCTTGATGACGCGTCGCTCAGTCTTCCTGTTCGTCGACGTAGTTGTTCCAGAATTCGACGATGGCTTCCCATTCGTCGTCGTCTTCGATGTCGTAGAGCAGCTCTTCGCCGTCTTCGACGACGATCTTGAACGGAATGGCGCTGTCGTCTTCTTCCTCGTCCCAAGGCACGAGGATGGCGTAGTCGTTGCCGTTGAGTTCGACGCGTTCGAGCACCTGCAAGGTGTGTTCGTGGCCGTCTTCGTCTACGAGCACGACGAGGCCGTCTTCGAGTTCTTCTTCGTTGTCGAGATATTCTTTGTTTTCGTCCATGAGGATCCTCCTTAATGAGCGTCCATGTATGCCTGCAGCATAAACACGGCCGCGATCTTGTCTACAAATTTCTTTCTTTTCTTTCGAGACACGTTGGCCTCGAGGAGCACGCCTTCGGCCTGCACGGTGGTCAGTCGCTCATCGATCCAGTCGATGGGAAAGCCTTCTGGCAGATGGGGCTGGAATCCGGCGATGAATTCCTGGATCTCCTGCGCCTTGAAGCCAAGGGTGTTGTTCATATTTTTGGGAAGGCCGACCACGAGCTTCACGGCTTCCTGGTCGCGCAAAATCTTCGCCAGATACTGGTAATCTTCTTCTATTTTCCCTGTGCGCGTGTACGTTTCCACCGGCTGCGCTGTGATCCCCAAGAGATCGCTGGCGGCGATGCCGATGCGCCGTTCGCCCACGTCAAAACATACGAGACGTCCGGTCATCTCAGCGCTCATCCAAATAGTTGACCAGCATTTCTTCGATGTACTGATCTCTGTCAAACTTCTTGATCAATGCGCGGGCATTGTTGTAGCTGGTGATGTAGGCTGGGTCTCCGGATAAGATGTAGCCGACCATCTGGTTCAGCGGCTGATAGCCCTTGGCTTCCAGCGCGGCGTAGACTTCGCGGAGCACTTCTCTTGGCCCCATCTCCTTCTGCAAGTTGTTCTTGTCAAAATACATCGTCTGATCGAGATCGTCTCTCATGTTGGTTTCACTCCTTATATTGATTTTCTACAATGCCGGCAAAGGCTGCGAGGGCGCCTGCCAGCGCTGCCACGTCCTTGCCGCCGGCCTGGGCCATGTCTGGGCGACCGCCGCCCTTGCCGCCGACCATGGCGGCGACTTCCTTGATGAGGTTGCCGGCGTGGAGATGCTTTCTCGCTTCGCCCTGGGTGAGCATGCAGCAGAGCTGCACCTGATCGTCGGCGGTGCTTGCCAGGAGCACGACGCCGTCGTCGAGCTTGTTGCGGAAGAGGTCGGCCTGGTTGCGCAGGTCTTCCATGTTGGCTGCGGCAACCTGCTGGGCCACAACCTGCAGGCCCTTGACGCTCTGGATGGCGTCTTCGGCGCTGGCAGCGGCTTCCTTCATCTGGGCGAGCTTCATGTCGTCGATGGTCTTCTGCAGGGCTTTGACCTCTGCTTCGAGATCGGCGATGCGGCCGCAGATGGCGTCGTCGGTGTTGACCTTGGCCTGCTTGCGGATCTGGGCGATGAGGGCATCCTGCTCAACGGTGCGTGCGTAGGCGGCGGTGCCGGTGACGGCTTCAATGCGGCGCACGCCGGCAGAGACGGAGCTTTCGCTGAGGATCTTGAAGAGGCCGATCTCGCCAACGTTGGCGACGTGGATCCCGCCGCAGAGCTCCTTGGAATGGAGCCCGGCATCAACGCAGCGCACGGTGTCACCGTATTTTTCGCCGAAGAGGGCCATGTGGCCGCTTTCCTTGGCGTCGTCGATGGAGGTTTCGTAAACGTTGACGCTTGCTGCGGTGAGGATCTCGTCGTTGACGATGGCTTCTACCTTTGCCAGCTCATCGGCGCTCAGGGCATGCAGACAGGAGAAGTCAAAACGCAGATGGCCTGGCGCGACCAGCGAGCCGGACTGATGCACGTTATCGCCGAGCACCTGGCGCAGTGCATAGTGCAGCAGGTGGGTGGCGGTGTGGTTGCGGGCAGAAGCACGGCGTTTGTCGAGATCGACGACGGCATGGACGCTGTCGCCAACGTTGAGGCGACCGTCGATGTAGCCCTGATGCAGGTATTTGCCGTCGGCCAGCTTGATGGTGTTTTCTACATTAAAGACGCCGTCCTTGGCCAGCATCTGGCCCACTTCGCCAACCTGGCCGCCGCCCTGGGCGTAGAATGGCGTGTGGTCGAGGATGACAATGGCGTGGGTGTCGTAGCCAAATTCCGCGCCCTGCTTGTCGATGAGGATGCCGAGCACGGTGGCGTCGTCTTCTGCCTTGCTGTAGCCGGTGAAGGTCGTCGCTGCCATGTCTGGATACGCTTCCGTGACATGCTGCGCCAGATCCCACACGTTCGCCACATCCTGGGCTTCCTTCGCCTTGCGGCGCTGTTCTGCCATGGCGGCTTCAAAGCCCTCGATGTCCACAGTCATGCCTTCTTCGTCGGCAGTGTCCTTGGTCAGGTCGATCGGGAAGCCGTAGGTGTCGTAGAATTTGAAGGCGCTGGCGCCGTCGATGACTGTGCCGCCCTTGGCCTTGATGTCTGCGATCGTTTCAGCAACGATCTTCATGCCATCCTGCAGCGTCTGGAAGAAACGCTCTTCCTCGTTGCGGATGATCGATTCGATAAAGCTCTGGTGCTCGATGATCTCCGGATAAGCCTCGCCCATCTGCTCGCCAACCTTGGCGACAAATTTGTAGAGGAATGGCTCGTCCAGCCCGATCGTCTTGCCCAGACGCACCGCACGGCGCAGAATGCGACGCAGCACATAGCCGCGGCCTTCGTTGCTTGGCAGCACGCCGTCAGCGATCAGGAAGGAGCAGGCGCGCGCGTGGTCCGCAATGACGCGGAAAGCAAAACCACGCTCATCCTTGTGGTATTCCCTGCCAGAAAGCTCTTCCACATACTGGATCAGCGGCACAAAGAGGTCCGTGTCGAAGTTCGTGTCCACACCCTGCATGATCGAGGTGATACGCTCCAGGCCCATGCCAGTGTCGATGTTTGGTTTTGGCAGCGGCGTGAGGTTGCCTTCTTCGTCGCGGTTGTACTGCATGAACACGAGGTTCCAAATTTCCAGCCAGCGGTCACAGTCGCAGACACCCAGGGCACAGCCATCTTCGCAGTCGCAGGCGTATTCTTCGCCGCGGTCGTAGTGCACCTCGCTGCAAGGGCCGCATGGGCCGACATCGCCCATCTGCCAGAAGTTGTCCTTCTCGCCCAGGCGCAGGATGCGGTTTTCATCGTAGCCCGTCACCTTGTGCCAGATCTCGTAGGCTTCGTCGTCGTCCTTGTAGATCGTGATCCAGAGCTTTTCCTTCGGCAGCTTCAGCTCATTGGTGAGAAAATCCCAGCAATATTCGATCGCCTTTTCCTTGAAATAATCGCCGAAGGAGAAATTCCCCAGCATTTCAAAGAAAGTATGGTGGCGCGCCGTTTTGCCGACGGTTTCCAGGTCGTTGTGCTTGCCGCCGGCGCGCACACATTTCTGCACCGTCGTCGCACGATGGTAGTCGCGGCTTTCCAGCCCCAGGAAAACATTCTTGAATTGGTTCATCCCAGCGTTCGTAAAAAGAAGCGTCGGGTCATTATATGGCACTAACGAAGAACTTTTTACATGAGTGTGTCCATGCTGTTCGAAATACTCAACGAATTTTTTTCTGATCTCATTGCCTGTTAACATGTAAATTCTCCATTCTCATTGAATTCATTCTTTCCCTATCATATCAAATATTGCTTCATAAGTCTATACAGGCAATGCCTTGGATTTGGTGTCGATTTGCTAAGATCCCGTCTGACTTCATCACAATTTCTTATAATTTTTTTGCAAAGAATGACCGTCGCCCCCTCGCGCCAATATTTCATGAAGCCAGTCCCATTCAGATGCTCTACATGCTGCCAGCCATTGCTTTTCACAGGCATGAGAAAGAGCTGCCACACAACATGAAGCAGCTCTGCCTATTTACAAAAATCACCTATCCAATAAAGAACGCCTCGAGCGCTTGAACATACTCATCACTGAACGGTCCTGCACAGCGTACATGACCTTTTTCGAGAAACAGCAGATAATCGCAGACCTGTACAATGAGTTCCGGGTCGTGTGTGATGACAAATTGCGTTTTGCCTCGCGTTTGCATCGTTTTCATCACTTCAGCCACATTCAACATACGCGCATGATCAAGCCCGCTTGTTGGTTCGTCGTAAACCAATATTTCTTTATCGCTGGCAAACGCGCAGGCGACAGAAACACGCTGCTTCTGACCACCGGAAAGTGCCATAGGATGTATCTGCGCAAAATCTTCCAGATGCATTGTCTGAAGAACCGCCTGCACTTGTTCACACTTTTGCGCGTCGCTCAGGGGAGATTTTTCCATTGAAAGCATGACTTCTTCCTCGACGCTTTCGGTAAAAAGCTGGTGATTCACATCCTGCATGACGAGGTAGCTTCGCTTGATGCGCTCCTTGTAACCGAGAACTTTTCCCCGCAGAGAAATGGTTCCTTGCATTTTCTTTTCAAGCCCGCAGAGGCAGCGTCCGAAGGTGGATTTGCCGGCGCCGTTCACTCCAATAACGGCCACAATACTTCCACATGGGATCTTTAGCGTGGGAATCTCCAGCGCGCGCTCGCGTCCATAGGAAAAAACCACGTCGTTAAAGCAGAGCGCTTCATCTGATGCAGCACCAGGCAGGCGTAATCCGTCAAAAGAAATCTCCCTTGCACGCAAACCGCGTTCTGTCAGCGCCTGAGGCGTGAGCCTCCGAAAATCGTCGATAGGAAGATCGTCCACGATACGTCCGTGCTCCATGATGACCACACGATCCACCAAATCCATCAACCAATAGAGACGATGTTCAGCAATCACAATGGTGCGCCCCTCTTCTTTCCACTTACGTATTATTTCAGCAAGCGCGCTTACAGCGGCAATGTCCAGATTGGATGAAGGCTCGTCCATCACAAGCACCTGCGGACGCAGCGCAGCCACTGACGCGCAGGCGATTTGTTGCTTTTGACCGCCGCTAAGAGCGAACAGGCTGCGCCCCAACAACGCCTCCAGGTTGAGTGCCGGCACAACGGTTTCAAAGCGTTCATAAATCTGTTCTTTTGGCAGGCCAATATTCTCGCAGCCGAAAACGATCTCAGAATCGGTCTCCACTGTGTAAAACTGGCTCTTGGGATTTTGAAACACCGACCCAACAATCGGTGCCAGCGCGTGAAGCGGTGTTTCGTCCACTGTGCATCCATCTACCGTGACATTTCCTGTGAGCGTGCCTTCGTAAAAGTGCGGAATCAACCCATTGATGAGCCGCGTCAGCGTCGTCTTTCCGCAGCCTGAGCTGCCGCAGAGAAGAACAACTTGGCCTGCAGGAATGTCCAGATTGATGTCGTGCACACCAGCATCCACTCCGGCGTTGTTGTAGGTAAAACTCACACGATCAAACGTTATCATCACGCACCTCCTAACGATAGATGAGAAAAATGGCAATACAGCCGCCTGTCAGGACAAATGCCAGCCCGTCGCGCCAGGTGAAGCCAATGGGGCACACGTTCGTGCGTCTGACTGGTGCAGAAAGTCCTCGTGTCAACGCCGACGCCGCCAGATCGTTGCCGATGGAAACGATGCTCGTCATAAAGGGCACCATACGGTACTCGAGCATGGCCATCGGCTGGCGCAAATTGCCAACCTCGCGCATGCGCATGGCATCGCGCACATGTCCATATTCTTCCACGATCGTCGGAAAGAAGCGAAAGAGCACCGACATTGGCACGCTGATGCTCTTGGGTACGTGCATCCTGTCCATCGCCGTTACAAATTCACTCACCGAAGTACTCACGATGAGAAAATAGGCCATCATCATTCCCGGCAGGATCTGCGTCATGAGCGCGATCATTCCAGTAAAGAGCAAATTGATAATCGCCGGGAGCAGCGGAACAAGCAGCTGCGGCACCAGCGATGCAAAGACGTAGGCGCACAGATAATAAGCCGCCATTTTATATTTGCGCAGCATCAGCAGAAAGATGAGCGGCAGCGCCGCCAGCGTGATCTGCAACGCGTTCACCACCGGCGAAATCGTCGAATCCAACATAATAAAGGAAACCGCCAGACAGAGCACGATTTTCGTTCGTGGATCGAGGTAAAGCTGCTTGGCTTTCGCCGTTGGCGCATAGATGTCGCTGAGGAGATGGGCCACCTTCATACAAGCCCACTCTTTTCAAAATGCTTCTTCATCACCCGTTTGCCGATAAGCCCGCCAACGACGCCAGCGAGAAAGGCGCCAACGATCATTGCCGGAAATCCCCAGCCAGTTGTGAGAAAACCATGGATAGTCGTCACATAAGTATCGCCATAGGTCGCTGCCTGCATATCAAGCCAATCCTGACTGGCAGAAATCCAGTGAATATAGTTCCCGCAGATGCAGGTTGAAAGTACGCCATAGGTGAAAATCGCCATATTGGCGCTCTGGTAATGTGCAGCGCGGTAAAGAATTTCACCAATAATCCCAACAGCGACACCCCAGATCAAAAGGTCCACGCCCATTCCAGTCAAGATCATGACAATACCAAATAGGATCTCAAAGATCAACAACATGCCAGGCTTTTTGATCTTGGTAAAATAAAGCATCATTGGAATCCCACCGATAATCGGCAGGATGATGGGCAATAGAATAAATCCGATTGGAATCAGTCCCACCGTGCAGGCGATCGCGATCACGATCACCATGTAGATTGCTGTGAAGATACCGATGTTGATAAAATCTTTGCCGTTTAACGCGTTGTTGTTTTTCATATTTATTCCATCCTTTCTGTTCGTCCTGTGGTTTTGCGATAAAGATCGGCGTAAAGGCCATTTTGTGCCAAAAGCTGCTGATGCGTGCCACGCTCAACGATATGTCCGTCATCAAGCACAAGGATTTGATCTGCGCGCTCGATGGTCCGCAAACGATGTGCAATCACCAAAAGCACCTTGCCGCGCACCAGTGCGTCAATGGCTTCCTGAATATGGCGCTCGTTGTCGCTGTCAACACTGGCTGTCGCTTCGTCAAGAATGACGATCGGTGCGTCTTTGAGAATCGAGCGTGCAATGGAAATGCGCTGCTTCTCTCCGCCGGAAAGATTCGCGCCGCCTTCGCCAACCATCGTTTGAAAGCCCTCTGGCAATGCCCTGATGAAGTCATAACAACGCGCTTTTTTGGCAGCACGCACGATCTCTTCTTCCGTTGCGTCTGGTTTGGCCATGGCGATATTATTGGCGATCGTATCGTTGAACAGATACACATTCTGGAAAACCATGCTCACTTGATCCATCAACGTTGTAAAGGAAAGCTCCCGCACATCGACGCCGCCTACCAGCACCGCGCCGTCTGATACATCCCAAAAACGCGGCAGGAGATTTGCAACGGTCGATTTGCCGCTTCCGCTCGATCCCACCAGCGCCGTCATCGTTTTTGGCTGCATGGCAAAAGAAACGTCGTGCAACACTTCGCCTTCGCCATACGAAAAGCCCACATGACGGTATTCCACCACCGGCCCCTGCCAATCATCCGGGAACGTGGTGCGTGCACCGTCGCAAAGTTCCGGCTCGGCAAAAAGCGCATCAATGCGATCTAGGCAGCTATCCATGATGGCGAGATTCGACGACTCAGCGAACAGCGCTTTGAGCGGGCCGAAAATCTCGAGCACGAAAAGCAGCATACCAAGCAGATACAACAATGAAAGCCCATCGTTCATGTAAGCCCAAAGCCCGGCAGCAAAAACGCCTGCCGTGCCAAGCCCATACAGCACGCCAAGCCCCATCATCCAAGGGAGGATACTCTTTTCAAAAGCGATTGCCTGATCCCGCGCATCACGGAAGCTGTTTCTGAGCAGATCAGACTGTTCACCGACCAAATTGCAGCTCTTGATTACAGCAATGCCGCGCACAAATTCCAACACTGTTTCGGTGAGCCGCTCGCTTTGCGCCTGGCGCGCCACAGCCGAGCGCTGCGAAACGCGGTTCATGCCGCCAGCGACAGCGAACGCAGCCAGTGTCGTCACCAGCACAATCAGACCAAGAACCGGGCTTAGCACAAAGAGAAACACGAGCAGCACGACCGCCGAAAGAATATAGGTCATAATCGTCGCCAATTTCTGCATCACATTTTCTTCAACAAACAGCATGTCCGTTGAGAGCACCGAGCTGATACGCCCAATGTTCCCTGCGTTGAAATAGCCCATCGGGAGCCGTTTCAGATGATCGCCAAGCGCCAAACGTTTATCTGCAAAAAGCATATACCCGGCGCCGCTCTGCAAGCGATCAGAAGCATGCTGGCAAAGCATTTGTAGCACCAGCGTCACAACCATCGCCACCGCAATGCCGCCCGCCATGCGAACGGTCATTTGTCCCTGGGAAAGCCAGTAAACAGTGATCATTGCATAACAAATTGGCATTTTTGAAAAAATAACATTGAACACCGAGAAAACAAACGCGCCTTGGATGCGTCCCTTATAGCGTCCCGAAAGCTTCAGGACACGTGCAATCATACGTCGAATCATGGCTCATCACTCCCTTCTATCTGCCAAACATCGCTTTCTTCGTTTGCCTGCCAGAGTCGTTTGTAAATGGCGCAGCGCCCAAGCAGTTCCTCATGGGTGCCTATATCCTGTATGCGGCCGCCATCCAGCACACAGATCTGATCGGCATCGCAGATCGTCTGTAATCGGTGCGCAATGACCAGTCGCGTCTTATCTCCGCAGGACTGATTCAACACTGCTTCTATCCGACGTTCATGTTCAGCATCGCTGAAAGCCGTCGCCTCATCCAGCACCAGCACCGGTGCATCTGCGAGAAGCGCCCGTGCCAGCGTAATGCGCTGACGTTCGCCGCCGCTGAGTCTGTTGCCACAGTCACCCGCCAGTGTGTGAATGCCTTCGGGCAGCGCATCAATGAAATCTGCGCATTGTGCGGCTTCCGCTGCGCGGAGCACCTCTTCATCCGTCGCCTCTGGACGGCCGAGGCGAATGTTGTCAGCCAAACTTCTGTTGAAAAGAAAATTATCCTGCGACACATAACTTACAAGCGCATTCAATCCGGCAAGCGACAAGTCGCGCAAGTCTCTGCCGCCAATACGCACAGCGCCACCGGACACATCATAATAATGCACGAGGAGCTTCGCCAGCGTGCTCTTGCCCGCGCCAGACTCGCCGACAATTGCCGTCTTGGTTCCCGGTGCAAGCACAAGCGACACATCGTGCAAAATTTCCGTGCCATCCTCATAACTGAAATCAACATGGTCGAACACCACATCAACCTGCTTGGCAGTTTCGCAAATGCGCCCTTCGATCAGCGGCTGATGATCCAGCACACGCTCCAGCTCCGCCAATTTGTAGCGAATCTGCGGCATCACCGACACGAACGACATCGTGCGCAAAAGCGGCATCCCCAGCGCCAGTGCCAGGCAAATTGCCAGCACAAAATCTGGCAGTGCCACCCAGTTTTTCATCACCATAACCGCGCCGACAGGCAGCACAAAGAGCAGCGTGCAGGGAAGAATTGACGTATATGCCGCCATCCATGGCCAGCAGGCACGATACCAACGCAGCGTGTAGTCACGATAATCGTTGACAGCATTGGTGAAACGTGCGTAGGATTCCCCGGTTTTATTAAAGACCTTGACCACTTCCATTCCGTTGACATATTCAATGATGGTATTGTTCATGTGCCGGCTCGCATTGTAGTAGTCGGCCGCACCTTTGTTGCCAATGCTCCCCATCAGCATCACCGGCACCATGCCCAACACGATCACCGCAAGCACCAGAAGGCCCAATCGCCAATCACAAACGAAAATCGCTGTCAGCACAAGGAGCGTCGAAAGCGCATTAGCGACGCCCTCCGGCAAGGCGTGTGCCAGAAGCACTTCAAAACTGTCAATGTCATCAGTGAAAATCTTTTTCAAGGCACCCACGCCCTTTTGCTGGGTCACGCCCAGCGGCAGTTTTTCCATCTTTTCAGCGAGCGAGAGCCGTAGATTCATCAAAGTGCCGTACGCTGCCTGATGAGAAAGATCCAGCCCCTTCGTATAAAGCACCGTCTGCACAATCATCAAACCACCAATAATGAGGGCGTGCTCGGCTATAAACGCAGGCGAAAATGCGCCTCCGTCCAACAACACAGTGACTGCACGATAAACAAAATAATACGGCATCACCAACAGCACCGACGCAACGAACAACACGACAACCGAAAGCAGCGTACGGCGATTGTTCGTGCCTCCGTACGCAAAAATACCTTGCATCATGATCACTTCCTTACAAAAAAATGACGTTAACCAGTGCTTACTGATTACCGTCATTATAGTTTGTCATATAAAACTTTTCCTGCTCATTTCAGGCAAAAATGCTCATTTCAGACATTTTTCTCGATACACCTTCGGCAGCATCCCGTACACACCTTTGAACGTGCGCGTGAAATTGCTCGGATTGTCATAACCCATCATCTGTGAAATTTCTGCAATTGATCGTTTGGAATCTGCCAGCAGAATGGCCGCCTGATTCATGCGCGCAGTACGTAAAAAATCACCAGGGGTGCGCTGGTAAAGCGCTTTGAAACAATCTTTAAAGGTTGTTTCCGAAAGTCCTTCGTCGCGGCAAAGCTCGGCAATCGTTTCACGACGGCTGAGATCAGCCAACATGCGCTCGTGAATCCGCATGGTTTTTTCGATGTGCGTCGGCGAACAGTGCTTTGTCGAAGAAATAAATTTAAGCCCGCCGGTGGTAATCGCATGAAAGAATTCCAGTACTTTGAGACGCACCATGCCAATCGCCTCGTCCTTTAGATAGTCTCCAAGCTCTCCGGCGATGTGCAGCAAACGCTCGTTTGGAATAAAAGACGCCGCAATCGCAGCCTCATCGAGCAGCGCCATCGTATCGGCAAGCGACACATCGAAATTACGTACCAACATCTCAGAAAGCTCCCGCTGAATCTGCTCCGGAAAAAGTATCACATTGTAGCCATGCACGCTTTCCGCACGCACCGCAGTCTGCGCGCTCACAGGATGATCACGCAACACGTCAATGATTCCCGGCATCGCTTCCCGTCGTCGATGGTTACCAAGATCCGCTTCTACCAACCCCATCGTGTAATAAGAAATGCAATAATACCGCGTGTCATCAAGCTGAAGTTCTCCCGGCGCCCGTTCAAATCTCGCAAACTGGTTATACAACACAGCGTCCACCCCGCTAAACAAGTGGAACACGATCATAAGCCACTGTCCGGCCTCACCATAGACTGTGCGCACCTCGTCACCAGACATGCGAGTGATTCCAAATTGTTCGTAATAATCCATCCACTCGCCTCCAAAGTTTGATATTGCTTATTATTCTATCATCTCCATCTCCTACATACAAAGCAAAACATTATTTTGCCCATGTGAATTTACAATCTAAGTGCAACAAATAAAAATGACCCATAGAACTTCTGGT
>OKRW01002941.1_pt1 | contig 11598 bp, 13 predicted proteins | sample 1601151 | NCBI WGS metagenome assembly OKRW01 (sample SAMEA3541471, study PRJEB24748) | human gut metagenome | biome: human gut; feature: human-associated habitat; material: faeces | place: China | collected 2012 | reverse complement strand
GTTTGACTCCCTTGAAGCTGTTATCGACAGATTATGTTTTACAATCAAAAATCTGTCCGCGGCTGTCATTAAAAGCATCACTGGCAGAAAATGAATTATATCTATATTTTAGACGAGAAATAGTATGAGCGTGCAAAGCACCGGCAAGCCGCCGATGCGCATGCCCTATTTGAGCGTATCTTCAAAGGTTCCATGCCTGCGCTGCTCAGTGGTTCTGTCAGTAACAGCCAGATTTTTTACAGCAGTTACATCAGCACATACATTGAACGCGATGTTAAAGATCTTTCTGATTCCATCGATTCTTTGAAATTTCTTCGCTTTATCACCTCTGTTGCGGCTCGTTGCAGTCAGATGTTAAATGTCGCCGATATCGCGCAAGATGCCGACATCAACCAACAGCAAGCCAAAAACTGGCTCGGCATTTTGGAAACGCTCGGCTTGATCTTTTATCTTCATCCTTACTCGAACAATCTGCTCAAACGTCTTGTAAAAACGTCTAAACTCTATTTTTACGACACCGGGTTGGTTTGCTATCTAACAAAATGGAGTAATGCCGAAACGCTCGAAGCTGGTGCTATGAACGGCGCAATTCTGGAAAATTACGTTGTTTCTGAAATTGCAAAAACCTATTTGAATAGTGGAAAAGAGCCTTTCATGTACTATTACCGGGATAAAGATGCCAAGGAAATTGATATCGTACTGGAGCATGACGGTATCCTAAATCCTCTTGAAATCAAAAAAACTGCCAATCCCGGCAGCGAACTGACAAAAGTGTTTTCTCTGCTCGATAAGGCTTCCACTCCTCGCGGAAAAGGGGCTATCCTTTGCATGAAGCCCGCTCTTGGTGCCATCGATAAAGAAAACTATATTATTCCAATTTGGATGATCTAAGGTTTATTTACCTTCATAGAAACGTAAAACTGCCCGCTTTTTTCGGCGAGCAGTTTTTCATATTCACTTAATTATCATTATATTTCACGACTTGATCGTTCTGCTCAATTCTTCAGCTTCCTGCTTTGTCAGCATCGTTAGATCAACAACCTGCTCCATGGGGTAGTTTTTTTCAAGCATACGACGAGCAATAGCGAGTGTCTTCTGCATTTCGCCGCGCTTCTCGCCACGTTCTTCGCCGCGCTTCTCGCCCAGCATGATTCCTTCATCAACCATTTGTCGAATCGCTTCACACATACTTGTATTTTCACCTTCAAAGCACTTGAGCATAGCCTTTACTGCTTGATTGTTTTGCTCAATTCTTCAACTTCCTGTTTCGTCAGCTTCGTTATATCAACAATCTGCTCCTTAGAGTATTTCATTTCAATCATACGTCGTGCAATATCCAACGCTCTTTGTTTCTCACCCAGCATGATTCCTTCATCAACCATTTGTCGAATTGCTTCACACATACTCGTATTTTCACCTTCAATGCACTTGAGCATATCCTTTACTGTTTGATTGTTTTGCTCAATTCTTCGACTTCCTGCTTTGTCAGCTTAGTTACACTAATCACCTGTTCTTCAGGCATTTTCAGTTCGAGCAAACGACGAGCAATAGTCATTTTTTCATTCAGACTTCCTTGTTTTTGTCCCATAGAAATTCCTTCATCAACCATTTGTCGAATCGCTTCACACATATTTACAACCTCCTTGTTTGGGTCAATCGCAATTCCCGCGTTTGTCATAGCATTGATAACCAGAGCCGCGTTTGTTTCCAGACAGCTGAACTTTGAATCTTCATTCAGCAGCTTTTCCATCTGCGCCTTATCCCGCTGATATTTGATATACGCCAGCACCTCGCGCAGACTGCTGTTCAGCTTCTGAAGGTCGTTGTCGCTCATCTCCATCGGGTCAATCATGAAAACCCTATAGTCTTGAATAAACGGAAGAACCTTTTCCGGCTGCTCGCCGTACATCTCGCGCAGGCTGAGCGGCGCATCCCATTTCTTTCCGCCAAAGTTAATGACCAGCGTAATCACAGGGGACAGCCGATCTTCTTTCTTCATACCAGAAAGATATTCTTCCGATGTACCATTTTTCCCTTCCTTACGATGCTGGCTTGCCAGATCACGCACCTGCTTTTCGAGCTGCATGGCATCGTACAGCATGTTGCGAACCGGCATGGCATAATGCACATGGCTCTGATTCTCTATTCCCAGCACGAGATAGGTGTACCGATCATCCGTTTTAACCGCCAGCGTTTTAAGCGTATCGCGGTATTTCTGCGCCGCTTCCGGTTTGCCTTTCTCATCCTCATGATATGGAATCACATACTGCGTTGTATCCATATCGGTCAGTTGTTCCGGCTTAATCACCTGTTCGCCATCATAAATCAGATAGTTAAAAGCATCTGCAAACACTTCCGCTTCCGAAACATACTGTTTGGTTGCCGTATCCTGAATGGACATGTTTTTTTCTCTCCTTTGAGCCATCATTTCATCCGTCCATGCTCTATTTCAATTTTATTTTATCACGTCGCTTATGATTTCGCAAGCACTTATGATTCATTACCGTTCCTGCGAAAGCTGCCGCTTTTTATACCAGCCTTCCAGCAACTTGATAATGGTATCTTCCATTTGCTTTGGCGTGTAGGATTTCGGAAAATACTTGCGCAGCGTTTCGTTTTTCAGTGTCACCCGATCAAGGTCGGTTTTCTTTTCTTCGCTCATGACTGCCCGCATCACATCAAGGGAAAGCATCTTCTGCTGGCTGAATTTCTTTAACCGCTGTGCTTGAGAAAGCGACGGCGTTGCCTGTTCGCTATCCATCGCCTCAAGCAGAAGGGTTTGTTCTTCTTTCTTCAAATAGGACAGCTCGACCGCAGGGTTAAACGCAATTTTGCGTTCATCCACCATGTCCAGCAGAGTGGGAATCAACTCGGTCAGGCGAATAAATCTGGAAATTTGATTACGGCTTTGTCCAACTTGCTCTGCAAGAATTTCGCGAGATTCCCGATTTTCTAACTTCCGCCCAACTTGGGCGGAAGTTAAATCCAGCCGTTCTCCCTGATGTTTCATTGCTTCTAGTTTCATTTTATAGGCAAAAGCCCGTTCACTCGGCAGCAGCTCCTCACGCTGTAAATTGCTGTCCACCATGATGATCGTGGCAGCATCGTCGTCGAGATCACGAACGATGACCGGCATGGTTTCTTTGCCTGCCAGCTCGGACGCATAATGCCGCCTGTGCCCCGCGATCAGCTCATAGCCGCCGTCAGGATCAGGACGCGCAATCGCGGGGACAAGTACGCCATACTCGCGCACACTGTCCACTGTGTCCTGCATCGCCGCATCGTCCTTAACCTTGAAGGGATGATTTCTGAACGGATGCAGCTCACCCAACGGGATTTCCTGCACCTTTTCCCGCTGGGCATCCGCTCTGCTTTCTTCCGTCGAAAAAAGGTCATCGACCGATTTCAGTTCGATGTTTCTGGCGCTGCTTTTCATGCTGAATCACCTCTTTCGTCAGCGCGCTGTACGCCTGTGCGACCTTGCCCCTTGGATCATACGCAAAGATGCTTTTCCCTTCGGCGCTGCACTCCGCCGCCCTGATGGAGTGCGGAATTACGGTATCAAACACCTTAATTTTTGTTCCGTACTGTGTCCGAAGCAATTCGCTGATTTCACGGGCATACGTCGTCCGGCTTGCCATTGTAATGAGAATTCCTTCAACCCGCAGCCCCCTGTTCAATCCCCGGCGCATCCTGACGATGCTTTCCATCAGCTTGCCCAGTCCATCTACCGACAAATAATGCGGTATGGTCGGAATCAGCACGCTGTCTGCCGCCGCCAATGCGTTGATCGTCATCATGCCCAGTGACGGCATACAATCCAGCAACACATGGGAGTAGTTCTTTCTGCAATCGTCCAACACCCGTTTCAGCACATTCTGCCGTGTATCCAACGACGCTTCCACGCCGGATAAGGCAATGCTGCCGGGAATCAAATCCACGCCTTCCGCATGATGCAGAATCGCTTCTTCGGCATGAACAGGCTGTTCCTGAAGAACTCTGCCCATAAGGGTAGCCAGCGTCACTGGCAGGGTTTCCGGCTTTCTCCATCCCAAGCTGAGCGTCAGACTGGCTTGCGGATCGCAGTCCACCAGCAGCACGCGCTTTCCTTCTCTTGCCAAACCAATACCCAAATTGGCGCAGGTCGTCGTTTTGCCTACGCCGCCCTTCTGATTCGACAGACTGATAATTTGCGTATCCATGTTTTCTCCTTTCCGATGAATACAAAAAGGACGCTCGTTGTCGGAGCGTCCCCAAGTTGCTGAGATTGAATTCTCTTATCTCACGATCAGAATGATCCTTTCAGGTTTATCATAATTCGATAGTCCATGCTGTCAGCATGGGATGTGTCGAAAAAGTCATTGAAATCGGAAAGTTTTTCTTAAATAACAGTAAAAACTATTGATATCTTCGATGCTTTCTGCACATGTTTTTGCGGAGATATGTGCAGTAACCGAAAAAGAGGCCCATGTTTCTGCATATACCCAAATATAATTATATGCAGAAAGACCGCCCACCTAATTTATTTTGCCTATGCTGCCTTTTGAGGTTGGACAGGCTGACGATTTATGCAGCCGATGAAAAAGGAACTGGCAGAACACCGCTGCCACAGCTCCTCATTCTGTGTTTTCTCATCTCGTAATGTCGTCCCAAGTAATGATATCGGGACATTTTAACAGATTATCTTTCAAATCAGCCGGATTCATGAATTCGCCTGTCTGAGCATTTACAATCATTGTATGATAATCGTGTCCTTGCGTTACTCGTACATTTTCCATTTCTGCATAATGCTTTTGTTCTTCTTTAGGATTAAAGAAGTAGTCGCACTCAATCTGCCACACAGGATATAATACGATTTGTTCGTTTTCATCAAGATAACAGCAGTATCCAAATCTTATCTCATAGACATTGCGGATATTGCCCTTTTCAATTTGCTTTTCGACGCTTGATATAACCTCATCAAGCGTACACAATGGCACATCATCGACTACCGAAGCAACTTTTTTCAGCGGTCGGAACTGTATTTGATATCCGCCATCGACATATGCAATAAACCCCCATATTGGGGATATATAGTATCCCCAATACTCGACCCCTTTCGTCTTCCAGCTTTTCGGGAATTTGAATCCCATTTCTTTTTCATTGGCGCCATACGTTATATCTCCGGCACCCATTAAAATGGGAATTCCATCTATTTTTTGCCTCAATGTGCAGTTGTAGCATGGACGGGTATTGGGCACAATCGTCACCCATGTTATATCTAAATCCAAATCATAATCTGGGAAGAATTTTCCGAGTTCTTGATTGGCATAATCTATACTGTCTTGAACTGTAAAATCATATCCGTCTAAATATGGATATAACCGATCGACCTCATTTGAGCAATACTGAGTTCCGCTGAAGCTTTCTAATTTTGTTGTTTCTTTATTTATTTTTGTATTCAGATCATCGTATTCGAATAAAACCAATTTTCCTCCTTCTTGACAAATATACACAGCTCCCCTTTCATTTCTTTCTTGATTCTGATAATGTAGTATGATAACTTCCTCGTCTACTTTATCTATTTCTTCTTGTACCATTGATTGAGGATAAATGTTCAAAACATTTTCTACAGGTAGAATCTGATTTTCCATAATCTGAATCGGCACTTTATCTACTTGAGGAATGATTGGCGTTACATCTACGCTAACTGTCCTTCCATATCGGTCAACGTAGTCTTTTTTCCACTCGATATTCGCTTCTGTTTGGAGTTCATTTATGCCGATGTATTCCGCGCGTACCGGTTTAGTCATGCCTATTATCCACGGTATGGCGCAAAGTAACATTAAGGCAGGAATTTTCTTAAACATGTTCTCTCTCCTTAAATAATGGGTAAGTTGTTCCGCTCCTTTATTCCAACTGTACAAGCCTCGCCTGACTCTATTTCCGTAAACTTTTTTATGCCTTCTTAATCCACTGGAATCACAACCTTTTCATCTAAACTTTCTCACTTATATAGACGTAAAAATTTTCTCATATTTACACCTTTTTTCGTTTTTGTCGGATATAAATCAATAAATCGCAATTCGTAGCTCGTTTTCTTTTCGAAAAATCGCTCTCAACCATAGCATCATTTTTTCGTTTTCCTTCTCAATATGCAAAAAGCGCAGCCTTTTCAAGCCGCGCTCTCTCGTCTATACTGTTATCGTTTCAAAGCAATTCACATTTCTGTCATCTATTTTCACTGAAACGCAGATTCTACGATTTCCAGCCCCGGTATGTTGCTTCAAGCGTCCGCGTCTTTTCCCAAATCTCCTCGGCAATCACTTTGCAGTTCTTCGCGTTCATCCCCGCCGCTTTTCCAACTGCCAGCAGCTCTTTCATCCCCGGATTCCTGCCGTTTCCATCCACCGTCGTGCTATGCTCTCCGAAGTAGGTCGTGCTCCACGTCAAATCATACGCCGGCGACGGATGCCAGCAATCCATCTGTTCGTCATAAATCCAGCTGAAATTCTTCGCATGGTCATCGCGATTATGTGCAAAGACATTGAAACACATCCGTCTGTAGATCTGCTCCAAATCTTCCCAATTATCCAGCGAAAGAATCTTCGTCAGTTTCATCAGCGTATGATAGTCCATTGCAGCGGTGCGCCAATCCACTTCCAGAATCGCCGCCGCAGTCAGCATGTGCTGCCGCTCGATATGCCCATCCGTCTTTCTTCGGTCAAACCGCTTTACAGCAAAGTAACCCGCACACACACTGGACGGCATCAGCTTGGTTTCCGGCACGATGATTCCGCAGTCCGCAGCGCAATCCATATAGGCTTTTTCCATCGTGCCGCTATCCTTCATCTCATCGGAAGCTGGAAACTTGATGATCCACTCATCCGTCATGATCTTCGGTCTTGCGCCGCCGGAACTGCCGCCCATTTGGAACAGTTCATCCAGATTGTCCGCATCCTCGTGATTCAATATTGCATGACATTGAGCAGAAAGCTCGTCCAGATCGTCAATCGCCGCATCCTGCTGGATATTCCAAGCCGGACGATACGCCAACGCGCCCATTCCCGAATCGCCGACGATCGCCAAACGCTCCAACCGTGTCATATCCGCAGAAAGAATTCCCCGCGCCTTTAACATCCGATCGACCAGCAGCTGCCCCCACGCATCTGGCAGACTATCGGCAAACACGCCCCACAATCCGGAAAACGCTTGGCTCGTCGGAACAAAGACCTTTTGCTCCACCGGCAGCGAAAACGGACTGATTGCAAAGCCGTTGTCCAGCCATTCTTCCGAATAAGCGAACGCTACCCGCCGATCTGCGGTCTGCGCCATCGTTCCGACAAATCGCTCGCCGAGGTAGACTTCGAGCTTACGTTCTTTCACGGATAACCTCCTCAATGCTGCCGTATTCCACATTCGTGAACAGATTTTTGATTTCATCCGCGCAGTCCAGTGCAACACACAACTTTGTCAGCGAGTTCAGCGAAATCTGCCCCGTCGTTTCAAAGCGCTTGATGCTGCCATAGCTTACGTTGCTCTTTTCGCTCAGCGCCTGCTGTGAAAGATTGCGGCGCTTGCGGATGCGGCTCAAACGCTGCGCCAACGCTTTGTCGATTTCTTCCGGCGTTTCCCAAACGAACTTCATGTCATCCTCCAACGGATCATATTTGATACAAATCTCCAGAAGTCACGCTTAATAGACCATATTTTATCCATTTCAGTATAGCACAATGCGTTTTTGTTTTCAAGACGATACTTCCTATGCAAAAAGCGCAGCTTCTGCAAGCCGCGCTCGATCATTCGGTTTTCCGCTTTCACGCATATTTCTTTCTCTGCTCGATCACGCCCGCCAGCAGCGTCAGAAGCATCTGCGCGTCCTCCTGCGCATCGCCTTCCAATGCCGTCTGCTGCGGGTCGCCCTCGCGGATTCTCAGCGTTCTTCGAATCTCCTTGGGAATCACCACGCGCCCCAATTCGTCGATTCTCCGCACAATGCCCGTTGCTCGCACAATTATGCTGCCTCCTTCTTCAACTTTCGCTCTCTTTGGCACCCCTATTATGCGGCAGGCAACGCGATTTATGCGCATGAGCCCATCTGGCAATCCCATCCAGCGAATCGTTCAGGCCGCCCGTCCGCGGAGCATGATTTTGGCGGAAAAAACGTTATTTCGATAGGTGAAGGTGCTTGCGCCGCCGTTTTTTTCCGCAATGTGCCGAATGGACTGAATCCCGACGCCGTTTCCCTTGCGCTTGGAGGAGCGGAACACTCCGTTTGTTTCCTTCACCTCCGCGTCGCATGCGTTTTCAACCAGCATCAACAGCAGCTTTTCCGCGTGCACATAGGCTTTCACCTTGATCTGCCGCCGGGCGGGCGCGGTGCGGAAGCTCGCCTCCAGCGCATTTTCCAGCAGATTGGACAGCACCAGACCCATGTCGATTTCATCGACCGGGAGCGTCTGCGGCAAATCAATCTGCGCGGAAAACGGAATTCCCGCCCGCTTCGCAAGCGCGCAGTAATAGCCGAGCACGCTGTCCACCGCACGGTTTTCGCAAAAATGCATATCCAAATCGGGAATCCGGGAAACGGTCTGCGCCAGATACGCCTTGATCGCCCCCATGTCGTCGGCCTCCGCCAGCATGGAAATCTGGTTCAGGTGGTGCCGGATATCGTGGCGCGCCTGCCGCGCTTCCTCGATGGCGACCTTAAGGTTCTCGTAGCGCTGCTGCTGCATGGATAGAAGCTGGTTCTCCTGCCGCAGTCTGGCGTTTCGGTTCAGGCTCGTTGCCATCAGCAGGAAGATCATGTTGAACATCAACATGAGGATGAGCAGCGCGACGCTCAGAACGATGTACCCCTGAAGCACCCGGCCGGTGTAGAGCGTCGTCGGATAGATCGGAACCATAAAGAGGTTGAGCATGATAAACATGAGCGGCAGAATCCAGAACACATACCACGTCTGCGCAAAATTGTCGTCCTCCACCATGGTTCTCACCGCGTGGGTCGCCGGATAATACGCGGCGGCGGTCACCAGCCAGCAGACCGCGTTGTAAACGACGCCCGCCCGCAGGCAGAACCACGGCGCCGCCTGCGGCGTTTGGGCGCGCATCAGCATGGCCGCGTTGAGCGCTCGGGACAGGCTGTTTAAGCAGGCGAATACCGCGCAGACGGACAGCGCGATCGTTCCGGATTTCCAAAGGGAAATCTGCGTCGTTCGGATGTACAGGAGCATCGCCATCAGCGTCAGCCCCGCCGTCGCGAGCGCCGTGGAGGCATACAGATACCGGCAGAGCGCGCCTCCGGCCACGCACAGCCCCAGCATCGCCGGCGTCAGCCACGCGGCGAGCTTGCCGGCCGACTGCTTCAAATAGGATTTTACCGGGAAATACGCGAGCAGCAGGCCGGGAATCACCACCGTGAGCTCCAGAATCGGGCGAAGAAGCTCCCTCACAACGCGCGCCCCCCTTGCAGCAGGAATTCCATGAACACCTGACGGGCGCTTTTCAAAAGCTCCTGACTGACATAGACGCGGCTGCCGTCCGCCATCCGGAAGGAAGCGTCTTCAAAATCCTCCGCGTGCTCCAGATTGACGACCACGCCGCGGCCGCAGACGAAAAAGCGGCGGTCGTCCTTCAGCGGCTCGACAAAGGTTTTGAACGGCTGGCGCGTGGCCAGCGTCTTCCCCGCCGTGGTATGGATTTGGATTACGTGTGCGAAATGCTCGGCGTATAGGATGTTCTGATAGCACAGGCGGATGTCGCTGCCGCCGACCTTCACATCCATGTATTTATCGGGATGCGGGATTCTTTCAAGCATTTCATCCGTCAGCCGCTCCAGCTCCTCCTCGGCAAACGGCTTGACCAGATAGTGCATGGCGCGCACCTGAAAGCCCTCCAGCGCATGGTCGGTCGAGGTCGTGGTGAAGATCAGCAGGCAGTCCGTGTCGAATGTCCGCAATTCCTTTGCCGCGTCCACGCCGCTCATGCCCGTCATATAGACGTCCAGAAACGCCGCGGTGAAACGCTGTTCCCTTTCCGCCGCGAGAAACGCCTCGCCGCTTTCAAATTCCAGCAAATCGGCCTGCACGCTGCGCCTTTGCAGCTGCCGCTCCAGCCGTTCCCGCAGAAGCGCCCGATCCCCGGCAAGGTCATCCACAATCGCAATTCTCATCACAGACGAGCCCCTTTCCAAACAATCATCACAATCATCACAATCATCCAATATGATTATAGCACAAAAATCCGGCTCCGGCGCGGCCCGGCCGCCGGATTTCGTGCCATTTGCGCGGCTTTCGTGCCAACCGGCTTGCCAAAGCCTTTCCCCTCCGGCTATACTGATTGCAAGACAGGCACCGACTGAATCAAGCGCAAAGCGAAAGGAGGGAAGGGATGCATCGCATTGCCGTGCTGACGGAGCAGGAAACGCGAGGGGCGCAGATGGAAGAACAGATTGCCCGGTTTTGTAAGGAAAGGGGGCGCTTTCCCCGGATTGAGCCCTACCGGAATCAAGAAAGTTTTTTTTGCGCCGTGCTGACCGCGTCATTCAGTCATGCGGTGATCGCATTGCCGGGCGTCGCCGGGCTGAACGCCGTCGAACATCTGCGCGCACTATGCCCCGCGTGCAGGATCATCTGGTGCAGCGATCTGGATTTTTCGCTCCACGCCTTCCGGCTGCGCGTCGATTATTTCCTGCTGGAGCCGGTAACAGAGGAGGGCTTCCGACGGGGGCTTCTCGTCTGGCTGGAAGGGCGGACGTCCATCGCTCCATGTTCATTCGATTCCAATAACCATTGATGAGGAGGGTCTATTTGATGAAAACAAACACCATGCTGCGTTCCGCGCTCAGCGTATCGCTGGCGGCGGCATTGCTCGCGGCTACGGCCGCCTGCGGCAGCGCAGAGGCGCTGCCCGTCAAGGCGCTGCAACCCAAGCAGGTCGAGGAAAACCCCTACATGGCCAAGAGCGACGCCAACATTCACCACGACGGCTACAACACCGATTCGACGGATGAAATTCTGCCGCTGGCCATTTATCCGGAGATCAACGTCTCCTATGAGACGACCAACGCGAACGCCTCGCCCGCCATTTACTTTGACAGCTACGGCCACGCGGTCGTTCCGCTGCTCGGCGGCATCGCCATCCGCGATTTGAACGCGGAGGAAGCGAAAACCCTCGGCTACTTCTCCCCGAAGCAGCACGACGGCGGCGGCTATCTGATTCAAAGCTCCTACACCTTTCTGGACGCGGAAAACCGCATCGTCTGCCCCACCAGCAACAACCACGTGCTGATGCTGCGCGCGACGGATGAAGCCGGAAACGTGCTGCCGGAGTTTGAAAAGGTGCTGGATATCGACGTCAAGGCGGCGGCGGAGACCGCGCTGGGCAAGACGCTGGAACAGAATCTCCTGTCCGTGGTCTTTGACTACGAAGGAAACCTCTGGTTCGCCACCGGCGGCTTCCGCATCTATCCCGAGCGCGCGCAGCAGGGCGTGGTCGGCTACATCGCTCACGCGGCCATCGAGGCCATCCTGCGCGGTGAACAGGCCGATCTCGCCGACGCGGTCTTCGTCCATGAGCTGACGCCCGGCGAAGGCGCGGAAAACGGCATTGCCGCCTCCA
>OKRW01002940.1_pt1 | contig 11599 bp, 10 predicted proteins | sample 1601151 | NCBI WGS metagenome assembly OKRW01 (sample SAMEA3541471, study PRJEB24748) | human gut metagenome | biome: human gut; feature: human-associated habitat; material: faeces | place: China | collected 2012 | reverse complement strand
TAGTATACCACGGAATAGCCCCGTTGTCAACCCTTATAGTAATATTTATTTTAATTATTTTATTAAATATTACCATAAGTAATATTTTTGCTTTTGTTGGTGGAGCCGCAGGTCTTTTAATCACAATTGCCGGTATGCTTGTACGGGGCAAAAACACAACCGAGAAATAATTCACGAAGGTTTGACAAATGACTTACACAATCGCGATCATTTCTACTTTAGCGGCATGGTTCGTTGGACTATTTGCAGATGTAAACATCGATTTTGGAGACCCACAAGGGTTTTTAGCTCTCAGAGTGCTGTTTCCTGTTTTAGCTATGGGAATTTGTATTCTAAAGGCAATTAAAGAAAGCGACAAGAAATAAATAGCCGCCAACATGCACAGCAAGACCCCCGCCTTATGTTCCGGGAAGGGACACAGGGCGGGGGTCTTTTTATTGTTTTAAATCAGGTTTCAGTTCAGTCCAGCGGCTGAGAGGGCTTCCAGTCCTTATAGTTTTCGTACCGGCTCTCGCGGATCTTGTGGTGAGACCAGATCTCATCAGCGGTGGGCTGCCAGTCGGCAGCGTAAGCCTTGCACTTCTCGCACAGGTGCTCGACACTTTCCGGGGACTGCAGATCGGTGCTGTGGGCACCGGTCTCGTGCACCATCTTTTCCAGCAGCTCGGGGTTTTCCAGCATCGGGCAGGGACGCAGATGGTTCTTGTTGAAGGGCTGGCCGTTGTGGTAAGCCATGAACAGCGGGCTGTGCAGAATTTCCAGAATAGACTGGTCGTGGATATTGGCGTTGGAGTAGTGGATGAACACGCAGGGCTCGGCGTCACCGGCAGAGTTGATGTGGAAGTAGTTGCGGCCACCGGCGATGCAGCCGCCCACGAACTCGCCATCGTTCTGGAAGTCCATGGGGTAGAACGGGATATCGCACGCAGAAGAGCGCAGATAGCGGATACGGTCGATCATATACTTGCGCTGTTCCGGGGTGGGCATCAGCTCCGGGGCGGCCTCGTTGCCCACGGGCATATAGTGGAAGTAGAAGCCGAAGTGTGCCCCCTTCTCGCAAAGGAACCGCATGAACGCATCGTTGGTGACGGCCTCAATATTCTGGCTGGTGTAGCAGATGGAAGTACCGAAGATAATGCCGTACTTCTTGAGCAGATCCATGGCGTGCATCACAGCGGCATAGTGGCCTTCGCCGCGGCGGGCGTCGTTGGTCTCCGGGGTGCCCTCGATGGACAGCATAAAGGCGATATTGCCCAGACGCTGCACTTCTTCACAGAAGGGCTCGTCGATGAGGGTGGAGTTGGTGTAGATGGCAAACTGCACATCGTTGTGCTTTTCTGCCAGCTTGAGCACGTCCTTCTTGCGCACCAGCGGCTCGCCGCCGGTCAGCATATACAGGTACACGCCCAGCTCCTTGCCCTGCGTAACGATCTTGTCCATATCCTCAAAGCTGAGGTTGTTCTTGTGGCCGTACTCGCCTGCCCAGCAGCCCACGCAGTGCATATTGCAGGCCGAGGTGGGGTCGAACAAAATCAGCCAAGGGATGTTGCACTGGTATTTGACGCGGTTCTCGCGGATCATCTTAGTGCCGCGGAAGAAGGCTTCGTAGCCCAGATTCAGCGCGGTGGTACGCGCCACATGGGGGTCGGTCTGGTCCAGCACGCAGTTAATGAGTTTCGTCCACTTACTGTCGGGGTCGGTCAGCACCTTTTTGGCGTTCTCGTAGGTCTCATCGCTGAAGCCGCTGCCGTAGAACTGCTTTGCAGCATCTACCAGCTGGTTCATCGTCTTTTCACGGTCTTGCTCGGCGCGGGAAAGCGCCACGTCCACTATTTTACCAAGCGCAGCACGCTGCATCTTGTGAGTCAGATTCTCAAGAGATGTATTCATAGCTTTTTCCTCCCGAAATGATTCCTTTGGAAATCCTTATTTTGCTTGACCACATCTTACTACTTTGCGTGTTTTTGTGCCATAAACAGAAAATACGCCGTGATGGAAAACCCATCACGGCGCGCTCTTTGATAAAATTTTATTGAAGCCACTCGGATAAAAAGCGCTTCATTCCTCTATTTTCAGGCTGCCAGTGCTCAGGCGGCACAGTGCACGGCGGAAATCCCCGTGGATCATGGTGCTCACCCGCTCCACCATCTTCTTGGGGTCGCCTTTCATATCCCGGCGAGTCCATTCCAGCGTCATGCCCACCAGTGCATACTTGTAAAAATCGACAACGAACTGCTTATCTGCGTCCTGCACGGTGATATCGTGGCATTCACGGTCCGCAAAATCCTTCAAGATGGGGTCCAGCAGCCTATAAAGGTACTGTTCCACCTGTTCCCTGCCCACCGAACGGTAAACGTTGAGCACAAGGGTCTTGTTGTCCTGCAGCTGGTGTAGGACAACAAGATAGGCTTCGCTCCATGTACCAAAGCCCCGGCGGCCTTCCATTGCCTTGGCGGCATCCTCCGCTAAGATCCAGTCCACCAGATCGTAAATATCTTTGAAATGGTAATAAAAGGTCATGCGGTTCACCCCGCAGTCCTCGGTGATATCGTTGATCGTGATCTTGTTCAGGGGCTTTTCCAGCAGCAGCTTCTTCAAAGATGCCTCCAGTGCCCGTTTCGTCGTTTGTGACACAAAAACCCATCCTTTCCCGGCAGACACCTCTGCCGCTTACAGTAGATCTGTGGATGATATCCCATGATTTATTTTACCGCAAAACATGACCTTATTTCAAGTAAAGATTCTTATCTTTTTATGAAGTTTGTGTGTGCGCTGCCCGCCCCGGTGGGGCTGTTTTTACATTATATCCGCCAAAAATAAGACAAAAGTCTTGATTTTCTCCCAGCGGTTGCTTAGAATGAATAAGAAGCAGAATTTTATGCAGTGCATACCTGCCGAGGGAGGGTTATTATTATGATGAAAACCATTGGGTTTTTAGGCTGTGGAAACATGGGCGGTGCCATTGCACGCGCTGTGTGCAAGGCTACTGCGCCTGAGAATGTATTTCTGGCCAACCGCACGGCGGCCAAGGCCGAAGCGCTGGCCGCAGAGCTGGGCTGTCAGACGGCTACCAACGCCGAGGTTGCCGGGGACTGCGACCTGATCTTTCTGGCGGTAAAGCCCCAGATGATGGAGGCCATGCTGGAGCCCCTGCGGTTCATCCTTGCCGAGCGCACCAAGCGGTTCGTGCTGTGCACCATGGCTGCCGGTCTGCCGATGGCACGCATTCAGGAGATGGCGGGCGGCGACTACCCTGTCATCCGCATCATGCCCAACACCCCGGCATCGGTGGGCGAAGGCATGATCCAGTATTGCTCTGCCAACGTGACCGCCGAGGAAGAGGCTGCATTCTGCCAGCTGATAGCTCCCGCCGGGCGTCTGGACGCCGTAGCCGAGGGCATGATCGATGCCGCAAGCTGCGTCTCCGGCTGCGGCCCGGCATGGGTGTACCAGTTTATTGAAGCGCTGGCCGATGGCGGCGTGGCCTGCGGTCTGCCCCGGGCAAAGGCACAGGAATACGCCGCACAGATGGTGCTGGGCAGCGCAAAGCTGGTGCTGGAAAGCGGCAAGCACCCCGGTGCGCTGAAGGATGCTGTGTGCAGCCCCGGCGGCAGCACCATTCAGGGCGTGCGGGTACTGGAAGAACATGGGCTGCGCGGTGCGGTGATGGATGCCGTGCTGGCTGCTTACGACAAAACAAAGGAAATGGGAAAGGGTTAATGGAATCATGCGCATCGTTGTGAAAGTGGGCACCTCCACATTGGCATACCCCACCGGGCGGTTGAACATTCGCCATGCAGAGGAACTGGTCAAGGTATTGAGCGATTTAAAGAACGAGGGACACGAGGTCATTCTGGTATCCTCCGGCGCTATCGGCATGGGCGTAGGCAAGCTTTCGCTGCCTGCACGCCCAAAGGATACCACCACCAAGCAGGCCTGCGCCGCCGTGGGGCAGTGCGAGTTGATGTACACCTACGACCGGCTGTTCAGTGCCTACGATCACACGGTAGCGCAGATCCTGCTTACCGGCGTGGACGTGGAGCACACCGAGCGCCGGGTGAACATCCAGAACACCCTGACCCGTCTGCTGGAACTGGGTGCACTGCCCATCATCAATGAAAACGACAGCGTTGCCACCGATGAGATCATCTCCATTGGCGACAATGACACGTTGGCTGCTATTGTGGCCTGCTGCTGCAAGGCCGACTTGCTGGTGCTGCTGAGCGACATCGACGGCCTGTACACTGCCAACCCCCACACCCACCCGGATGCGGCACTGATCCCGCTGGTGGAGGAGATCACCCCGGAGGTGATGGCGCTGGCAGACGGTGCAGGCTCTGCACTGGGCACCGGCGGCATGGCCACTAAGCTGCGGGCTGCCCGCATGGTGACCGGCAGCGGTGCAGATATGGTCATTGCCAACGGCGCACACCCGGAACTGCTGTATGATATCGCTGCGGGCAAGCCCATCGGCACCCGCTTTGCCGGGCACAAGCAGCCCACACTGTCCACACAGGAGGTTTGAGCTATGACCACACAGGAAATTCTGGAAGCCGCCCGCGGGGCAAAGGCTGCGCTGGCACTGGCTGATAGCGCCAGCCGCGCACAGACACTGCGCAGTATGGCTGCGCAGCTGTGCAGCCCGGCAAACATGACGGCTATCCTTGCCGCCAACGCTGACGATATGGCCGCCGCAAAGGGACATATCAGCGAGGTGATGCTGGACCGTCTTGCCCTGACCGAGGAGCGCATCCGCGCCATGGCAAAGGGCATTGAAGAGGTCGCTGCCCTGCCCGACCCGGTGGGCCGGGTGCTGAAGCGGGTGGAGCGCCCCAACGGGCTGGTGATCGAAAAGACCGCCGTGCCCATGGGTGTGATTGCCATCATCTACGAGAGCCGTCCCAACGTGACCAGCGATGCCGCCGCCCTTGCCATCAAGAGCGGCAACGCCTGCATCCTGCGCTGCGGCAAGGAGGCATGGCGCAGCGCCAACGCCATTGTACAGGCGCTGCGGCAGGGACTGCGGGAGAACAGCCTGCCGGAAAACGCGGTCTGCCTGATCGAGGACACCACCCACGCCTCTGCCAACGCCCTGATGACCGCCGTGGGCTATGTGGATCTGCTGATTCCCCGGGGCGGCGCAGGGCTGATCCGCGCCTGCGTGGAAAACGCCAAGGTGCCCTGCATCCAGACCGGTACCGGCATCTGCCACATTTTTGTGGACAACACCGCCGATCAGGCCAAGGCGCTGGATATTATTGAAAACGCCAAGGCCAGCCGCCCCAGCGTGTGCAACGCTGAGGAGGTGTGTCTGGTGCACTCTGCCATTGCGCAGGAGTTTCTGCCTAAGCTTGCACAGCGTCTTGGCCCCGACCGCGTGGCTGTGGGCAAGCTGCCGGTAGAGCTGCGGCTGGACACGCGCGCTGCCGCCATCATTCCCGGCATGCCTGCCGGCCCTGCGGACTTTGACACCGAGTTTCTGGACTACATCCTTGCCGTCAAGGTGGTGGACAGTGTAGATGAGGCCATTGCCCACATTGCGCTGCACTCCACCGGCCACAGCGAGGCCATTCTGACCCAGACGCAGGCAGACGCCGACCGGTTCACCGCTACGGTGGACAGCGCCGCCGTGTATGTGAACTGCTCCACCCGCTTTACCGACGGCGGCGAGTTTGGTCTGGGCTGCGAGATGGGCATCTCCACCCAGAAGCTGCACGCCCGGGGTCCCATGGGGCTGGAGGAACTTTGCAGCTACAAGTACATCATTCACGGTGATGGGCAGATCCGGTGATCTCCCCTGCCCCGCCTTCTTCATAATTTTTTTACAATTCTGTCCGGCCTGCGGGCGCGGCAGAGCAAGTTTTTCACAGTTGAAAAAAATTTCCTGTACAGGCCGATGCAAACTGCTTTGGCCTGTATTTTTGTTTTATCGGGATGGACTGTATTTCGATTCAAGTGAAAAAGTGAAAAATATTTCACTTTTTCCAGAAAACGGATTTTCTTGGATGGTGGTATGTATCCAAGAATTCGCCGTTTCTCACAATGTAAAAGTAGTACTTTTATGTTTTTATAGGTTAAAAAAGCAAAATTTTCTCTTGACAGAGCGTTTTCTGTGCGGTAAAACTATAGTGTAAGGTTTGATATCGATTTCACTCTCGTTTCACAGAACTTCAAAAATTCGTACATCACAACTGGTACTATGTAAAAATAAGTAAAGGAGAGAGCATCCTATGACGATCGCAATTCTTGCCCACGATTCCCGCAAAGAACTGGCTCTGCAGTTCTGTACCGCTTACAGTGCCATCCTTTCCCGCAATAATGTTATCGCCACCGGTACCACCGGCCGGATGCTTGCGCAGACTACTGGTCTGCCGGTGCATTGCTACCTCTCCGGCAAGCTGGGCGGTGTACAGCAGATCACCTCCCGCGTTGCCTGCGATGAGGTGGATCTGGTGCTGTTCTTCCGCGACCCGCTGAAGGCCGATGCCGCCAGCCTGACCGAACAGAATCTGCTGCGCCTGTGCGATATGCACAGCGTACCCATTGCCACCAACATTGCTACCGCAGAGGTGCTGCTGCGTGGTCTGGATCAGGGAGATCTGGACTACCGCGAAGGGATGCACCCGGCTATGATCGAGCCGATCCCCGCCATGCAGGCCCGTGCCGTGTAAGCGTTTATTTGTGTGTTACTTTGTGTATAGAGGGAAAAAAGGAGCTATCGCAGCGTGTTGTGCGATAGCTCCTTTTGTTATAATGATATCCTGCCCGCAGGGCAAACATTACTCCTTAAAATAAGCTTTCTGGACAGCAAGCAGCACACCGGCGCGGCTGGCGGCAAAGTTCAGGCCGCCCTGCAAATAACAGGTATAAGGGGCGCGCAGAGGACCGTCGCAGGAAAGCTCGATGGTGCTGCCCTGCGTAAAGCTGCCGCTGGCCATGACCACCTCGTCGGTGTAGCCCGGCTCCGGGCTGGGTTCCGGGGCGGCGTAGCTGTCCACGGGGCTGGCAGCCTGAATGCCCTGACAGAAGCCGATGAGCGCCTCTGCCGTACCGGCATCAAAGCAGGTGACGATATCGTTGTGAGCCTCGCAGTAGCGTGGGATGGGCTTTTTGCCCAGCAGCTCCAGCATACACTGGGCATAGATGGCGGTCTTGATGGCCTCGCACACCACGCCGGGAGCGTAGTAGAAGCCCAGATACATATCCCGGGGGGTCTCCAGCGTGCAGCCCAGCTCCTTGCCAAGGCCGGGGGCGTTCAGGCGGTAAGCGCACAGTTCCACCAGATCCTTGCGACCCACGATGTAGCCGCCGGTGGGAGCAATGCCGCCGCCGGGGTTCTTGATCAGGCTGCCCACTGCGATATCCGCGCCCACCTGACAGGGCTCCTGCGTCTGGGTGAACTCGCCGTAGCAGTTGTCCACAAAAATGATGATCTCCGGGTTTGCGGCGCGGGCGGTATCGGCAATTTTGCGGATGGTAGCCAGATCAAAGGCGTTGCGCTGTAAATAGCCGCGGCTGCGCTGGATGTGGCATACCTTTGCACCAGGGGCTTTTTTGGCGATCAGGTCGTAGTCCGGGGTGAAGTCTGCTTTAAGGGGGGCTTCGTCATAGTTTACGCCGTAGTCCATCAGGGTACCGGTGCCCTTGCCCTTGCCGTCCAGACCAATGACGCCCTCCAGCGTATCGTAGGGGCGGCCGGTGGCGGCCAGCAGGGTGTCCCCTGCCCGTAGCAGACCGAACAGCGCCACCGCCAGCGTGTGGGTGCCGCTCTGGAACTGGCTGCGCACCAGTGCATCCTCTGCGCCCATGACCTGCGCAAAGATCTGCTCCAGCTTGGCACGGCCGGTATCCCACAGGCCGTAGCCGGTGGTGCCCAGCATATCGGTGGAGGACATCTGGGTATCGGCAAAGGCCTTGAGCATTTTCAGCTGGTTGAAATCCCGGATCTCCTCCATCTGGCGGAAGTAGGGTTGGCACAGCTCCATGGCCTTTTCGTCCAGCGCCAGCACCTCGGGCTTATAATCAAAAAAGTGGTTCAGAATCGACATTATAACGTGATAGTTCCTTCCTGTTATTATTGGGTTCTTTGTGCAAGAAGCTTTAGCATTTCTCAGGCACATAGCGGGCGTACTCTGCCTGTTTTGCAAAGCCAAGGCGGGTATAAAACCGCACCCGCTCCGGTGCACAGAGGAACACCGGGCGCAGCCCTTCGGCGGCAAGGCTGTTTGCCATTTCCACAATGAGCCGCCCGCCGATGCCTTTGCCCCGCAGCGGCTCTGCGGTCTGCCCACAGGCCATATATGCCTGCCCATTGCACAGGGCATAAGCGCCCACGGTGCAGACGACTGTACTCCCCTGCTCCAATGTCCACGCCACTGCCCTGCCCCGGCTGCGCTTTGTGCACAGTTCTGAGTAAAAATCTGCCTGCCGGGCGGGGTCTGCTGGGTAAAGCGCTGCTGCCACCCGGGCGGCGGGTGCTTCCCGGCAGAGGGACAGCTGCGTCCACAAAGCTTCGTCCACGGCAGGCAGGGGCAGCGGCCCAGCCTGCGGCAGACCGAACACGGTCAGTGCTTCCGCCTTGTGCCAGCCGTCCGGCGGCAGGCAGACAGTCCCGTCCAGAATGGCGCTCTCGCACCCGCAGAAGGACAAAAAGCCTGCCAGTTCTGCGGGGTTTGCGTGCCCGGCCAGCCATGCCGTGTTGCCGGAAAGTTCCAGCGCCAGCGTAGGGCCCGCGTAGAACCGCCACGGCTGACTTTTGCGAAAGAGCGTACAATCCAGCGGCAGCAGAGCGTCCAGCACCGGCAGACCCCGGCAGGCATTCGCGAACCGGGTACGGCGCTTTGCATCCTTTACCTGTGCAATCACTTGAGCGCGTTGACGATCTTTTTGAACTCGCGGCCGCGCACCTCAAAGTTGGGGTACAGGTCAAAAGAAGCACTTGCCGGAGACAGGATGATGATGTCGCCTGGCTTTGCGGCGGCACGTGCCAGCTCTACGGCGTGCTGCATATTGTCTGCGTGCTGAATGGGCAGAGCGGCCTCGTCAAAGCCGGGGCACTCCCGCACAGCCTGCTCGATGCGGGGGCCAGTAGCGCCCATCAGCACCAGATTTTTGACGTGGGCGATGATCTCCGGTGCCAGCGGCTCGTAGGGGATGTGCTTATCGTAGCCGCCCGCGATGAGGATGACCTTCCGGTCAAAGCTGCGCAGACCGGCGATGGTGCGGGTGGGGCTGGTGCCGATGGAATCGTTATAGTACAGCACGCCGTCCAGAGTACGCACCGGCTCGATGCGGTGCTCTACGCCGGTAAAGGTGCTGCCCACCTGACGGATAGCTTCTACGGGCACCTCGCCCCACACGGCAGCGGCAGCAGCCAGCAGGTTTTCGATGTTGTGCAGACCGCGCAGCTTGACATCCTTCTGGGCAAGGAAGGGGGTCACGACACCATCCTCGGCCATGCAGAGCATGCCGTCCTCCTTGCGCAGGAAGGCACCGTTGTCGGTATCGTGCAGGCGGGTGAACCACACCTGCTTGCCCTTGCAGTCTGCCTGCATGGAGCGGCTGATCTCGTTTTCATAGCCCAGCACGGCGCGGCAGGGCTGCTTCTGGTACAGCAGGATATTGCGCTTGGCATCAATGTATTCCTGCATATCCTTGTGGTGATCCAGATGGTTCGGGGTCACGTTGGTGACCACCGCAATGTTGGGGCTGGCGTGCATACTGATCAGCTGGAAGCTGGAAAGTTCCACCACAGCCACATCCTCCGGGGACACCTCCGGCAGCATGGGCAGCAGTGCTGCGCCGATATTGCCGCCCAAGTGCACCTTGCGGCCTGCGGCCTCGTAGAATTTGGAGATAAGGGTTGTGGTGGTGGTCTTGCCGTCCGAGCCAGTCACGGCCACGATCTCGCAGGGGCAGAAATCGAAGAACAGTTCCACCTCACTGGTGACCATGGTACCGGCGGCCATGGCATCCTGCAGGGGCTTTTCAAAGTAACCCACAAAGCCCGGGGTGCGCATGATGATGTCCTGTCCCTTGAAGCCGTCCAGATAGTTTTCGCCAAGGCTCAGGTCGATGCCCAACTCCCGGATGGTGGCGGCGTAATCGCCAAAGTCCTCCACGCTCTTTTTCTGGTCGCACAAAGTCACATGAGCGCCCAGCTCCACAAACTCCTTGATGAGGGTCTTGTGGCTGACGCCTGCGCCGATAAAGGCGACCTTTTTGCCCTGAATAAGCTGGGCAAGCTTCTGCTGATCTTTCTGCATAAAAACAGTTCCTCCTCTAATAGGATCATGGTATAACACCGCGCCGCACGGGCAGCGCGGGGATCACTTCGCTGTACCATTATAGTCCATTTGCGCGCAATTGGCAACGGAAAACCGCACAGTCTGCTTCAAAAAGCCCGATAAATTCACAAAAAGGCAATTGTTTTTTCTGCTGCTTTCTGCTACACTTGTCGTTGCAGAGCGTTTTTTGCCGTTTCTGCGCGAAGATAAACGGAATGAGGTTATTCTTTTTGAAACGATGGTTGCGTTTTACCGCAGCGGTGCTGGCTGCTGCGTTTCTTTTTGCTCTGACCGGCTGTGGCAGCTCCACAAACTCTGCCAGCTTTACTTGGTTTGTGGACAGCATCCCCGCAAATCTGGACCCGCAGGTAGCCTCCGGTGCGTCGGATGTCATCGCCTGCGAGAATCTGTACGGCACGCTGGTGCGCAAGGACCCGGACGGCGAACTTGTGCCGGAGCTCTGTGAGAAGTGGACGGTCTCCTCAGACGGGCTGACCTACACCTTTACCCTGAAGGACGGTCTGACCTACGCTGCCGCCAAGGGCGCCGTCACAGAGTACGACATTACCGCCGAGGATTTTGTATTTGCCTTCCGGCGCATTTTCCGCGCCGATACCGCCTCGCCCTATGCGGTGGAGTTCTCCGCCATTCAGAACAGCGCCGCCGTGCTGGCGGGACTTGCAGACGAAAGCAGTCTGGGCGTTTCGGCCAATGGGCCGCTGACGTTGGTGTTCCGGCTGAGCGAGCGGGACGATAACTTTTTAGCAAAGCTGGCCATGCCCGGTGCAGCCCCTTGTGACGAGGCCTTTTTTGAGAGCACCCGGGGCACCTACGGGCTGACTGCCAAGACTACGCTTGCCAGCGGCAGCTTTTACCTGTACAACTGGACGGCAAACGGCCTGTTTTTGCGCCGTACTGTGGAAAGCCCGCTGGTCGGCAGTCTGCGTCTGGTGCAGGACACCAGCGGCAGCGGCAAGAGCGCGGCCCAGCTCATTGCTGATGGCAAATGCTCTGCCGCGCTGGACGAGAGCGGCGAAGCCACCAGCTTACAGACGGTAAGCTATTCCGACACCACATGGGCGCTGCTCTTCAACGCGGCAGAGGGGTCGGTGTTCCAGAACCAGCAGCTGCGGCAGGCGCTGGCCGGTATTGCCCGGGAAAACGCCGATGTGCCCTCCAGCGGCCTGTACGCCGCTGCAAAGGGGCTTGTACCGGAGGGTCTGACCGTGGATGGGCTGGACTACCGCGAAACTGCCGGGAATCCCCTACCCACCATCCCGGAGCCAAAGGCTCTGTATCTGGCTGCGCGGCAG
>OKRW01002936.1_pt1 | contig 11610 bp, 9 predicted proteins | sample 1601151 | NCBI WGS metagenome assembly OKRW01 (sample SAMEA3541471, study PRJEB24748) | human gut metagenome | biome: human gut; feature: human-associated habitat; material: faeces | place: China | collected 2012 | reverse complement strand
AAGCCACAGCAGGCAAGTATGAAGCATATCAGCAGGACTGCTACGTTGTGCCGACCTCCTACGGCGGTGATACATCTGGCTATCAGATTCCGTTTACCGTCAATTATACCGGCGAACGAGTAAAAGGAAAATTTGATATCAGTTCCGGCACATTTACAGCTGACAGCGAATAATTTTTAGGAGGGTATAGAAAATGGCAAAGACAATTAATACAAACATTGATGATGGATTTCTTCTTTTCACATTCACAAACAAACAGGGTGAAGTGTTTTCTTCATTCAAGTTGAACCCTACTGATATTAACGTTGCAGCAAGAGCGGAAGAATTGGAAACTTTCTTTGAGCAGGCTCAGGAATCTGTTAAAAATGTTTCTTCCAGCAAAGAGATGGCGGAGATTAATAAGCAGATTGAGGACAAAATCAATTATATGCTCGGATACGAAGCATCTAAGGATTTATTCAAAGAACCAATTACCGCAACAACTGTTTTTGGAAATGGTCAGGTGTTCGCCTATATCGTTCTGGACAAAATCAATGAAGCACTTACACCAGAAATTGAAAAAAGAAAGAAAAAAATGCAGGAAGTAGTCAATAAGTACACGGAGAAGTATACAAAATGACCGCCTATGAGTTACCCACCTCACTAAATATCAGTGGGGTGGATTTTTCTATCAGAACGGATTTTCGAGTGATTATAGATATTCTCATAGCCATGAATGACCCAGAACTGGATGAACAGGCGAAAGCTGTTGTTATGTTACAGATTCTGTTTGAGGACTGGCAAAGCATACCCCCAGAACATCTTACAGAAGCTTGTCAGAAAGCTTGCGAGTTTATTGACTGCGGTCAAGTTGACGATAGTCCGAATAAACCTAAACCCCGCTTGATGGACTGGGAACAGGACGGAGATATGATCGTGCCGGCTGTAAACAAGGTTGCTGGTAAAGAAATCAGATCAGTACCTTATATGCACTGGTGGACGTTCTTTGGATATTTCATGGAGTCTGGCGAGTGCCTTTTTAATACCGTAGTTGGAATTCGTTCAAAAAAAGCAAAGGGCGAAAAGCTCGACAAGTGGGAAAAGAAATTCTATCAGGAAAACAAGAATATTATTGACATAAAAACACGTCTCAGCGATGAGGAGCAAGCTTATAAAGATAAGCTGAATGAGATGTTGAACCTCAAATAGTTAGGAGGTGGACGCATGGCTGCTGATGGTTCGATCATTATTGATACCCATCTTGATACAAGTGGTATATCATCAAGCATAAATGAGATACAAGCAGCGTTCAAAGACTTGGCTGAATCTGTAAAAGGAATTAGTCAAAAAATAGATTCTGTACTCAACGAAGGAATCGAGCAGTTAAATGATTCTTTTTCCTCTTTGCAGCAGCGGACCAGAGAAGTGGAAGATTCTATAAATGGTTTGGAGTCTTCAGCAGATAATGTCGGTTCAAGTTTATCCAGAGGGTTCAATGAAGCAAATGCTACGATACCAAGGACTGGCAGAAATGTAAATCTTCTTGGACGGCAATTTGAGGGTCTCGGTACAGTGGTAAAAAGAATCGGCATCCTTATCGGCAGTGCATTCGCGGTTGGGAAACTGATTCAGTTTGGCAAAGAATGCCTGGAACTCGGCTCTGATCTGGCGGAAGTTCAGAACGTGGTTGATGTTACATTTACAACCATGTCTGATAAGGTTGATGAATTTGCGAAGAACGCCATGGACTCAGCCGGACTATCAGAAACGATGGCAAAACAGTATGTCGGAACATTCGGAGCAATGTCTAAGTCGTTCGGTTTCTCTGAGGCACAGGCTTATGATATGTCAACGGCTCTGACACAGTTGACTGGCGATGTGGCATCATTCTACAACATTTCGCAAGACTTGGCTTATACTAAGCTGAAATCAGTGTTTACAGGTGAAACGGAAACGCTCAAGGACCTCGGCGTGGTAATGACCCAGTCAGCACTTGACCAGTATGCACTTGCAAATGGCTACGGCAAAACCACATCTGCTATGACCGAACAGGAGAAAGTTGCTCTCCGCCTGGCTTTTGTACAGAAACAGTTATCGGCTGCATCTGGTGACTTTATCCGAACATCTGACAGTTGGGCGAACCAGGTCAGAGTGATGCAGTTACAGTTGCAATCTCTCAAGGCAACAGTCGGACAGGGATTAATCAATCTCTTCACTCCCGTTTTGAGAGTTATTAATATCTTGCTCGGTAAGTTAGCAACTCTGGCAAATGCCTTCAAGTCATTTACGGAATTAATCACCGGAAAGAAATCATCTGGCCAGACAGGCACAAGTGGTGCAGGTCTTGTCGGAACAGATGCAATAGCTGATACGGCAGACCAATATGGAAATGCTGCCGACAATGCCGAAAAGCTGGCAGATGCAACAAATGATACAGCGGACGCAACCAAGAAAGCTACTAAGGCGGCAAAAGGATATCTTAGTCCTCTCGACGAAATAAATAATTACTCAACGGATAAAAGTGCGGATTCATCGTCAAAAGTACCGGGCGCAACCGGCGGACTTGCAGATCAGATGAAAGATGCTGTACAAAATGTTGATTACGGAAAAATGGCAGAGGGTGAGACAGTCCTTGACAAAATTAGCAAATCAGCTGAAAAACTCGCGAAGCTCCTTAAAAAGCTCTGGAAGCCATTTCAGGACGCTTGGAAAAAAGAGGGTAAGAATACTATTGATGCGGCACAGATTGCTCTATCTGGAATTGCGAAGCTTGCTAAGAGTGTAGGCAGGAGTCTCATGGAAGTCTGGACAAACGGTACAGGTACGACAATGCTTACAACCATGCTAAGGATTGCTCAGAACGTGCTTAAAACTATTGGGAATATTGCATCCGGTTTTGCCGACGCGTGGAATAAGAACAATGTCGGAACGCAGATTATACAGAACATCGCAGATGCTCTTGTGGTGGTTATGCAGTTCATTGAGAGGATTGCCGCAGATACGGCAACGTGGGCGGCAAACTTAGATTTCTATCCGCTGTTAGAATCTATCAGTAATCTGACAAGTGCATTTGCACCAATTCTGGAATCCATTGGAAATGTTCTTGAATGGATTTACAATAACATCGTTCTTCCGATGTTGAAATGGGTTATTGAGGTAGGACTTCCGACAGTGATTAATTTAGTCGCAAAAGTAGCAACTTTTCTTGCTGATCATCAGTCGATTGTTGAAGCGTTCGGCGCAGCCCTAATCGGAGCGTTCGCGGCAGCAAAGATTGCAGAATTAGCATCGGGAGTTATCAAAAGTGCATCTGGAATAGCTACAGCCGTAAAAGGACTTATCGCGTTAATGACTGGTACTGGCGGAATCATGGGTGGAATCAAGGCCATTGCGACAGCAATCGGTACTGGCGGGATTTTCGCGATCGCAGTCGGTGCTGCTATAGCAATCGGAGTTTTGCTGTACAAAAACTGGGATGAAATATGCGCGGCAGCAACAAAATTAAAAGACTGGGTTGTTGAAAAGACTCGTGAATTGTCAGAATCAGCAACACGTACATTAAGCAATTTGAAAGAAAAGATAGCTAATGTTTGGAATATTATTAAAACATCAACATCTACTACTTGGAATGCAATCAAAAAGACACTTTCTGGCCTTTGGAACTCTCTTAAATCCACAGCCAGCACAGTATTTAATGCAATTAAAACTAAAGTTGTAGGCGTATGGGACAGCGTAAAGAACAAGACATCAAAAACATGGGAAAACGTAGCTACGTTCGTATCTAATAAAGTAGAAGCGATAAAAAATGCTATCACTAATAAGTTTAATGCCGCCAGAGATGCAGTCAGATCTGCGTTTGAAGGCATTGTGGATTTTATTAAAGCTCCGATCAATCAAGCAATCAGCATTGTTAATAATGCAGTTGGAATGATTAATAATGCAATTGGTGGAATTGAATCTGCATTTTCCTTTGGACCCTGGACTGTTCCAACACCGTTTGGTTCAAAGACTATTGGATTTCATGCGACATTTCCACGTATCGGAACTATCCCATATCTGGCCAGTGGCGCAGTTATTCCGCCAAGGTCAGAATTCCTTGCGGTATTAGGTGACCAGAAGAAAGGAAATAACCTGGAAGCACCGGAAAGCCTATTACGGCAGATCGTCCGGGAAGAGTCAGGAAAAGGGCAGGGAGATGGAAATACCTACAATGTTACAGTTAATGCATCTGGCAGAAAACTGTTAGATATTATTATCAGTGAAGCTGAAATGAGAAGAAACCGGAATGGGAAGAACCCATTTGAGTTAGCGTAAGGAGAAGAATATGCCGCAGGAACAATTTAAAATAGACAACGTTGTTATAAGAGCACCGGACAGCTACAAGCCGGTGTTCGCAACCACTTCTACGGAAGATTCTAAAAGAAGTCAGGATTTGATTATGCACAATACACCAATGGGAACAATTGGTGGGTATGACATGCAATGGGGCGAGCTTACATGGGCTGAAATAGCAACCATACTAAATACTGTACTTAACAAGAGCCAATTTACATTCCACCACAAAGACCCAACTGTTCCGGGAAGATGGATAGACAGAACATTCTACGCATCAAATTTTAATATGGCTGCGCAAACTTTGAAAGACGGGGAAGAAAAGTGGACGGATTTGTCTATTAATGTAAGGAGGATTGAGCCGATTTGATAAATGTATCTACTCAGTTGAAGAAAGAATCTCTTACAAACAGAAATTATTACGTGACAGCAAATGTTACATTGTCAAATGGTACAACTCTTAAGCTAGGCAAAAAAGACTTTTATCTGTCTGGAAATAGTCTCGTAGATTCAGCAGACTCTGGGGACTTCCCGGTGGGTGTAGCAATAGAAAAAACGGCAAGTTTATCATTGGTAAATGATGACGGGCGCTTTGACGGATATAATTTTAACGCCGCAAGGTTTGTTATCTTTCTCAATGTGCAGTTATCCGACAGGATAGAAGCTATAAAGAGAGGTACTTACATTGTGTCGAAAAAGCCTGCAACGGCGAGCGAAATAAGTCTTTCTCTCTTAGATAAAATGCACAATGCTGATAAGACATATGATTCTAACCTGTCTTTTCCTTGTACAGTCAAGGAACTGCTCTCAGAATGCTGCCAGCAATGTGGAATCACTCTTGGAGATGCAATGTTTCCAAATGCGGACTTTCAGATTCGGAAAGCGCCATCTAATGCGACATACCGTACAGTAATCGGAATGTGTGCCGGGATAGCCGGTGGAAATGCAAGAATCGACGAAAATGACTTACTCAGGATTATTACGTTTGATAAGACATTTACCAATACGACTATTTACGATGGTGGAGCAGTAAAGAACTGGACAAATGGTGATGATCTGGATGGCGGCACGCTTAATCCATGGACAATGGGGACTGTGATTGATGGTGGTACGTTAAGCAATAACGATTATCACGCGTTATTTTCAATTCAGAATCTACAATATGACGTAGACGATGTTATTGTAACAGGTGTCAAATATGTAGAAGATGAGACCGAATATATGTCAGGTCAGGACGGCTATGTGATTACTATTGACAATCAGCTATTGTCGGGCAATGCACAGGCAGGAGTCGAAGCTATTGGAAATCAATTAATCGGTTTGCGAATGCGTCCTTTCTCATGTGACGGAATTGCCAACGGATACGCCACTTTTGGCGATCCAGTTGAATTTATTGATACAAAGAATCGTGTCTTTAGATCGTTTGTGACAGATATAGAGTTCGTGTTCGGCGGTTCAACATCATGGAGTTGTAGCGCAAAGAGTGCTGAAGAAGATGCAAGCGAGTTTATTGGTGATCAGCAAACAGCGGTAGAGCAGTCAAAAAAAGATATAGAAAAGAAACTATCTGCCTATGACGTAAAGCTCAAACAAATGAACGAGCTTGCAGCAAACACGCTAGGTTTCTTCTATACAGAGGAAATACAAGAAGATGATTCCGTAATTACGTACCGGCATGATAAACCTACACTTGCTGATTCTAAAGTAATTTATAAGACAGGTGTCGATGGATTCTTTTTGTCAGTAGATGGGGGTCAGACATGGAAAGCCGGCTTTGATAGTAATGGAGATGCCGTTCTGAATATTCTCTATGCCATCGGTATTCAATCAGAGTGGATTAATACAAGAGGCTTCACAGCGAAAGACAATAACGGGAATACGACATTAAGAATAGATGCTGACACGGGTACTGTCACATTAGAAGTTGAAAACTTTACGCTAAAAAGTAGAACTATTGAACAGATCGCCAAGGATGTTGTGGATGGGACAGTTCAAAATAATGTGACTATCCCGAACTATTATGGCACGTATGTACCAACATTGCAGAACTATCCGGCATCTGAGTGGAAAAGTGAAGAATATAAAAAACATGACGGCTCGATTTTCATGAACTTCTCTACAAGCCAGGTATATATGTTTTCTGGAACTGTTGGCGCTTGGCAGGAACTGGACGCTGAAAAAATTGTCAATTTTGAAAGAGTTTTTAACGCTTTAACGGATAACGGTAAGCAAGAGGGAATTTATATGCAGAACGGACATCTGTATATAAATGCTTCCTATATTAAGTCCGGACAGATTTCAGCTGATTTGATTAATCTGAAGAACATCAACGTTACAAACAGTTCTGAAGTATCAACATTTGCGATTGATAACTACGGAAATGTTACGCTCAGACCTGATACATTTGTATTAACAAATGGTGATACAATATATAGTGTTGCGGAAGACAAAGCTTCGACAGCGCTATCAAGTGCAAACAGCTATACAGATAAAGTGCTCAGTGATCTCGACATAGGAAAAATGTCCAAGCAAGAGATTATTAATGTGCTAAGCGATAACAGCAGCAATAAAGGCCTGTATCTATCAAATGGCAATGTGTACATGAATGCCGATTATATTAACACAGGCGAATTAGCAGGATGGAAAGTTGGAATTAAAAAGCTTTCAGCAAGTGGCACGTATGGAGAAGTAACGCTAGATGCTTCAACTGGAGAGATCTATTCAGAGACGAATACAGGAATATATGTACCGGGGTACGGGACATTGTATGGAACGCGTATTAGAGGAATCAATCTTTATACAGGAACCGTACATGCAAGTTCAGCCTCGTTTAATAAAAGCGTTTCGGCGAGCAGCGTTTCGGCAGACAGTGTTTCGGCATCAAAAAAAGTTACAGCAGGTACACATATAGAAGCCAGTGGCCATTTCTATAGCATCGGAACGGGAACAGACCTTGCAGATTTAAGTGTCCGAGGAACAAAGAAAAGAATCCTTCCAACAAAAAACTATGGTACACAGGCGTTTTATTGCTACGAAATGGCATCCCCCATGTTTGGAGACATCGGAGAAGCATCCATATCAGAAGACGGCACATGTCTGATAGACATAGATGACATATTCCAAGAATCTACTAATGTAAGGATTGAATATTATGTGTTCTTGCAAAAGGAAGGAGATGGAGATTGTTGGGTAGACCAAAAAGAACAGACATATTTCACTGTAAAAGGTACTCCGGGGCTTAAATTTGCATTTGAAGTCAAAGCGCGTCAAGCTGACTATGAACACATGCGTTTTGCTGATGCAAGTGAAACAGCTTACGATAGGGCAATAGACACAGACATGCCAGAGCCAGACTACAGTAAAAGCCTTGAAATATCAGAACCCGATTACGAAAAAGAGCTTCTTAATAACAGGAAAAAAATTATTGACGAAATGGAGGAAATATCATGAAAAAAATTCTTACAAGTTTTATGAATCTCAGCACTGGAGAAGGAAGTCGCATTGCTTACACCTATTCAGAAGTAGACGAAAGCACAGGAAGTATCATCAGTCAGAATAATAAAGGTAATTTCCTTGTAATGGATGACAATGTACAGAAAAATCTTGATTCCGTAAAGGATTACATAAAAAATAATTTCCTTTCATAAGGAGGTAAGTCTAATATGGCTGATACATATACTATACAATTCCGGCGCGGCATGTACACTGATTTTGACACGTCAAAAATTCGCCCGGGGGAACCTGTTGCAATCCTTGGTAATGACCCGTCCGTTCCATCCGGTAAAGCCTTATACATTGCGTTTGCAGCTAATGATGTAAGACGGTTGTGTTCCATTGAGGATATTTCAGAGATGGTTAATGCCGGAGAATTTGTTGGTCCACAAGGACCCAAAGGTGAAAAAGGAGAGCGAGGAGAAAAAGGCGCAGAGGGTCCTACTGGTCCACAGGGTCCAAAAGGTGAAAAAGGAGATAAAGGTGACCCGGGAGAAAAGGGCGTGGATGGCACCGTAGCATTTGAATCGCTGACACCTGAGCAGAAAGAATCGCTAAGGGGCATCTCTATCACGGCGGTTAGTATCGACACAAATGGAAATTTGACAATAACATTTTCAGATGGCGATAGTGAAAATGTTGGAAATATTATAGGGCCTCAAGGGCCGCAGGGTCCAAAAGGTGATAAAGGAGATGTCGGACCAGTGGGTCCGCAGGGTCCACGAGGAGAAAAAGGTGAGCAAGGAAATGATGGAACATCTCTTAATATCCTTGGCACAAAAGAATCTGAGGCAGACCTCCCCCTGAGTGCAGAGAAGAACGACGCGTATTTAATAAATGGAGAAATGTGGGTTTTTGACGGCACGAATTGGAACAATGCTGGCAAGATTCAAGGGCCGCAAGGTCCACAGGGACCAGTTGGTCCGCAAGGGCCAAAGGGTGACCCAGGGCCGCAGGGCATAAAAGGAGACCCAGGAGAAAAAGGAGAGCAAGGAGCGCAGGGTCTAAAAGGCGATACTGGGCCGCAAGGTGAACAAGGCCCAGTTGGCCCAAAAGGTGAGCAGGGAGATACTGGCGCGCGAGGAATCACATTTACTCCTGTTGTAGACAGCAAAGGAAATATAAGCTGGAGTAATGACGGAGGACTTGAAAACCCCCAGACAGTAAATATTACCGGGCCGAAAGGTGATACAGGCGCAAAAGGAGATGTTGGACCACAAGGAGAAAAGGGAGAGACTGGAGATGCCGGGCCTAAAGGAGACAAGGGCACTACATTCGTGCCAGACGTAGACACCGACGGAAATTTGAGCTGGAGTAATGCTGATGGAGTTGCCAATCCTGAAACAGTAAACATCAAAGGTCCTAAGGGAGACAAAGGAAGTGATGCGACTGTCCCGATTGCTACAACCGAAACTCTTGGTAAGGTCAAACCTGATGGCAAGACAACATTCATAGATGCAGACGGAACACTCCACGCAAAAGGCGGTGGCACAACCGTCACTCCCAAACCCGTAAACAATCCAAGTATTGAGAACGCAAACGCATCTGTCACGATCAAGTGGCAAGACCCTGAAAACACAGTAATCAATGGTTCAACATTCTCTACATGGGCTGGTACAAAACTTGTAATGAAAAAAACAGGTTATCCTGCAAACCCAGATGACGGAACGCTTGTGGTTGATAATACAGTTCGTGACAAATACAAAACCGCAGGATATACAGTCACAGGGCTGACAAATGGCAAGAAATATTACTTCGCACTGTTCCCATATTCTACCGATGGCGTATACAACTACGATGCAGGAAACAGACTCCTCGGAGAGCCAGAGGATTTAAAGATTGTCGCATTTGCTGATGGAACAGATGCGGAAATTGAAAAGATGATTGAAGCACATTACGCAGGTAAAATCAACATTGGTGATTATTGGGCGGTTGGTGACAAGAGAACAATCCATCACAACGCAATGGCTGCAACGGGCGTAAGTGAGTCGCACAAAGCGAATGATTACATTTATGTAATTATCGGAATCGAACATGATGATTTAGTGACTGCTATCAATGGCAAGACCAAAGCTGCTATTACAATTCAGACAGAACGTATGCTGTATTTAGACACTACGACAGAATATAATAGTTCTTATGATACATCACATGAATGTGGTTATATGAACAGTTCAAACACGAATAGCGGTGGTTGGGGGTACTGCGATAGGCATACATGGTGCAATAATGTGTACAAGAAATGTTTACCTACTTATATTCAGAATATGATGAAACAAGTTAGAAAACTGACTTCGGAAGGTAGCCAAAGTAACACAATTAAAACATCTAACGACTATGCGTTTTTACCTTCTGAAATTGAGATTTTTGGCAGTACAACGCATTCTTTTGCAGGAGAAGGAAAACAGTATCAATATTTCAAGAATGCGACTGCAAACAGATATAAGAAACCACGTTATAGTAGTGCCTATGTATCTGGCCAGTATTGGACACGTTCGCCTTACTCTAGCGGCAGCGATTCCTTCTGTGGTGTGGGCAGAGGCGGGAGTGCGAACGCCGACAGTGCCAGTAACACTGGTGGCATTGACCCTTGCTTATGTATCTAAAATCCTAGCAAATTAACGAATTATTTATAGCCGAATGGCTAAGAACAGGAGGTGCATATGGATAAAAAAGAAATTACAAATATCTACAAAGCAATTAACAGAGTTTCAAACAGACTGAATGACATGTCTGAAAAGTTGGATTTTGTCATGCAGATGCTTAATGCGGAATCTAATCGTAAAATTCTAATTAATGGTGATGGCATTGACGGTCTGGCTGAACTTGTATCAACGCATGATTCGGCACTTGACGAACTTGCTACATTAGTTGCAACAATCGGAGGTAAGAATAATGGTTAAATTTTTCGAAGAACGAGTAATCAATGGGCTGAAAAAATGGACAGATGTTCCTGAGCTGTGGGATAAGAAGGTAATTGAAAGACTTCAAAAGGATGGCTATGTATTGAATGAGGACGGGACAGTAACAGAATCAAAACCAGGAATAGTGAAATAAAATACGTGCAAGGGAGAAAATATGGAAATTAAAGGAATTGACGTATCATCTTATCAGAGTAAGCCAGACTGGGCGAAAGTATCGAATTCTGAAATTAAGTTTGCAATATTGAGAATCCATCAAAAATCTGGAACCGATTCCTCTTTTGAGCATAACTACAAAGGATGCAAGTCAAATGGAATCCTTGTCGGCGGATATAAATACAGTTACGCTCTGACACCGGCACAGGCAATTGATGAAGCTGAGAGCGTAATTTCTGTTCTTGGCGGACGCGGAATGGACTTTCCAATCTTCTACGACCTTGAATGGAGTCAGCAGAGAAACCTTGGAAAACAGGCGATTGAGAATATTGCAGTAGCATTTCTGACCAGAATCAAAAAAGCCGGTTATAAGGTCGGTATCTACTGCAATCTTGATTGGTATAATAACGTTCTGTCAGACACCCTGAAAAAGTACGATTGCTGGATTGCTCGTTATCCGGCTAGTGATAATGGCTCTGTACAGGAAAGATTGCGTCCATCTGTTGGTGTAGGCTGGCAGTATTCCAGTAGAGGAAAAGTATCCGGCATTAGTGGTAACGTTGACATGGATGCATTCTATAAGGATTACAAAGAGGAGGTTTCTGCAATGGATAAAGCTATTGAAAAAGTGATTCTCATTGCAAAAAATGAGATTGGATACCTTGAAAAGAAGAATAATAGTCAGCTCGACAGTAAGACTGCAAACGCCGGTTCGAACAACTATACGAAG
>OKRW01002935.1_pt1 | contig 11612 bp, 6 predicted proteins | sample 1601151 | NCBI WGS metagenome assembly OKRW01 (sample SAMEA3541471, study PRJEB24748) | human gut metagenome | biome: human gut; feature: human-associated habitat; material: faeces | place: China | collected 2012 | reverse complement strand
TGCCGGTCTGCCGAATCTCCCCAATCAGCCCGCTTTTGTCGTATGGAATCAACAGATGCAGGTGCTGGTGGGTCTGCGGCAGATTCAGCGCAACCTTCTCCAGCAGTTTTTCCAGTCCCATGCCGGTTTTGGCAGAGATGGCTGCTGTCTTGCGGTCCAAAGTCAGCGGCAGCTCCGGCAGCTTGTCGCACTTGTTCAGCACCGTCAGCACCGGAACATTTTCCGCGCCCAGCTCCTTGAGCAGTCCGGTGGTGACCTCCAGCTGCTGGTCAAACTCCGGCGCGGAAACATCGCAGACGTTCAGCACAAGGTCCGCGTCGGCTGCCTCCTCCAAGGTAGAGTGGAACGCCTGCACCAGCTGGTGCGGCAGACGGCTGACCAGACCGACTGTATCAATCAGCATCACCCTGCGCCCGTCCGGCAGGTCGAGCGCGCGGGAGGTCGGGTCCAGCGTCGCAAACAGCATATCCTTTGCCAGCACGCCCGCATCGGTCAGGGTGTTGAGCAGGGTGGATTTGCCCACGTTGGTGTAGCCCACGATGGCAACCGTCACCACGTCGTCCTTCTTCCTGCGCTGGTGCAGCAAGCCGCGGCGTTTTTCCAATGCCTCCAGCTCCTCTTCCAGCGCGTGTATCCTGCGGCGGATGTGTCGGCGGTCACTTTCCAGCTTGCTTTCGCCGGGACCGCGGGTGCCGATGCCGCCGCCCAGACGGGAAAGGCTGGTGCCCTGTCCTGCCAGCCGCGGCAGACGGTACTTCAGCTGCGCCAGCTCCACCTGTAACCTGCCCTCGCTGGTTTTTGCACGCTGGGCAAAGATGTCCAGAATCAGGGTGGTGCGGTCGATTACAGCCGCGCCCAGGGCGTTTTCCAGATTCTTCTGCTGGGCAGGCGAAAGCTCGTGGTCAAAGATGACCAGCTCCACCTGGCTGTTTTGCACAAATTCTGCCAGTTCCTCCACCCTGCCGCTGCCCATCAGGGTAGCCGGGTCGGGACGGTCCTTTTTCTGGATGACCCTGCCCATCACCTTGGCGCCCGCAGACTTTGCCAGCTCCTCCAGCTCATCCATCGAGCGCTGTGCATCATACTCTCCGGTATCAATGGCAGCCAGCACTGCCGTCTGCTCTTCCTGTTTGTTCTCGTACATTCTATGCCTCCCAGTCGTTTGATATACCTTACTTGATTGCCTTGTCCATCGCCTTGACCAGCTGTCCCGACAGCTCCGCCGAAGCCTGCCGCGCCACCGAAATGATGGCGTACAATCCCTTTTCCACATCCTGTGCGGTGCTCAAGCCAAAGTGGTTGCGGCTGCGCGCCTTGGAATATCGCCGAATCATCCGCTTGACCTGCTCGCTCTGGTCCTCGGTGAACGCCTGTTCGCCGCGGCGCAGCTGCTCGAGCACCTGTGCGCAGTCCTCCTTGAGCTGAGAAAGCTCCTCCAGCGCCTGTTTGCGAAAGCGGCTCACCATCTCCCGCTCGTCCTTGGGGTCCAAAAACTTCATCTCGACGATGGAAGCCTCTCCCCCCATCTCCAAAATCTTTGCCTGCAAATGTTTGAGCTTGGTATAGCTTTGCCGGTTGTACGGCAGGATAGCAACACCCTGTTTAAAATATTCCGCGCCGTACTCCTTGAGCTTGCGCCAGATGTACACGCGGTTTTTGGACGGATTGACCGGCACACTGTACCCCAGCGCCAGCCAGCGGATCGGTTCTGCCATGCGGCACCCTCCCTTGCAACATCTATTACATTTATTTTACCTGTTCCCACCCATACAGTCAAGGGTTGAGCCGCACAAAAGCGGCAACAAAAAAAGTCCCCTGCGGGTGGAGCCGCAGAGGACCGCCGCCGCTGTTGAGTGGCAGCAAAAATGATTTAGGATTCGCGGCGGTTCGGAGCTGTCCCCTCCCACCACGGTATGTGCGGAGAAATTCTCCGCACCTCTTTCACCCCTCTGCTGTGACTGCGTCACACCACCTCCCCTGCACAGGGGAGGCTTCTCCCTGCACATTGGCTCCCCTTAATAAGGGGAGCTGCCGACCGCAAGGGCGGCTGAGGGGTATGGGGAACCCTCCCCATAAAAAAACCAGCCCACACCTTACGGTGTGGGCTGGTTTGAGCTTAGACTGTCTTTCGAACAATCAAACGACTTTATCCTAAGATATTATCGCTTAATTATTTTTTGAGAGCCAGAGCGCCAGCAGCAGCTACAGAAACAACTGCCAGGGAAACTGCCAGACCTACAAAGTCTTCAGCGCCAGTTTCTGGGTTTGGTTTGGTTTCTGGTTTAACTTCTTCAGCTGGTTTGTTCTCTTCAGCTGGTTTCTCTTCGTCAGCAGGCTCTTCTACTTCTTCAGCAATCTCTTCGGTAGCCAGAACGTAGTTGCCCAGCTGTTTGGTAGAGAATACGAAGCCGTTAACTTTGGTGTTGGTGTGAGCGATTGCGTAGTTTTCTACGTACTCAGCGTCAACTTTTACCAGTTCGCCATCTTCGATGGAGTATGGTACCAGGGAGTCATCGTCGGAAACGATTACGAGTTCGCCGCTTCTGGAGAAGTTAGCGTTTTCGTTGTCGAATTTGTAGAAGCTGTCAGCTTCAACATCCATCTCGCCAGCTACGGTTTTGTCGTAAGCGGTGGACAGATCGAGGTACATGGACTCGCCAGAGTACATTTTAACGGTGAAGAAAGCTTTGTCAGCGAAGTCGAATACAGCAGTGCCGTTTTCGCCTTTGCGAACTTTCCACAGTTTAGCCTCGTTAGCGTTGTTGGTCCAATCAAAGTTTACATACTCGAAAGCAGTGTTTTCGTATTTGCCGGAAACCCAAACTTCGTTGGTCTTGTCGCTGGTGCTGCCGTTGTTCTTAGCAACGTATACGTAGTACTTCATGGTTTCGCTGTCAGTGGTCTTCCACTCTTTCTTCAGAGTAACCTTGAGGTATACAGCTTTTGGCATGATTTCATCGGTGTATTCGTTGTAAGAAGCGTAGTCGGTAGCGGTAGCTCTGTACAGCTCAGCTTTCTCAACCAGTTCAGCAACGCCGGTGGAAGCTTCGATCAGGTTGATGGACCAGTTCTTGTCGATGTTGCCGGTGTAGTGACCGTATGCAACTTCTTCATCAACTACTGGTTTGCCAACAGACTCATCTTTGCCCTCTACTTTGGTGAGGTCAACGGTGATGTAAGCATCCTCTGCTGTGCCAGCTTTAGCCAGAGCTTTTTTGAATGCTTCTTCAGTTTTGTAGCGGGTAGTACCGATGTAGTATCTTTCGCTATCTTTTTTGATGTCTCTGTCAGAATAAGAATCTGGCAGTGTTTTTGTACCGATGGTTACTTCAGCCAGATAATAGGTCTGGTTTTTCTTATCAGTTACAGTAGCTTTTTCGCTAGAGATGAAGTGATCTTTTGGCAGAGAGTACAGTTCATCATCGCCGCTGTAGGTCTTTCCGTTTTTCTCGTAAGCCCACAGATTGTCTTTTACATCAACTTCGATGTCAGCTTCAACTCTTACTGCGGAAACAGCGTCAACATCCTCTTCACCTTTGTTGTACTCTGCATCGTATACTTTCTGGTCATCAGCGTACAGAGGCATCCAGATAACGTCTCCTGGTTCGAAGTTAACGTTTTCGTTGTCGTTCAGCTCGGTGGAAGCTTCCTCAACGATGTTGCCATCTTTGTCGGTTACAAACAGTTCACCGTCAAATTTGAAGTTGTCCGGCCAATCAGCCTTGTCGTTAGAGCCAGTGCTGTAGGAAATAGCAAAAGCGTTAGCGCCCATGCCAAGTACCATAGCAGAAGCCAGTGCTACGGAAAGTACTTTTTTCATAGTCTTTCTTCCTCCTAAAATAAAATTAGGTTGAATATTTATTCAAATTCAACCCTTGTGTTTTTGACGTCCGCACGATGTTCCACACACCTGCTTTCGTCTGCTATTATTCTATCTCAAATTGGTAAAGGCTGCAATACAGTTTAGTCAACACTTCTTTGTAATTTTGTCGCACTTCTCAATATTTTTTACATTTTGATTAAAAAAACGGCTCTTTTTCCCCTGCGGTTCGGTTTTTTTGTGGGTAAATATTGCATTTTGGTTACAAGTCGCTCTTTTTGTATTTTCTTGCGTGCGTTTTTGTATTTCCCGTTTTACTAATATACATTTTCTTCCTTTTTTGTCTTTTATTGTTCTTTTTCCGCTATCTCTATATGAATAAAATACACTCTAAAAAGAATAATTATACATTTTAGTGTAAAAATAAACGCAGACCGTTTTTTTCGTCTGCTTCTCCACTGCTGTCACTCTATTGTATGAAATCTTATCGGCTCATCGCTGTCGGGCTTTGGCTGCCCATCATCCGCTCCATGATGCGTGCCATCTCGCCGGGCGCCATCCTCATTCCGTCCTCCACCCAGCTGGTCAGCATCTCCCGCAGTCCCGCTGCACAAAACCGGCTGCCGTACTTGAGCTGCTCTCCAAACAGCTGCGCTCCCAAACACCGCTCGCTGATGCCTGCACACAGCTCTTCCATCAGCCACGGTGCGCCGTGCTCGCTTGCCAGCATCTTGGCAATCTCGCGGTTGTCCTCCAGATATTCCAGCACCCGAACCAGCAGCGGGTAAGGTCCCTGCTCCAGTCTGCTTTGCGGCACACTGCTCAAGATTTCGGTCAGCTGCTCGGCAATCTCCCGCTCGGTCTGCACCTTCAAATCCATCGCGTCCGCATAGTGGTGGTAAAAGGTGCCGCGGTGGACGTCCGCCTCATCGGTCAGCTCCTTGATGGTGATTTCCCCGATGCTCTTTTTGCTCAACAGTCGAATCAGCGCCTCCTGCAACGCTTTTTTGCTTTTGCGGATGCGTCTGTCCTCGCCTCGTTCTTCATATAAATTTCCGTTCATAAACATTTATCCTCCGTTTTGTCTAATATTGTTCAGTTTAACGGGATTATGTTTAATATCACTAAAAACGCACGCATAAAATGTACAATTTTATTATAAATGACTGGAGAATGTTTGTCAACCGCTTTTCACTTTCTTTCGATTTTTCGGCGGATTTCCTGTATATTCCGCTGTATTTCTGTTCACACTGATGAGGAAACGTTACTTTGAAAGGCAGGAAAGCTCCCATGAATCAAAAAGATACCCCGGTCAGCCCACTTTACTACAAAATTCTCGTCACGCTGATGCTTGCCCTTTCCATCATCCTTGGCGTCTGGGCAGCATACAGCCACCTGAGTGCGCGCGCCTACCGCACCGCCTTGCAGAACACCTACTGCCGCGCCGCCGATTCTGCCGCCGACAATCTGGCAAACCTCTCCGACGACCTGGTCAAGGGGATGTACTCCGGCAGCAGCTCGCAGCTTTCGCAGATTTGCGCCCGCCTGTGGAAGGAATCCGCCGCCGCAAAATCCTCCCTGTCCGCCCTGCCGCTGGAGTCCACCCTGTCTGCCACCAACAAATTTTTATCGCAGGCGGGCGACTATGCCATGTACCTCTCCCGCAAGACTGCCAATGGCTCGACGCTCACCGAGGAGGAGCGCAGCAGCTTTGCCTCCCTGCGCGAATATGCCGACCGCCTGAGCGTCCAGCTGGATGACCTTGCCTGCTCGCTGCAAAACGGCAGCCTGACCATCGAGCAGCTGCAAGCGTCCGACAAAGACTCTTCTGCCTTTGCCGTCCACGCCGACGGCGACGACCGCCTGCGCCAGCTGGAGGACAGCTTCACCGGCTATCCCACCCTCATCTACGACGGACCTTTCTCCGACCATCTGCTGGAAAAAACGCCGCAGATGACCCAGGACAAGCCCGCCATCACACCCGAGCAGGCAAAAGCCATCGCCTCCCGTGTGACCGACCGCCCTCTGCCGCAGCTGCGCCGGGAGGATTCTGTCCTGCCCTGCTATGTGCTGCACGACGGCAAAAACAACTCGGTTGCCATCACCCGTCAGGGCGGCTTTCTGTGCTATCTGGTCACAGCCAAGCCCGAGGCGCTGACCGCCCGCCTTTCCTACCAGCAGGCGGTGGACAAAGCCCAGCAGTTTTTGCAGGCGCAGGGCTACTCCTCGATGAAGGACACCTACTATGAACCCACCGACGGGGTGATGACCCTCAACTTTGCCTACCTCGACCCTGCCACCCAGACCATCTGCTACACCGACCTCATCAAGGTGGAGATTTCCTTGCAGGACGGCAGCGTCCTCGGTCTGGATGCCCGCGGCTATCTGGTCAACCACCACCAGCGGCAGCTGCCTTCCCCACAGCTTTCGCCCGAGCAGGCACAGCAAATGCTCAGTCCCCTGCTGACGGTGGACAGCGTGCGCCCTGCCCTCATCCCCACCTCCGGCAAAAACGAAGCGGCGGTGTACGAATTTTTCTGCACCTCCTCCACCGGCGACCGGGTGCTGTGCTATGTCAACACCGCCACCGGCGCCGAGGAACAGCTGTTGCTGCTGGTGCAAACTTCCAACGGCACCCTGACCAAATAAACAAAACGCCCTCTGCCTGTCAGACAGAGGGCGTTTTGTTCTTTGCAGAAAAATCCCCTTTCTGCAAAGATATTTTGGAAGGATTATGTTGATTGTAGAAGATGTCTTAGATAAAAAGAGCGGTTCCGCTTTTTGCGGGAATGAAAGTTTTTTTCGCATAAGGTGCAGATTCCGCTTCCTGTAAATTTCTTGTTTCTATTATACACCTGCGTTTTTCCTTTGTCAATGCGACTTATTTTTCCGGTGTCGGGGCATTTTTTCTGTTTTCTTTGCCTAAAATGCAGGAAATACTTTATAAATTTTCATTTCTTTGCAAATCCTCATTCTTTTATCGCCTTCCTGCCCATTTTGTGGTATAATGTTGTATCGTAACCGATAACTTCATCCAGAACTTTATCAAGTTTGTGCTAAGACAAAATTTTTTCCCCCGCCCCTTTTGAAAGGAGGATTTCCATGGCATTGGATGGTACCCTGCTGCGCCAGATCCGCCACGAGCTGGAAGGTGTGCTGATTGGCGCACGCATTGATAAAATACACCAGATCTCCCGCGAGGAGATGATCTTCATCCTGCGTCTGCCGCAGCCCACCGCAGACGGCGCGCGCAGCGTCAAGCTGTATCTTTCTGCCGGAGCGGACAGCCCGCGGCTGCACCTGACCGGCGCATCCTTTGAAAACCCGAAGGCTCCGCCGATGTTCTGTATGCTGATGCGCAAATATCTGGGCAGCGCCAAGCTGCTGCGCTTAGAGCAGATCGGGCTGGACCGCATCCTGCACCTGATTTTTGAAACCCGCAACGAGATGGGTGACCTGATTGAACTGACCGTCGCGGTCGAAATCATGGGCAGACATTCCAACATCATCCTCATCGGCGAGGACGGCAGGGTCATCGACTCAATCAAACGCATCGACGACACCATGTCCTCGGTGCGCCCGATTTTACCCGGCGTCCGCTACACCCTGCCGCCTGCGCAGGACAAGCTGGATTTGATCGACTGCACCCCGCAGCAGGTCGAGGAGCGGCTGCGCCAGGGCAAGGACACCCCGCTTTCCAAAGCGCTGCTGGCTGCGGTGCAGGGCGTGTCCCCCATCGTCTGCCGCGAAATTGCAAACTACGTCTTTACCGGCGACGACCGGGTCATCTCCGAGATGACCTCCGACCACTTCGACCGCCTGCGCTTCTTTCTGGCGCGGGTGATTGAGCTGGCAAAAAATTACACCGGCACCCCCACCAGCGTCATCGACTCCCGCAAAAAGCCGGTGGATTTTTCCTTCATGGACATCCACCAGTACGGCGGCATGATGTTCACCCGAACCTATCCGACTTACAGCCAGCTGCTCGACGACTTCTACACCCAGCGGGACAGCATCCAGCGGATGCGCCGACCTGCTCAAAATTCTGGCGAACACCTCCGACCGCATCGCCCGCAAGCTTGCGTTGCAGCACAAGGAGCTGGAGGACTGCGCCGACCGTGAACGCTGGAAGATGTACGGCGACCTCATCAGCGCCAACCTCTACTCCATCCAGAAGGGCGACCGCGCAGCGACGGTGGTCAACTTCTATGACGAGCAGCAAGCCGAAATCACCATCCCGCTGGACCCGCGCAAAACGCCGTCCCAAAACGCGCAGAAATACTACGGCGAATACCGCAAAGCAGACACTGCCGAGAAAAAGCTGCGCCAGCTGATTGAGGAAGGTCAGCAGGAAGCCGAATACATCGACTCGGTGTTTGATGCGCTCACCCGCGCCCAGACCAACGACGAGCTTTCTGCCATCCGCAGCGAGCTGGTGGAACAGGGTTACCTGCGCCGCAAGGGACCTTCTGCCAAAAAAGGCAAGGAAGCCCGCCTTGCACCCAAGCGCTACCTATCCGACGACGGCTTCACCATTCTGGTCGGACGCAACAACCTGCAAAACGACCAGCTCACCCTCAAGGAAGCCCATGGTCGGGATATGTGGTTCCACACCAAAAACATCCCCGGCTCCCATACGGTGGTGCTCAGCGAAGGCAGGGAGATTCCCGACAGCACCCTGCATCAGGCAGCCATTCTGGCAGCAGCCAACTCCAAAGCCGCCGACTCCGCGCAGGTGCCGGTCGACTACACCCTTATTAAAAATGTCAAAAAACCGCGCGGTGCAAAGCCCGGCATGGTCATCTATGTCAGCTACCAGACCGCCTATGTCACACCCGACCTGGAGCTGGAAAAGCGCCTGCTGGTGGAATAGCAAATCAAACCAAAAAGGGAACCGATTGCTCGGTTCCCTTTTTTTATTTACTTATGCGTTGTACAAATCCATCAGTTTGGTCTTGGTCCAGTAGACGCGCAGAGCCTGTTTTGGCTGTGCTTTGCCGACCGGAATTTCGATGGTCACGCCGTCCCAGTACAGGGTAATGCCAACCTTGCACTCGTACAGAGTCTGCATCACGCTTGCCGGCATATACTCGATGCCTTCCTTAACGGTGATGCGCAGGGTCTTGCCCTCTGCGGTAGCGCGGATTTTAGATTTCACCTGCATCCAGAAGTTGTACTCTTCCATAGCCTTCTTGTCTGCCGGGTCCGGTTTTTCGCGCTCTTCCATCTGCTGAACAGTCGAGCTGCTGCCGGTGCTGCCGGTGCTGCCATTTGGTTTTTCCGGTGCGTTCGGGCTTGGTGGAACAACCGTTGTGGTGTTATCATTCAGATTGGTAATGGTACCTCCATAAACCTTTGCCGCTTCTTTTGCAGCATCCAGGGTCGGGTAGTAGCTGTAGGTTCCGTCATTGCTCTTCAGTTCAAAGTTGTATCCCGGAGCAAGGTAGTCTTTATTCACCGGTGCAGTGAATCTGCCGCCGGAAACTTCAATAGCATCCTTAGCTGCACTTTCGCTTCCAGAAGAAGCCTCAATCTTGCCGAGGGTGCCGTTGCCTTTGATGGTCAGCTTATGGGTGTTAGCATCTGTTGCATCATAGACAATTTTTCCATTGATGGTTCCGGTATAGCTTTCGTCAAATGTAACGGTTGTACTTGGGTAACTGCTAAATTTACAAACATCAAACGCAATATTACTATCACTGCTTGTAATGATGCTGGTGTTGCCCTTGAAAACAATGTTGCCATTGTTGAAGCTCAGCGGATAGTCTTCTCCACCCACCTGATTAGCTGCATAAATCTGCATATTTTCCAAAGTCAGATTTGTATAGTTCTGGATGATACGCTTAATGCTGCTATTGCCCGGAGCAACCTTAATTGTACCATTTTTAAAGGTGATGGTAGAATCTTTCAGCAACTGGAAACCATTGCTTTCTGTTCCGGTAGAACCTGCACCCGGGTCTTTCAGTGTGTATGTTTTTCCGTTGAAGTCGAGGGTAAAGTTCTTTCCACTTGGTACAGAAACACCCACTGCATTATCAACATTGGACAGCAGTTTGATGGTGCCACCATCCGTAACATCATTAATTGCTTCTTTAAGGGTAGCATATCTCTTACCGTTGGTTTCAAATGGATATGGGTCGGTCTGACCATCGCCAACATTGCTGTCAGTAGAAACGGTTACGTTACCAGCACCAGTCACTTCGCCAGTTACGGTAGAGTTATCTTTGATTGCAACATTTGCTCCCGCAGCTGTTTTGATGCTGCCGGTGATGGTAGTACCGGAGATGGTTACCTCAGCGGCTTTGTTCAAATTGAGGTTGCCGGTCATGGTTGCATTGCTGATGTCAATTTTGCCGCCATTAGTAGCAGATTGAGAAATCATCACAACATTATTACCTTCTCCTGCGGTAAAAGTACCGCCGGTGATGGTCAGTTCTCCCTTGTCGCTATCAGCGCTTATGTAACCGTTCGCAAAAACGTCAGCTTTGGATTCAAAGGTACCACCCGATACGGTAGTTTTATTCCAGTTCATAACGGTTGCCTGTGTTGTATTGCTGAAATTACCGCCGGAGATTTCCAATACTCCCCAGTCGTCGTTTTTAATGGTGTTCAAACCGCCGCTGAAGTTACCGCCGGTGATGGTCAGGTTAGCTTCTTGTTTCGCTGTGTTCTGACTACCATTATACCAGCCGTTTGCAACCAAGCTAGAGTAGTGTCCGTCGGCAGTTACGCTTACTCCGCTATTGATGGTCATAGTACCCAGGTTCTGGAGATTATAGAAGGAGTTTTCCTTGCTATCCTCTTTGCTTCTTGTGTAGCTTCCTCCACTTAAAACCACTGTGCCGCCCTGCTGGTTGAGCACTGCCGGTTTTGCATGGCTAACGTTATCTACTGTACCGCTTCCGTCAACAGTCAGTCTACCGCCATTTGCAACTGTAATGGTAGGTTTGCCTGCTTCATTGGTCAGGGTCTTTCCATTGAGGTCCAGATGAACCTCGTTTTTAATTTCAATGCTTGCTGTAATGTTTGCATTCAGTTTGATATAGCCGCCTGCTTCAACAGCTGCTTTCAGTTCGTCTGCATCATTTACAACGGTTGGCTTTTCCTGTGTTCCCGCTTCTGCCGCTTCGGTCAAATCCAGTGCCTCTACCACTTCGCTTACCGGAGCATCCGCAGGGGTATTGGACGGACGGTTTGCAAAGAAGAATTCCAAATCCAGCAGGTTGTTGAGCTTTGCTTCTTCTACCAGCAGCTTTTCCTCTTCGGTCAGCGCGTCGTAGGCTGCTCTGGCTGCCTGCACCTGTGCCAGCAGAGCGTCTGCGTCGGTGTCCTCGGTCAGGCTGTCAAACAGCGGCAGATTGTTTAGCGCGCCGGTTGCTGCCAAAAGCGCCTCGGACTGCTGTTTATCCTCATCTTTGTTCTCTTCTTTATTTTCACCGCCGTTTTCGCCTTCAACAACGGTAACATTCTGCGGATTGCTTTCCCCTTCCGCAAATGCCATGAAGCTGCCGCTTGCAATCATTGCCACACACAGCATGATGGACAGCGTTTTCTTTAATCCGTTCATCGTTGGAATGCCTCCTTTTAAATTCGGAAAGCCGGCGGAACCCTTCCTATTCCAAATGGAATAGGAAAAAGCCCGGGCTTTTTCCTATTTTTTTTTCTCATTTAGTATAGCATCCGCTTTTGGCAATTACAATATCCTGTGACATATTTTGTGACAATTCTGTGTAGAATTTTTCATTATAGTATATCCTTATTTTCGTCATTTTGTGTACTATACTGGAAAGAC
>OKRW01002922.1_pt1 | contig 11671 bp, 9 predicted proteins | sample 1601151 | NCBI WGS metagenome assembly OKRW01 (sample SAMEA3541471, study PRJEB24748) | human gut metagenome | biome: human gut; feature: human-associated habitat; material: faeces | place: China | collected 2012 | reverse complement strand
ACCGCACAATTCCCGCCTGACGGCTTAAGCACCGCTTCGGCGGCTGCGGCGCAAATCAAAAAAGGCACAACAAACAAGGGCCGGCACAACTCCTTAAACCCTGCATTTTGTACAATTTTCAGAAAAAAGCATTTGTAAAAAGATACCCGGGCAATTGTTGATTTGTATTGATTTCTTGATTCTTTTGTGTATAATCTTAGTTGTATTGCATGGAATGGTTGTATTTTATGACGCGATTTCTCTACTTTCCATTGCACAACACGTCCTTTGACGCAAGTGCCGTGTTTCATTTCCGGATTTAAGGAGACTCCTGTGAACCGAAAACTCTATCAATCGAAACCATTTGAAACCGAGGGAATGAATGTGTTTGATATAGCTGAACGTCTTGCCAGGGTTAATGCCAGCGATTGCCGCCGAGCCACGGGGCCGGTATCTGTGGTGATTCATGAGAATACGGAGGATTCCCTGCGCTTGTCCTTGTGCGATGGTATCCAGAGCCTCTGTCGCAAAGTGCCGATTCAGGAAATCCAAAACCATCCGCCTATTCTGCACAAGCATAATTATTATGAAATGACCTTCGTGCTGCGGGGGGAGGTCGATATACGGATCGAGGATGAAGTGCATCGGTATCAGCAGGGGGATGTTTGCCTGCTGAATCGGAACACGTACCATGTGGAACAAGTGTGTTCCAACGTGACCCTTGCGTTTCTGTGTTTTTCCCCCCAGATGATGGTGGAATATAGCGGTTACCCGTTCGCAGATTTTTACCCCAAGAATGAAATGGATTTCGCTCACTTTTTTGAGAGTGATTGCGAAAACTGCCCGGAAGGAACCAAAAGTTTTCTGGAATTTCACAGATGTACGCAAGAAGGACAGGGTGCGGCGGAAGAACTGCTGTTTCAGATCCGGCAGGAGCTGTTGCTGCATCAGCCGGGATGCATGTATATGCTATATGGACTGATGACGCGCCTGCTCTTTACCCTGGCACAGGCAGAATGCTATTGCAGACAGTACACCGAGGTCAAGACGGCGCCGGACCTTGATTTGGTCCAAAAAATCCAGCAGTATGTGGAGGGGCGCCGGTGCCGCTTTTCCCGCAAGGAGATTGAGGAAACGCTGCATTATAATCGGGATTATCTGAACCGAATTTTCCGCCAGTATACCGGTTTTACGCTGGGGGACTACTGCCGCACGGTATGCATGGAGGAGGCAGCGCACCGGCTGCTGCATACCAGCGATACCATCGAACGGATCGCAGAGCAAGTAGGGTTTCCCAATCGAACGCAATTTTACCGCGTTTTTCAGCAATATTACCACACCACGCCCTGCATGTACCGCAAAACAAAAAGACAAGAGGCGGAGCAGCAACCCTCGGAAGCTTGCGATGCCTTTGTGCAGCAAAAATCAACATAAAAACAACCTAAAAATGTGAAAGAAATCGCCTGCCGCGCCAAAGAAGTCGCACTTATGGATCTGATGGGCCGTACGCTTGCTGTTGAGGGCGCATGGGAAAAAGCAAATTTGGTGGACGGTTACATTGTGATACGCAGCCTCCTGTCGGAAGAATGACAAAAAATGGTGTCGCTATAAGCAGCGACACCATTTTTTTGTTAAATTTATAATTATATCATATTGCAGAAAAATAGAAATGCTATTTTCAGACTATTTTGTAAAGAACCTGTTGAAAAGAAAGACATAAGCATAATTTATGAAATAGAAAGAAAAAGCTTGTTGAAAGTTGGGCGTTTTGCGAGTTTTCCCTTGACATTTCCGGGAAAAGGATGCTATAAATATAGAAGAAAAGGTCGAAAAACAGGATGCAGAATGGTTTTGGCCCGGTTGTTTCGGATGAAAGAATCGCATTTTTGTGTATTTAAGCGAACTAAGACGCGGGATTGACGCGCCGAAAAGGAAGGTGTTATGGATGAAAACTCTGTTTCATGTAAAGGGGGTCCCCTTTTTTTCAGTCGGTGGTCAGGTAAACAACTCGACTCCCTACAGCGCTGAAAAAGTAGAGACCGTCTTTTCCCATGTGAAAGACTTTGGACTCAACACAGTGGCGGCGCCGGTTTACTGGGAACTTCTGGAACCGGAAGAGGGACATTATGATTTCGCCCAGACCGATATGTTGATGCAGGCCGCCCGGCGCCATGGGCTGCAGCTCGTTCTGCTTTGGTTTGGGACCTGGAAAAACGGCAACTCCCACTATATCCCTCGCTGGATGAAACTGAACGGAAAACGGTTTCCCATGGCCAAAAGCGCCGATGGGGTTCCGGTCTGTTCTCTTTCGCCGCATTTTGCAGCAACGCAGAAGGCCGACTGCGCTGCTTTCTGCGCGATGTGCACCCATGTTGCACAAAACAATGCAGATGAGACGGTTATCGGTATCCAGGTTGAAAACGAACCCGGCCTGATGGGGACACCCAGAGATTACGGCGCTGAGGCGGAAGAACGGTTCCGCCAGACGGTGCCCGATGCGGTTGCGGAATTTGCCGGGCGTTCCGGCACCTGGGAAGAGGTGTTCGGAGAGGATGCCGCGGAGTGTTTTACCGTCTGGTCGGTAGCGGTGTATATCGATGAAATCGTCCGGGCAGGCAAGGAGTGCCTTTGTCTGCCGATGTACACCAATGTATGGCTGGGTGAGATGCACAATCGAGTGCCCGGCGTGGATTACCCTTCCGGCGGCGCGGTGAGTAAGCTGCTGCCTCTGTTCCGCAAAGGCGCTTCCCACCTGGATGCGGTTTCGCCGGACATCTATTTGCAGGATCAGGCTACATGGAATGTGCTGAACCGAGCCTACGGCAATGATCAGCCTTATTACATTCCGGAGCTGTTGCCCGGCGCACTGTCAGTGACCCGTGCAATCCAGGCGGTGGCTGAAAATGAACTTTGCGGTGTGCATTTCTTTGCGGCGGATGCTTTCTGTCAGGGGGCTGGCGGAGGCGTGCCGGAGCACTTTGCCGAAGCCCTTCAAGGGCTGCAGACTTTGGCCCGGATGGCCCCGTTGATCCAGCGCTACCAGGGCAGTGGTAAGCTGTATGCTGTTACCCAATACGAAGGAATGTCCGAACAGTATATCGACTTCGGGGATTATATTGGCATCATCCGTTTTTCCTCTTCTTTTGGCGACCTGATGGCCAAGCCTGTGCTGAGTATCCGTGATATAGATCACTTTTTCTTCAGCGATGCGCAGCAGAGAGGCAAGGGATTGATTTGTTATGAGGGCAATGGGCGCTTTTATCTGGCAGGCAACAGCTTCCGCTTGATTCTGCTGCCCAAAGGCGGTGTGGAACGGGCAACGGCTGCTGCGCGAAGCAGCGATTTCCTGAACACGCGTTCGCAGGCGTTCCTGAGCGTAACACAGGGAACGTTTGATGAAACCGGAACCTATCGGATCCAGGTGCGCCGCAATGGTGATGAAATGGACAATGGGATTTGGGTGACGCCGGACTGCGGTGTGGTGTGCGCTGAAATGAACACGACCTTTTTTGATTGCTGAATCCCCCACACTATGACATGTGTGGCAGATGCGCTGAAACAAATCGAAAAAAATGCAGAGATGCATTTCATGGAAAGGAATTTGCTGTATGAAAAATGTTCAAACTAATGAACTCCTGGATCAAGATGGACGTTGCTTCTGAAGCGGCAAGGGATCCAAATCGTGCCAGCTCGCAGCGGGTTATCCCCAAATGGGAATCGATCAAAGATCTGCCGGGCGTTATGTACTGTGAAAACATGAAAGAGATCCTAGAAAGGAACGTGCGCGCGGGTACGCTGTTGACGGCGCAGTGCGTTTGTCTGTCTTACAAATCCTACGAGGATTTGGGGTATTACGACAGCCGATCCTTGTGTTGGGTGCGGTGTCTGTGTGAAGCGCTGCAACTTTGATGTGATTCACTGCGAGAATGGCGTTGTGACTATTGAGGAAGACAAGTGCAAAGGATGCGGAAACTGCGTTGTTACCGGCCCCACCAAGGCACTGAAAATGAAAATTGTCCATCGTCCTCCTTCGCCTTTCGCATCATCAGTTTGACTTTCGCAGCCAAATGCGTTGTTTCCCATTCAGACAGCCGTAAATGAGAGAATTTGGATTGTGGATCAGCACCGGGAAGGGAGTCAGCTACAACGGGTATGGCCGGTATTCTTTTTTCGCTGCAATGTAGTAGTCCTGTGTCGGCAAATGGCTGCTCAGTTGCTACGGGATTTTGCGGCAGAATTTTCAACGATCGGGAACATCTGACAGCAACTTTGCACGATGAGGGGGGAGCCGCAGGCGATTGGGGGGTGGTGACACCGTCCAGAAACCGCAGCGTGAGGAGAGCGTGATGCCTGTGCGCCTGGAGACACCAGGCATCCGCCTTTTTTTGCACTGCGCGCCTATACAACCTAACGGGATCGATGAGCCGCTTGGTGGAAGTTTCCACTAGGCTCTTTGAGGGAAACGGGAAATATCCGGAAGTCTTCCGCAGATGTTAACCGATTGGGGCACAAGAGAAGGAAGAAGATATCGCCTCTCAGTATGCAGAAGGATCAAGAAGGGTTGTCTTTTTTCTAAAAATTGCGTATAATTTACGCAAAGAAAGAAGGTGCATCCATGGCCACTCTGAAAGATATCTCTGTTGCCACCGGTATTTCTGTGTCCACCATTTCCCGGGTGTTGAACCGGGACGAAACGATCAGCGTTTCCACGCAAACGGAACAGCGTATTTTTGAGGTGGCGCAGCAGCTGGGATATGCACCGGCCCACCGGCACGGCAAAGGGGAGACCCGGCGCGGGGCCTCCCGGCTGAAAATGGGCATTGCCCAGATGTTTGAGCCGGATATGGTGCTGCAGGACCCGTACTACCTATACATGAAAAACGAGCTGGAAAAAGAATGCTTTGAACATGGCATCGAGACCACCACCCTTTTCCGGGATAAGCGGGGGCAGTTTCAGGGACCGGGGGAAGGCACCCTGGACGGCATTTTTGCCATCGGCAGCTTTACGCCGGACGAGATCTGCAGCTTTGAACGGTATACTCCCCATGCGGTGTTTGTGGATTCCACCCCGGATAACGAGAAATACTACGCGGTGGTCCCTAATTTTCACCTTGGACTGCGCCAGGCCCTGAACCGCTTTTTGGAAACGGGACACCGCCACATCGCTTTTCTGGGCAGTTTTTACACCTTGCAACGCACCCATGACTGGCTGTTGGATGCCCGCCTGTACTATTTCCGCAACATCCTGCAAGAGGAAGGGGTCTATGATCCAGCGCTGGAAGTGGACAGCGGAATGACTTCGCCCCAGGCGTACCAGGCTTTGGGCCAGGCCCTGCAGCGGTGGCAGACCATGCCTGATGCCTTGTTCATCTCTTCGGACGCCATGGTACAGGGGGCACTGCGGGCGCTGGACGAAGCAAAACTGCGCATTCCGACGGATATCAGTGTCATTGCCTTCAACGATACGGCTCTTTCCCAAAATGCAACACCGCCCCTTTCTTCTGTGCGGGTGCTGCAGCATGAACTGGTGGTGGCCGCTCTGCATGCCATGACCCAGTGCCGGGAAAATCACCCCTATCCATTCAAGACCGTGGTACCCACGTTGTATGTGGAACGGGGCAGTGTATACCCGCGGGAATGAGGGGCCTCGATATACTGAATTTCTTCACCCTGCTGGCGCCTGTCCGGCAGGGATTTTTTAATTTGACAAAATATTAAGGTTTATTCAAAAATGCGGAGCTTTAGTAAAAGTTGCACAAAAAAACAGGACGACATTTTCAGGTGAAACTTTAGTAAAAACAGATTGAATTTTGCGTAAAATTGTAGTAAAATATGGACACAAAGATCGTTCGAAAAAGAGACCCTCTATACACGGATTTATGGGATCACGCAACGAACTTTGACATGGCGCTCCAAGCTCAGCTTTGGTTTGGGCGGCTTCGGCCAAGACTTGGTTTATGCCATTGTCAGCACCTATCTGATGAAGTACATGACCGACGTGCAGCTCGTTGATCCCATGTTTGTGGCGGTGCTGTCCATCTTCTGCATGGTGGTGTACAAGCGCGGCTATCGTCTGACAGATGAATTCTATCACCATGTGCTGGCTGTGCTGCGGGGCGAGGAATCCCGTGCCGCCGGTGAATAAAGAAAGGAGCTAGTACCATGCTTCTGGGCGTTGATTATTATCCCGAACAATGGGACACTTCCCTGATGGAAGCAGACATGGACCGCATCCTGGAACTGGGCTGCAATGTGATCCGCATCGGTGAATTTGCCTGGCACCGCATGGAAAAGCAGGAAGGTCAGTTTGACTTCTCCTACTTTGACGGGGTCATTGCCATGGCCAAGCAAAAGGGCCTGCAGGTTATCTTCGGCACCCCCACGGCTACCCCGCCGGCTTGGCTCATCACCAAGTATCCCGATATCCTTTCCCGCTTCCCGGACGGTTCCCCCCGTGCCTTCGGCGGGCGGCATGTAGCCTGCTATTCCAACCCCCATTACCTGGAAGCCTGCCGTAAGATCATCACGGCCTTGGCCGAGCATTACCGGGGCGAGGAGAGCATCGTAGCTTGGCAGGTGGACAACGAGATCGGCCACGAGGGCAGCGACCTGTGTTGGTGCGACCACTGCCGGGACGGTTTCCGTTGCCATCTGGACAAAGCCTTTGCAGGGGACATCAACAAACTGAACGATACCTTCGGCACCGCTTTCTGGAGCCAGGAATACAACTCCTTTGAGGAGATCCCCCTGCCCAATGCCACCATCACCACCCACAACCCGGCCCTGCGCCTGGAATGGGAGCGCTTTTGCAGCGAAAAACTGGTGGACTTCATCCGCTTCCAGGCGGATCTGCTCCATGAGCTGCTGCCCGGCGCCGTGGTCATGCACGACTTCCCCGGCGGCGGTCTGACCAAGCATGTGAGCTATGCGGATGTGGCCGCCTGCCTGGATCAGTTGGCTTTCAACAACTACCCTGTGTGGGGCGGCCAGAAAGAACCGCTGCCCTCCTCTGAGATCGCCTTTGGCCTGGATTATATCCGGGGCCTGCAGGGCAAGAATTTCTGGATCACTGAGGCCATCATGGGTGCCCAGGGGCATGATATCACCGGCTTTTTGCCCCGGCCCAACCAGGCCAAGCTGTGGAGCTGGCAGGGCATGGCCCACGGCTGCGACGGGCTGATGTATTTTCGTTACCGTGGCGCTACCAAGGGTGCCGAGCAGTTCTGCTACGGTATTCTGGATGCAGACAATGTGCCCCGCCGCCGCTTCTTTGAGGTGCAGAGCTTCTTCCGGGAAGTGCGGGAATACCAGGACGTGCTCACCGCCCCGGTGCACAGCGATGTGGCCATTTTGTACGACTACGATTCTCTGGCATCCTTCCGGATCCAGCAGCAAAGCCTGCTGCTGGACTGCGAAACCGAGATGAAACGTCTGCACGGGGTGTTCTTCCGGGCGGGCCAGTCGGTGGATATCCTGCCGGTCGACCGAGATTTTTCCGGCTACAAGATCGTGGTGGTGCCCAACATGATCGTCACCGACGAAGCCTTTGCCCTGCGGCTCAAGCGCTATGTAGCCGCCGGCGGCTGCGCGGTGGTGACCTATCGTACCGCCGTGAAAGACCGGAACAATAACCTAACCTTCGGCAAGGTGCTGCCGGTAGACTGCAGCGAACTGTTGGGCCTGCATATCGAGGAGACCGAGAGTGTGCAGGAATACGACTGCATCCCCCTGATCAGCGACAACGGCAGCGGCACCGCGGGTATCTTCCGGGATATGATCGTGCCGGACCGGGCGGAAGTGCTGTACCGCTACAACGATACCTTCTACCAGCAGTATGCTGCCATCACCCGCAACGAGCTGGGCGAAGGCCGGGCCTACTATCTGGGCACCACCCCGGATGCCGCCATCCTGGAACAGGTGCTGGGCGAAGCCATGACCTGGGCCGGCCTGACGGTGGAGCATCTGCCCGAAGGGGTGGAGCTGGTCACCCGCAGCAGCGGCGAGCGCACGGTGCGTTTTGTGCTCAACCACAACGAGAATGCTGTCACCGCCCGGGGCCTGACCTTGGCGCCTTTCGAGGTGCAGGCGCTGTCTTGAGTTACAGGTAAAGCTTATTATTTAAAAACGTAACCGCACGGTTGAGCAAAAGCCAATCGTGTGGTTGCGTTTTTTATCTAGTAATAAAAGGCGGGAATCATGACAGAATCAATCGAAAAATTTTTCTTGATAGAAGATCGGTGAGGAATGTATGGCAAGTAATGGGGATTATCAAGACTTAGGCTCGCAGCAGCATTCGGATCCCAGAAAGGGGCAGGTGTTGCGGTAGGCTTTTGGTTTCAAGCGGATGAGGGGCAGTCCGGAATCCGGACCGATGCAGCACTCGCAATAGTGTTCTACAACCTGAGAGGGTGTCTGATTCAGAAACTTTGCAATGCGGAACAGATCCGCCGGATTGAGCAGAACGTCTTCTCGTTCACGGCAACAGCGGCCACAGCGATCACAGGAAAAAGCGAAGGTAGGAATCGGGCGTTTTGATCTCCCGCTTATCCAGCGCCCTTTGCCGAAAGCGCTGGCGCTTGCTGATTTCTCGCCGGTCGGCGCTCTGCGCCAAAGGGACATTCTCTGTTTCAGCGGGCTGGGCGGCGTGCGCGGTTGGCATACGCCGGCGCTTTTCCTGTAAAATCCGAAATTGACGATAGCTGATTCGTCCTGTATCCAGCGCCTTGCCTTGCAGGCTCTCTGCCTCCTGTGCGGTTTTTTCGGCATAAAAAGATAAACGCTTACTGTCCCCCTGAAAAGCGCTGCCTGCTGATTTGCGTTTTGTCCTCTATTGCATCTACGGAGTACACAGGGGACGGTATTACGCCGGAGGACATTCCCAAATAAAGCAACTTCCAGATAGGTAATTTCTTGTAATTGCGCTATTTTTAGAAATTTTGCCAAAATCATAATTTCGAACACAGGGGGCATCCTGACTTTCGTCGGGATGCCCCCTGTTTGTCTATTGTTCATGGAATGACATAGCAGCTCTGTTTTCCGTTGCCCTTTTGTATCAGTTTGCCTGCATCGCAGAGTTCTTTCAGCAGACGATATGCTTTTGTGGTTCCGGCGTCAAGCAGTGTTTCGGCTTGTTTCCGTGTAATGCTGCCGTTTTCCTTCGCGTATTGGACAAGGCGCTGCTTTTGGTCGTTCAAGGATGTGCTGCGTCCCTCGCCGGGCTGCGCTTTTCCGCCTGTTTCCTGCACTTCATTGCGGTTCGGAAGTGTCACGCGGAAAACACCCTTTGCCGTTTCAAACTCCGGCTGCATCGAGCAGGATTTGTAGGCGCGCTCAATCTTTCCGATTCCCGTGCCGTAGCTTTCAATCAAACGCATACGGTAAAAAACAGCGGCAAGATTCGGGTTTCTGGACTGCGAAACGCCAAGAAAAATAGATTTCAGCTCCAGACCGGGTACAAGACCGCCAAGGGAAACAAATTCAATTCTGTCCTCATACAGGTTAATCAGATTACTGCCGCTGAAAGAGTAATCTCTGTGAACCATGCTGTTCAGCAGCGCCTCTCTGACGGCCTCGTCCGGATAATCCTTACAATCGGTTCGGTTCAGCCCGGAAAAGGTCGCCTTGGTTTTGTTGAAAAGGTCAATAAATTGGTAGGCATCCTCCAGCTGCTTCAGGATAGAGCCGGTAAACTCCTTCCGGTCGCGGAACAGTTCTTTATCCGTGCCCTGAAAGAGCGCGATTTTTGTGGTGGTCTCGCACTGATCCGAGAGCAGCAAGGCCAGATTTGTGTACAGCCCATCCTCGCCGATGAGCTTTAGCGTTTTCATCTGTGCTGTTCCGATTTCAATGGAGCGCTTGAGCATCTCCTCCAAAAGCGTTTGAAATGTGAGGTCCTGATTCATGCTGCGGCCGGATTCATAGGATCTTCCGCTGTTCTGCAAAAGCATCTCCCGAATCCCCTCCTCAGTCATGGGCTGCGTGGAGCTGCCCTTGCGGACATACACGCCGCTGGGTTTCAGCCCTTTTTCGCGGAGATAATAGGGACGATTGGTGCCGGTCGTCACGTCAATTTCTACAACCTGCTTTCCTTCCATTTCCACCGTGCTTACCTTGACAAACGGCATCACATCCGGGGACAAAGAATCTTTCAGCGAATTCACGACCTGCAGCATCACGCCGTCGGGGTCGTCCACCCCAACAACCACCCCGTCCTTGCGAACGCCGATGTAAACCGTTCCGCCCTCTGCATTGGCAAAGCCCATCACTTCTTTTCGGATGTCGGGGACATACGCCTGCTTGAATTCGATGTTTTGATTTTCAAAAGACAGCATCACGCTGCTCCTTTCCTTTCGTTTCTTTCTTTTCATTTTAGATGAGAAAGAAAGAAAAGTCAATAGGCGCGGCGATGTATTCTTTCACGGGGCGGGTTTTCCCGCCTATGCGCCGCCCTTTGCACCTTATCCTGCACCATCTCGCAGTCCATCTCAATGTCAGCACAGGTGGTAATCTCCCGCCGCAGCTCTCTGATGCGGGCTGTGAGCGCCTGTATTTGCTCCGAATAATCGGCAGGGGTAGTTTTACTCTTCCCGCGATAGAGCGCCCTGCGCTGCGCCGTAAGAGTGCTATATTCAGCTTGCAGATTTTCTTTGTAAGTCAGCAGTTCGTCAAGCGTTGTGATTTGCCGTTTCCACAAAAGATCGCATTGCCGCCGATACACACCGTTCCAACCGTTATTTGAATCACGCAGTTCGTACTCATAGCAGAATCGTCCGTGCTTGGCTGGACGAACGTGCGCAACCAAATAGCCGTTATTTTTCAGCATATCCCATGCGCGGTTAAAGGAGCGCTCGCCCTCAGTGCAGTGGTTCATCAGCCATTGCTTTGTCAGCGGCACTGCGGTATAATCAATACGGGCAGCAATCAAGGCATACAGCCCCTTAGCGCTCATGGATAAGCTATCGTTGAACAGCGCCTCATTCTGCACAACAGAATACCCTCGCGTTTTGCGGATAAAAGCGCCACTTTCGGCAGCAGAATTTGTATTTTTCACGGTAGAAACCTCCATAAAAGAAAAAAGACTTGGACTGAAATATAGCCAAATCTTCAAATTCTGTACAAATTTTTAATTTTCCCTGTGTTGTGCCAAAAAGTGTTGCCCGAAAAACGATTGTTGCCTAAATGTTGCCCAAACAGCCACAGGCAACATATAAAACGAAATAAGTCAAAATATCAAAAACAAGCGTAAGAGCAGAAAACAGACGTTCCAACGCAAAGCGGAATAAAGAGATATAAGACGAATACCTTGATGTACTTGACTCGAAATCAATTTGACAGCAATGTCACGTGGGTTCGAATCCCACCGTCTGCGCCAAAGACAGCACCCTGCGGGGTGCTGTCTTTTATTTTTGCGGCGAACTATGCAAGGGTTGCAAGGGCGCGGGAGAATCCCACCGTCTGCGCCAAGTATCACTACTCGATTTCACATTGAGTAGTGATTTTTTATTGCCGCTTTGCAAAATTTCGATGCTTTTCTTATAGGCATCTCCCCTTTATTTTCAAGTAGTGATTTTCGGGTTTGGTACAAATCATACCAGCAATCGCGGCAAATAGCTATTCACGAAACTGCACAAAAATCCGTGTTTCCCTTTTGTGTAGCCCTTTATTTTGCTCACAAGAATACGAACCACTTGTG
>OKRW01002919.1_pt1 | contig 11678 bp, 10 predicted proteins | sample 1601151 | NCBI WGS metagenome assembly OKRW01 (sample SAMEA3541471, study PRJEB24748) | human gut metagenome | biome: human gut; feature: human-associated habitat; material: faeces | place: China | collected 2012 | reverse complement strand
CAAGTACGTCCAGGCCTACTTCCAGTACGACTCCAAGAAGACCGGCGGCGTCACCACCTCGCACCTGCGCTTCGGCGATTCCCCGATCCGCTCGCCGTACTACGTCACCAAGGCCGACTTCGTGGCTTGCCACAACCCCTCCTACATCGTCAAGGGCTTCAAGATGGTCCGCGACGTCAAGCCGGGCGGCACGTTCCTCGTGAACTGCCAGTGGTCTGACGAGGAGTTCGCCGAGCACCTGCCGGCCGTGGCCAAGCGCTACATCGCCAAGAACAACGTGAACGTCTACCTCATCGACGCCATCGACCTGGCTGCCAAGGTGGGCATGGGCAAGCGCACCAACACCGTGCTCCAGTCTGCCTTCTTCGCCCTGGCCAAGGTCCTGCCTGCCGAGGATGCCCTCCAGTACATGAAGGACGCCGCCACTAAGTCCTACATGAAGAAGGGGCAGGCCATCGTCGACGCCAACCACAAGGCCATCGACGCCGGCGCCACCGCCTTCCACAAGTTCGAGGTGCCCGCTGACTGGGCCACTGCCGAGGACAAGCCGCACGAGCTCTCCATCGAGGGTCGCGCCGCCATCGTCGAGCAGGTCAAGAACCTCCTCGAGCCCATCAACCGCATGGATGGCGACTCCCTGCCCGTCTCCGCGTTCGAGAAGCACGTCGACGGCCAGTGGGAGCTCGGCGCCTCTCAGTACGAGAAGCGCGGCGTTGCCGTCATGGTTCCGCACTGGGACGAGACCAAGTGCATCCAGTGCAACCAGTGCTCCTATGTCTGCCCGCACGCCACGATTCGCCCGATCGCCCTCACGGCTGACGAGGCTGCCGCGGCTCCTGAGAACATGCGCATGATCGACGCCAAGGGCAAGGGCACCGACGGCCTGAAGTTCGCCATCGCCGTGTCCCCGCTCGACTGCATGGGCTGCTACAACTGCGTGACGGCTTGCCCGAAGGACGCCCTCACCATGGTTCCGCAGGAGGACGAGCTCGACCAGGCTCCCGTCTGGGATTACGCCGTCAACAAGGTCTCCGAGAAGAAGGAGCTCGTTGCTGCCAACGTCAAGGGCAGCCAGTTCGCCAAGCCGCTGCTCGAGTTCTCGGGCTCCTGCGCCGGCTGCGCCGAGACGTCCTACGCTCGCCTGATCACCCAGGTCTGCGGCGACCGCATGTTCATCTCCAACGCCACCGGCTGCTCCTCCATCTGGGGCAACCCCGCTGCCACCTCGCCCTACACGGTTAACGCCGAGGGCCACGGTCCGGCCTGGAACAACTCCCTGTTCGAGGACAACGCCGAGCACGGCCTCGGCTTCGCCGTGGGTTACGCCGCCGTCCAGGACAAGCTCGTCGCTCAGACCAAGGCCCTGCTCCAGGGTGACGCCTCTGACGAGCTGAAGGCCGCTGCCACCGCTTGGCTCGAGAACCGCAACGACACCGAGGCCTCCAAGACCACGGCCGCTGCCTACGTCGCCGAGCTCGAGAAGTGCGGCTGCGACGCCTCCAAGGCCATCCTGGCCGACAAGGCTTACCTCACCAAGAAGTCCTTCTGGATCTTCGGCGGCGACGGCTGGGCCTATGACATCGGCTTTGGCGGCCTCGACCACGTCCTGGCTTCCAACCACAACATCAACGTCTTCGTCTTCGACACCGAGGTCTACTCCAACACGGGTGGCCAGGCCTCCAAGGCCTCTAACCTCGGCCAGGTCGCGCAGTTCGCTGCCGCCGGCAAGATGACCAAGAAGAAGTCCCTCGCCGAGATCGAGATGTCCTACGGCTACGTCTACGTCGCTCAGGTTGCCATGGGCGCCAACCCCGCACAGACGCTCAAGGCCATCACCGAGGCTGAGGCCTACGACGGCCCGTCCCTGGTCATCGGCTACAGCCCCTGCGAGATGCACTCCATCAAGAAGGGCGGCATGATGCACTGCCAGGAGGAGATGAAGAAGGCCGTCGATTGCGGCTACTGGAACCTCTTCCGCTTCAACCCGGCCGCTCCCGAGGGCAAGAAGTTCTCGCTCGACTCCAAGGAGCCGGCGGGCGGCTACCAGGAGTTCCTCATGAACGAGGCTCGTTACGCCTCGCTGACCCGCTCGTTCCCCGAGCGCGCCAAGGAGCTCTTCGCCGAGAACGAGCAGGCTGCCATGGATCGCTACGCGCACCTGCTCAAGCTCAAGGCCGTCTACAACGAGGCATAAGTCTCCGCACTAGTCTGGCTGGGCACATCGCCTGAGCTTATGGGCCCCGTCCTGGATATCCAGGGCGGGGCCTTTTTATATATGACGGGCACGGAATGGGTGGTGCCCAAGCGTTTGTTGCGCCAATGCTGGTACTGCGCCGGGAATGTGGATGAAACCCTGGGCGCAACGTGTGGGCCTGGTGCAGACGGGCGACAACTCGATCACGGCCCGCGGGGCCATCGTGCTCGTGGCCTTGGGCGCCGTCCTCGTGACCGTCGGCCTCATCCTGTGGCCCCGCCGCCACCGCAACGACGATGACGGCGCGGACGAGAAGCGCTAGCGCTCGCAAGCTGCGCCGGCGTCCTTCTCGCACGTCAGTCCCGCCGCCCGCGGTACCCCCCATTTCATCCGTTCATCCAAATTACGCGCTAGGAGGCTCCTGGATACATAATTTGGACGAACGGGCGGGAGAGCCGAGTAATTCGGATGAGCGGATGGGAGGACCGCGGAATTCGGATGAACGGATGGCTGTCGAGCGAGCGATGCGGACACCGGCGCGGGCCATCCTTCTCACGCATGGTCCTGCTGGCAAACTTGGCAAAAATTAATAAATAGTCCCTTCCAATTTGTCCTATCAAATACTGTCGGCGAACGGCCAAAAATCCCCGGTGGGGTAGAATGGCCTTACGTAAACAGGGGAAGGGGGGAGCATGGCCACGTATGCCTCGAGCTGCATCGAATTTGCTGCGCGTGCAAGCCTTGCCCCACGAGGGCGGCGATAGCATGAATCCCGCAATTGTCATTCCCACCTACTGGGCGGCAGACCCCACGGACAGCGGCGTGTACGACCACGCCACCGCCGTCGACGAGCCCCTGCCCGAGCTCGCGCGCTGCCTCGACTCGCTCGACGATGTGCGCGGCGTCATTCGCGTCATCGTGCTGCTCGTGGCGCGCCCCGGCGTCGAGGATGCCGCCCGCGCCCGCGTGAACGCCATCGTGCGCGACCACGAGGGGCTCAACCCCCTGGTCATCGGAACGGCTGAGGCCCGCCTCATCGAGGGCTGCATCGAGAACGCCATCCCGGGGCTTGGCGGCGAGACCGTGGCCCTGCGCGGCTACGGCGCCATCCGCAACATGGGCCTTGCCGCCTGTGCCATGCTCGGCCACGACGTCTGCGTCTTCATGGACGACGACGAGGTGGCCCTTGGCCCCGACTACCTGGTCGACGCCGTCTACGGGCTGGGCCAGCTCACGCGCCAAGACCTCAAGATCCTTGCCAAGACCGGTCACTTCATCGACGCCAACGGCTCCCACCTGGCAGACGTCTCCAAGCCCAAGCTCTGGGAGCGCTGGTGGTCCAAGCGCCGCGAGTTCAACGAGTGGATGGAGCCCGCGCTCGAGGGCGTGCGCATCCGCCGCTCAAACTACGCGTGCGGCGGTTGCATGGCCATTCACGCGGCGGCCTTCGCCCGTGTGCCGTTCGACCCCGCCATCGCCCGTGGCGAAGACCTCGACTACCTGCTCAACCTGCGCCTCTGCGGCCTCGAGATGTGGTTCGACCGCTCCTGGTACGTGCGGCACCTACCGCCCAAGACGCCCGATGACCCCAACCGATTCCTGCAGGACATCTTCCGCTGGTTCTACGAACGCGCAAAGCTGGGGTTCTGCTCGCGCCAGCCAAGCCTCTCGCACGTCTCGGCCGAGTCGCTCATGCCCTACCCGGGCAAGTGGCTCTCGCCCGAGCTCGACGCACGGGTTGCCCGCACGTCGTTCGCCCGCGCGGTCCTAGGACCCAACAGGGGCTCCTACCTGCGCATCTGGCAAAGCGGCAGAAGCGAGGCTCGCACGTACGCCACGGCCAACGCAAGCAGCTACACGCGCCTGCTCAACTTTTGGCCCAGCGTCATCGACGAGCTATGGGACAGCGAGGAGCTCGCCGCCCGCGTCGTTGCCTGCAGCAGGGCGTCACGCGCCGGCAAGGCCGCCAGGGATGGCGCATCGCAACCCGCCCCCGCCCGGGGCGCCGCAAAGCAGCCCGCGCCCGCCGGCGCGGCCCAAACGAAAGGAGAGGGCGCTTGAGTCCCAACCGTCTCAACGGGCGCCGCGCACGCCTCGAGGACGCCCGCGGATCGCAGGCCGCCGAGCACATGCTCGGGCTCGCGTCCAAGACGCTCGACCTCATGCGCTCCGGCCTTACCATGCAGGGCTGCCAGGGCGTCTGCCAGCTGCTGCTGCCGGAGACCACGGCCATCGCCGTTGCCATGACCGACACCGAGCGCGTGCTCGCCTACGAGGGCGCCCTTGCCGCGGACTTCCCGCCGGGCAGCCCCATCCACACGGCCGGCACCCTCGAGGTGCTCCAGACCGGCAAGATTGGCATGTTCCAGTCTCGTGCCGAGGGCGACAAGGGCTCCACCGAGCTGCCCCGCACCGTGCGCGGCGGCATCGTGGTGCCCCTGAACGTCCAGGACCGCACCTTTGGCACCATCAAGTTCTACTATCGCTCGCCGGCCGACATCGACCGCAGCCAGGTGGCCATCGCCCGCGGCTTTGGCCAGCTGCTCTCGACCCAGCTCTCGACCCACGAGCTCGACCGTCAGGCCGAGCTTACCGCAAAGGCTGAGGTCAAGGCCCTGCAGGCGCAAATCAACCCACACTTCCTCTTTAACACGATCAACACCATCGCGGCGCTCACCCGCACCGACCCCGCGCAGGCCCGCACCCTGCTGCGCGAGTTCGCGGTGTTCTATCGCCAGACCCTCGAGAGCACCGAGCAGCTCATCCCGCTGTCGCGCGAGCTCGAGCAGACGAGGCGCTACCTGCGCTTCGAGCATGCCCGCTTTGGCCAGGATCGCATCCTCGAGCGCGAGCACGTGGCCTCAGGCTGCGGGGACGTGCTGGTGCCCGCCTTCATCGTGCAGCCCATCGTCGAGAACGCCGTGCGCCACGCCATGCGTGACGAGGGGCCGCTCCACATCGACATCCGCGCCGACGCGGACGACGGCGACGTGGTCATCGCGGTGGCCGACGACGGCCTGGGAATGGACGAGGCGGCGGTGGCCAAGCTGCGCGAAGGCATCGACGCCCCGCACGGTTCTGGCTGCTCACGCGAGGAAAAGGGGACCGGGATTGCTTTGAGAAATGTTGCAGAGCGTCTCGAGAGGTTCTATGGTTTTGGGTCAGGCATCGACATCGTGTCGAAGCCTGGCGAGGGCACGTGCGTGACGCTTCGACTTGCCCGCACTGCCACTCACGACGAATAACAAGGATGTGCCTGAATGTTGCGTGCCATGATTGTTGATGACGAGGCCCCCGCTCGCTCCGAGCTGCGCTTCCTGCTCGAGGAGACCGGTCGCGTCGATGAGATCATCGAGGCTTCAAGCGCTCGCGATGCCGTCGAGAAGCTGATGGATGGTCGCCCTGACGTGCTGTTCCTCGACATCTCCATGCCCAAGACCAACGGTATGCAGCTTGCGGAGGCGCTCCACAAGCTCAAGAACCCGCCGGCGGTCGTGTTCGTGACGGCCTACAGCGAGTACGCCCTCGAGGCCTTCGACGTCGACGCGGTTGACTACCTGATGAAGCCCGTCGAGACCGAGCGCCTCGAGCGCGCCCTCGACAAGGTGGCCGCGCGCGCCAAGATGGCGTCGGCCCCGGCCGCCCCGGCCGAGCGCATTCCCGTCGAGAAGGGCGGCCGCAAGGTCCTCGTGCCCATCGACCAGATTCGCTACATCGAGGCCAAGGACGACTACTCCTGCATCTACACGGACAGCGACCGCTACCTGTCCGTCATCTCGCTGGCCCAGCTCGAGGCTAAGCTCTCGCCGCACGGCTTCTTCCGCGTGCACCGCGGCTACATCGTGAACCTCCAGTACGTGGAGGACGTCGAGGTGGTCTCGAGCGGCGTCATGCAGCTGGGCATCCAGGGCGTCGAGGGCAAGAAGATCTCCGTCTCGCGCCGCCGCGTCGTGCAGCTCAAGCGCGCGCTGGGCCTGTAAAGGGGGAGCCGTGGCACGCAAGCGCATCGACGTCCTGAGCGACACCCACGGGCGCCTCTCGCGCGAGGTGCTCGACGCCATCGACGGCTGCGACCTCATCGTCCACGCCGGCGACATCACCTCCGAGGACGACTTCATCACCCTGGGGGCCATCGCGCCCTTGCGTCTGTGCCTGGGCAACAACGACTGGGCGGGCGAGTACGGGGCGGACGTCACGCGCAAGGTGCGCTTCGAGTACGAGGGGCTGCAGTTCTGCGTGACGCACTACCAGCAGAACCTCACGGGCGAGCGCTTCGACGTGGGCGTCTTTGGCCACACGCACGTGCCCGAGACGCGCGCCCTTAACAGCGGCGCGCTCATGATCAACCCCGGCAGCCCCACGTTTCCGCGCAGCCAGGCGGGCCCCACGATGGGTCGCCTGGTGGTCGAGGGCGGGCGCGTGGTCTCGAGCGAGATTATCCGCCTCGCGCCCGACGAGGACCGCGGCTGGGGCCGCAGCTTCTTCGCCGGCTGGTAGCTGGGGACAGAGGGACGTGTCTTTTGTCCCCGCCTGCTTGGCTCTTCTCAACCACAAATTCCTAGGGAAATGCCGTTAACGCTGTCTCTTAATTGGCGTTAACGGCATTTCCCTAGGATTCTGAAGGTGACCGGGCGGGCCCATCTGGGCCGCTGCCTGCGCCCGGATGGGCGGGATCGGGTCGCTGCTTGCGTCTCGGACGGGTGGGGTCGGGTTACAGACTGCGCCCCGGATGGGCGGGATTGGGCCGCTGCCTGCGCCCGGATGGACGGGGCCGGGTTACAACCTGCGCCCCGGATGAGCTGGGGCCCGCAGCCGCCCACGCCCTACAGGAACTCGCGGAGCTCCTTGACGAGGCGGGCCTTGGGGGCGCTGCCCACCATCGTGTGCACGGGCTTGCCACCCTTGAACAGGATGAGCGTGGGAATCGACATGACCTGGAAGCGCATCGCCAGGTCCTGCTCCTGCTCCACGTTGCACTTGTAGACGTCAAGCTCGTCTGCCAGCTCGTCGGAGATCTGTTCGACGATGGGGGAGAGGGCGCGGCACGGGCCGCACCAGGTTGCCCAGAAGTCGACCAGCACGGGCTTGTCGGTACCGCGTACGATGCCGTCGAACGTTTCTTCCGTGATTGCCTTCGATGCCATGGTTGCCTCCCATCGCGCGCATGGGCGCGCCTCGTTTCTGTTCGATGTGGCTTATACCCACGCGAGCGCGGGCGTAGCACCCGCCAGGCGGTAGAATCGCGCTAGTGACATCAATGCCGCGAGCACCGGGCGCCAGAGGGGCGCCCTCAACATCTTTGACCATGGGAGTGGGAATGGACGTCTCTGGGGAGAGCCTCGAGAAGGCAAAGGCCGAGCTGGGCGACCTTGCGGGAGCGGGCGTATGCATGGCGGGCAACGCCTTCTCGCACGTGCTGCTCGTGAAGGGCGAGCCCGAGGTGGCGGACGCCTCGGGCAACGTCCCGGCGCTGCTTGCCGGCCCCGACGGCGTGGCCCTGCACAAGGCGCTGGGTGCGCTGGGCTATGCCCCCGAGGACTGGGGCGCCCTCTCGGTGCGCGACGTCGACGGTTTTCCCCTCGTGCCCGGTACCCTGAGGCTCGCCATCGCCACGCTCGACCCCTCGACGCTTATCGCCCTCGACGAAGCGGCGGCCGCGGCCATTCGCGAGGCCTTCGCCGACGAGCTGGTGGAGCTCGAGAGCTTCGACGCCGCGATGCTCACGCCCGGTGCGGTCGTGCGCCTGTTGGGCATGCGCGTCATGGCGCTGGGCAGGTTCGAGAAGAGCCTGTCGGACCCCAAGGCCAAGCAGCTCATGTGGGCGCGCCTCAAGCAGCTGCCGCCCGAGGGCGAGCCGTACTAGGCGGCTCGCGGCATCGCCCGTCTCGCGCTGGGCGTCGTCTCGCTGCCGTCCATGGCGGCTCCTATCTCGCCCGCCTGTGTCTCCCTCCTTGCCAATCTCTCTCGCTGTCACCAAGCGCCCCCAATTTGCGGTACGCTTGAATCTGGTATGCGTAAGCGCGGGTGCGCTCGGCAGCTCCCGCGTCGTCGTCCAAGGAGGACACATGTCGAAGATTGCCGCACCCATCGACGCGACCCAGACCCCCGAGTGGGCCGCACTCAAGGCGCACCACGACCAGCTCGTGGCCGATAAGTTCACCCTCAAGGACGCCTTCGCCACCGACGACAAGCGCGTCGAGAAGCTCTCGTTCGAGATGAGCGACCTGCACTTTGACCTGTCCAAGGACCTCATTACCGACGAGACGGTCAAGCTGCTCTGCGACCTTGGCCGCGCCGTGAAGGTCGAGGAGCGCCGTGACGCCATGTACGCCGGCGAGCACATCAACACCACCGAGGACCGCGCCGTGCTCCACACCGCGCTGCGCCGCCCCGCCAGCCAGAAGGGCCAGTTCGTCGTCGACGGCCAGGACACCGTGGCCGACGTCCACGAGGTTCTCGACCGCATGTACGCCTTCGCCGAGCGCGTCCGCTCCGGCGAGTGGAAGGGCGTCACGGGCAAGCGCATCGAGCACGTCATGAGCGTGGGCATCGGTGGCTCCGACCTTGGCCCGGTCATGGCCTACGAGGCGCTCAAGCCCTACGCCGACGCCGGCATCGACTGCCGCTTCGTCTCCAACATCGACCCCAACGACATGGCCGAGAAGGTCAAGGGCCTCGACCCCGAGACCACGCTCGTGATCGTCGTCTCCAAGACGTTCACCACGCTCGAGACCATCACCAACGCCCGCGAGGCCCGCACCTGGCTGCTCGACACCCTGCGTGAGCAGGGCGCCATCGACGGCTCCGACGAGCAGAGCGCCGAGGCCATCAAGAAGCACTTCGTGGCCGTCTCCACCAACCTCGAGCTCGTCGAGCAGTTTGGCATCGACCCCGAGAACGCCTTTGGCTTCTGGAACTGGGTTGGCGGCCGCTACTCCGTCGACTCCGCCGTGGGCCTGGCCCTCATCATCGCCTTTGGCCCCGAGCGCTTCTCCGAGCTGCTCTCCGGCTTCCACGACGTCGACGCCTACTTCAAGAACACGCCGCTCGAGGAGAACGTCGTGGCCCTCATGGGCCTCATGAACGTCTGGTACGTGAACTTCTGGGGCATGGGCAGCCACGCCGTGCTCCCGTACAACCAGTACCTGCACCGCTTCCCGGCCTACCTGCAGCAGCTCACGATGGAGTCCAACGGCAAGTCGACCCGCTGGGACGGCACGCCGGTCACGAGCGAGACGGGCGAGGTCTTCTGGGGCGAGGCCGGCACCAACGGCCAGCACGCCTTTTACCAGCTCATTCACCAGGGCACCCGCGCCATCCCCGCAGACTTTATTGCCTTCGTGAACACGCCCAACCCCACCAAGGACGGCGACCAGGACGTCCACGAGCTGTTCCTGGGCAACTTCCTCGCCCAGACCAAGGCCCTCGCCTTTGGCAAGACGGCCGACGAGGTGCGCGCCGAGGGCACGGCCGAGTGGATGGTGCCGGCCCGCGTCTTCACGGGCAACCGTCCCACGACCTCGATCTTTGGCGAGGCCCTGACTCCGCACGCGCTGGGCGAGCTCATTGCCCTGTACGAGCACATCACCTTCGTCGAGGGCACCGTCTGGGGCCTCGACTCCTATGACCAGTGGGGCGTCGAGCTGGGCAAGCAGCTTGCCAAGCAGATCACCCCGGCCTTCCACGACGACGAGGCCCTCGCCAAGCAGGACGCGAGCACCCAGGCCCTCATCGCCTACTACCGCGCCCACAGGAAGTAAGTTCTGGCTTTGATACACTTGAGGGGCCGTACCTGCGCGTACGGCCCCTTTTTTATCTCGAGAGGAGCCCTTCGTGAGCCAGTCTTCCGCCCCGTCCACGCCCCGCTTTGACGCCGTCGTCTTCGACATGGACGGCGTGCTCGTCGACTCCGAGGCCCTCTACATCCGCGAGTTCGAGGCCTTCTCCAACGCGCTGGGCCTCGACGTGACGCAGGAGGAGCTCCTGGCCCAGGTGGGTGCCTCGCACCAGGTGTTCCAGCGCATGATCGCAGACGTGCTGCGCCGCAACGGCATCGAGGTGGCGGGCCCTGAGGAGGCCGAGAGGGTCTACGAGGACTGGGCACGCGAGAACTACGTGCGCAACTATGGGCAGATCATGAACCCCGGCGTGCCCCAGACGCTCGATGCCCTGCGCGAGGCGGGCGTGCGCGTGGCGCTCGCGTCGTCCGCGCCCATGCGGTTCATCCACGAGGCGCTGGGTCAGTGCGGCATCAACGACAAGTTCGAGCTGTTCGTTTCGGGCGAGCAGTTCCGCGAGAGCAAGCCCAACCCAGAGATCTATCTCCACGCGTGCGAGCGCCTGGGGCTCGAGCCTGCGCACTGCGCCTGCGTGGAGGACTCGTTCTACGGCATCGCCGCTGGCAAGGCGGCCGGCATGTATGTGATCGCCAGGCGCGAGGAACGCTTTGGCTTCTCCCAGGATGCGGCGAACGTCATCGTCGACCAGATTCCCGATCTGCTGTCCGTGGTGCTGGGGTAGGGGTAACGCCGTATTTGGTCTTCGCTATGCCGACGTATCGTTGCGTCAGCTGACTCGATACCATGGCCGGTGTCCAAAGAAAGAGGCCCGCGAGCTGCGGGCCTCTTCTCGTGGGCTGGGTTGTGAGGTTGCCGGGCGCGTGGCCTGGCAACCTTGCGGGCTACTCCTTGATGGCGCCGAGGTGCTTGAGCATGTCGTGGTAGCGCTGGGCGCTCATCGCGCGCTTGGGCACCAGGACGTACTTGTTGCCGGCGTAGGCGAGCACGGCGAGCTCGGAGCCAAGCTTGGCCTCGCGCAGGCTCGAGATGGGCAGCGTGTCGGTGCCCTTGGGCGAGGTGACCTCGAGCTCGGTCTCGTATACGTGGATGGTGCGGCGGCGCTCGTCGGCGGCCATGAGGGCGGTGTTGAGGCCGGCGTTGCGCAGACGGCGCAGGCACAGCTGGGGCCAGCGGTCCGAGACGGCCCACAGCACGACCTCGACCACGACCAGGCCCACCAGGAGCGGCGTCATGTCCCTGGTGACGGGCGAGATGGCCGCGATGACGATGACGACGAGCATGCCGATGCTTGCGACGCCGGCGGGGTTGCGCATCTTGTCGCCGGCGATGATGTGGGCGGCCTCGTCGACCAGCTGGGCCGATAGGTCATACTTGAGGTTGAACAGCGGCTCGGGCTTGTTCGCCGCCGCGTTTGAATTGGCCATGCTTGGCTCCTTTGTGCGTTGGGTGTGCAGGAGTGATTGTAGCGTGCCGCCCGCCTCGGCGCTCATTGCGCTGGGGCGGGCGGCATGTGTTGGGTCATATGCTTTGGGGGAGAATAGCGTGCGGGCTCATGCGGGCGCCGCTTGTGGCGTTGTCGCTGCTGCGCGCTCGCGGCCCTTTACCTGCTAGTAGATGCCGCGGTTGCGGCCGGCACGGTCGCCCACGCGGCGACGGGGCTTGCCACCGCGGCCGCGGCCCGCGCT
>OKRW01002913.1_pt1 | contig 11698 bp, 10 predicted proteins | sample 1601151 | NCBI WGS metagenome assembly OKRW01 (sample SAMEA3541471, study PRJEB24748) | human gut metagenome | biome: human gut; feature: human-associated habitat; material: faeces | place: China | collected 2012 | reverse complement strand
GTGCCGTTGATATTTCCAAGATATCCAATGACCTGAGATTAATGTCATCTGGCCCAAGAACTGGTTTATCAGAAATCAATCTTCCAGCAAGACAGAATGGTTCATCCATCATGCCAGGAAAGATCAACCCAGTGATTCCAGAAGTTGTATCACAGGTTGCATACCTGATCATTGGACATGACTATACGATCACGATGGCAGCCGAAGCCGGACAGTTAGAATTAAATGCATTTGAACCAGTCTTATTCCATCATTTATTTGAATCCATCGATACCTTAAAAGAGGCAGCAGCCACACTTACAAAACACTGTATTACAGGGATCACCGCAAATAAAGGACAGTGCGAAGAATATATTGAAAAAAGTGTTGGAATCTCAACAGCGTTATGTCCATATATCGGATATGCAAAGTCTGCTGAGATTGCAAAGAAATCATTAAAAACAGGAATTTCTGTAAAAGAGCTGGTATTAGAAGAAGGTCTGTTAAAGGAAGAAGAATTAAAAGAGATCTTAAAACCAGAGAAAATGACACAGCCTATGAGAGAAAAAGTGATGAAAGCAGTATCATAGATACAATTAGAATACAAAAAAGAATGAAAAGTAAGAAGAGGCTTTGGAGAAATTCAGAGCTTCTTTTATTGCAATATCCTCTCGCACAAGATATAATACATAAATAGAACATAAGTACGATTGGAGGATGGAAAGAATGATAATAATTCTATGCTTAGACAACAACAACGGTATGATGTTTAATGATCGAAGGCAGAGTCAGGATCGAGGCTTGCGAGAGTATATTGCGGAGATGACCAAAGGGGAGAAGGTCTATATGAATGCATATACAGAGAAGTTGTATGAAGAGATCAACGATCCGGTTGTTTGTGAAGATTTCTTACACAAGGCAGGAAAAGGGGAGACTTGTATTGTAGAGAATCTTCCATTAAAATCAGTCATAGATCAGATCGAAGAGATCGTGATCTTCCGTTGGAATAAAGTCTATCCGTCCGATCAGGTACTGGATGTGGATCTTGAGGAATGGAAACTTGCAGAAGAAGAACAGATTGAAGGTTCCACTCACGAGATCACAAAACAGATCTATCTTCCAAAACAATAAGCTAGATCAGAAAAGAATATAACAAGAGGAGAAGCAGTTGATGATGAGAGTAACAAAGAAATTATATGCCCTGCTGATCGCAGGAATGATGGCGGTATCACTGGCAGGATGCCAGAGTACAGGCAATAGCTGTAATGGTGAAAGCACACAGAACGAACAAAGCAGCAAAGGAAGTACAAATTCTTCCACCAAATCTGTATCATCTGATAATATTCCAGATTTTTCAGGGAATATGACGGTTGCTGTTGACAATAATAATCCAGATTTTACATCCAAAGATCTGACAACAAAATCCTACGAGTCTTACAGCAGACTTGACTCTGAAGGAAGATGTCAGGTGGCGGAAGCGTGTGTTGGGAAAGATATCATGCCAAAAGGAAAACGTGGAGCGATCGGTATGGTAAAACCAACTGGATGGCATACAGCAAAATACGATAACGTTGATGGGAAATATCTATATAACCGCTGTCATTTGATCGCTTACCAGCTGACCGGTGAGAATGCCAATAATAAGAACCTGATCACAGGAACAAGATCTTTTAACGTGGATGGAATGTTACCATATGAAGAGATGGTCGGTGACTATGTCCGTGAGACAGGCAATCATGTATTATACAGGGTTACACCAGTCTTTGACGGAGATGACTTGGTAGCCAAAGGGGTACAGATGGAAGCGATGTCTGTGGAAGATAAGGGCGAAGATATTAAGTTTAATGTTTTTGTATATAATGTACAGGATGGAGTGAAGATTGATTACGAGTCAGGAGACAGTGAAGCAGACAGCAGCGTGCAGGTAACAACAGAGAATTCAAAAGCAAGCCAGAAATACCACACAAACCAGAATTCATCTAATAACAGCAAAAATAACAGCAGTAACAAAAATACAACAGCGGCAAAAACAACTGCTTCACAGGAAATCCGTGGAAACAGCAGATCAAAGGTATATCACTGCCCAGGTCAAAGAGATTATGACCGTATGGGAACATCAAAATATTTAGTCACATTTAAGAATGAGAAAGAAGCAAAAGCAGCGGGATATCATAAGGCACAAAGATAAAAGAAAGAGTTAACGATCCATAAAGACAGACAGGAGGAAATCATATGAGTTTAAATGCAACACCAAGAGGAGACAGAATTCACATCGCATTATTCGGGAAACGAAATGCCGGGAAGTCAAGTGTTATCAATGCTATGACGAATCAGGCATTAGCGATCGTATCCGATGTCAAAGGAACAACGACAGATGTATACAAGGCAATGGAACTTCTGCCATTAGGACCAGTAGTTATGATCGATACCCCGGGACTTGATGATGAAGGAGAATTAGGGGAAAAGCGAGTCAAGAAAGCAAAAGAAGTCTTGGCCAAGGCAGATATCGCCCTTGTGATCATGGATGCCACAGCTGGTATGACAGAGTTTGAAGAAGATATGATACGTTTGATCGAAGACCGGAAGATTCCTTATCTGAAAGTCTACAATAAGATGGATCTTTCCAATGCCAAAGAATGGAAAGAAGACAAAGCCTGCTTTGTCAGTGCAAAGGATAAAAAAGGGATCTGGGATTTAAAAGAAGAGATCGGAAAACTGGTTCCAACTGATGATGACACGCTAAAGATCGTTGGAGATTTGGTCTGTCCGAATGATTTTGTGATCTTAGTCGTACCGATCGACAGTGCAGCACCGAAAGGCAGACTGATCCTTCCACAGCAGCAGACGATCCGTGACCTTTTAGAAGCAGGAGCAGCCTCTATTGTTGTAAGAGAAACAGAATTAGAAAAGACATTAGAAGAGATCGGCAAGAAACCAGCATTGGTCATTACAGACTCTCAGGCATTTGGCGAAGTCTCAAAGATTGTGCCAGAAGATATCAAACTGACTTCATTTTCGATTTTGTTTGCAAGATATAAAGGCGATCTGGAAGAAGAAGTCAGAGGAGTGAAAGCCTTGGAACATTTAGAAGAAGGGGCGAAGATTTTGATCGCAGAAGGATGCACCCATCACAGACAGTGCGATGACATCGGAACTGTAAAGATCCCAAGATGGTTAAAACAATATACAGGTAAGGATTTTGATATCCATACAAGCAGTGGAAACTCTTTCCCTGAAGATCTGGATACTTATGATCTGGTCATTCATTGTGGCGGATGTACTTTAAATAGAAGAGAGATGAAAAACCGTATCGCAAGAGTCAAAGATGCAGGTGTTCCGATCGTGAACTATGGAATCTTTATCGCGGCAACGCAGGGGATCTTAAAGAGAACCCTGGAGCCATTTGAGGAAGCCAGCAGGATCTTAAATGAGATTTAAGACGGATTGTTTCAAAAAATCAACATAAATTAACGAAAATCAATAAGACTGCTTCTTTAGAAAGATAAGTTTTGTAGAATAGAAAGATAGAATTAAAACCAAATGGGAGGAAATCATGAGCAAAGTAAGAACAAGATTTGCACCAAGCCCTACAGGGCGTATGCATGTAGGTAACTTAAGAACAGCCCTTTATGCATATCTAATCGCACGTCATGCAGGCGGAGATTTTATTTTAAGAATTGAAGATACAGACCAGGAAAGACAGGTAGAAGGGGCAGAAGAGATTATCTACAATACCCTTAAGAAAGCCGGAATGAACCATGATGAAGGACCAGACATCGATGGTGGAGTTGGACCATATGTTCAGAGTGAGAGACAGGCACAGGGTCTTTATTTAAAATATGCAAAAGAACTGATCGATAAGGGAGAAGCATACTACTGTTTCTGTGATCAGGAGAGATTAGACACACTGAAAGTAAAATCAGGAGATGTTGTGATCAGTCATTATGACAAACATTGCTTAAACTTATCCAAAGAAGAAGTTCAGGCGAAATTAGACGCAGGAGTACCATATGTTATCCGTCAGAATAACCCAACAGAAGGAACAACATCTTTCGTTGATGAGATTTATGGAGAGATCACAGTGGATAATATCGAATTAGACGATATGATCCTGATCAAATCGGATGGATATCCAACATACAACTTCGCAAACGTAGTTGATGACCATTTAATGGGAATCACACATGTTGTTCGTGGTAATGAATACTTATCATCTACACCAAAGTACAATCGTTTATATGATGCATTCGGATGGGAAAAACCAGTATACATTCATTGTCCACTGATCACAGACGAGGAACATCACAAATTAAGTAAGAGAAAAGGTCATTCTTCCTTCGAAGATCTGATCGAGCAGGGATTCTTGCCAGAGACGATCGTAAACTTCGTTGCATTACTTGGATGGAGTCCAGGAGGAGAACAGGAAATCTTCTCATTAAAAGAATTAGAAGAGATCTTTGATTACAAACATATGTCTAAGACACCAGCGGTCTTTGATATGAACAAGATCAAATGGATGAATGGTGAATATATCAAAGCCATGGACTTTGACCGTTTCAAAGAACTTGCTATGCCATATGTAACAGAGACAATTCACAGAGAGATGGATTTTGATAAAATCCTTTCTATGGTGAAGACAAGAATTGAGTTATTCACAGAGATTCCGGGACACATTGACTTCTTCGAAGCAGTTCCAGAATATGATGTAGAGATGTACAAACATAAGAAGATGAAGACAACACCTGAGACTTCATTAACCGTATTAAAAGAGATCTATCCAGTGATCGAAGCACAGGAAGATTTTACAAATGATGCATTATATGAGATGTTAGTATCTTTTGCAAAAGGACATGAGTACAAGAATGGTTATGTGATGTGGCCAGTTCGTACAGCAGTCTCTGGAAAGCAGATGACACCAGGTGGAGCAACAGAATTAATGGAACTTCTGGGAAAAGAAGAATCATTAAAGAGAATCAATGATGCGATCGCGAAACTGGAGGCAGCACTTGCATAGCCAGCTGAGCAAGGCACAGAAAGAAGCAGTGATGCACAAAGATGGACCGATGATGGTACTTGCAGGACCAGGTTCAGGGAAGACACTTGTGATCACAAAGAGAATTCAATATTTGATATCGCACTATCAGATCCCACCGCAGCGGATTCTGGTCATTACATTTACCAGAGCAGCAGCGAATGAGATGAAAGAGCGGTTTTGGCGGCTGGCAGGGGAAACCCTGCCGGTTTCTTTTGGAACTTTTCATTCTGTGTTTTTTACGATTTTAAAATATGCCTATCACTATAGTGCAGATAATATTCTGCCGGAACATAAAAAATATGACTTTATCCGTGAGATCATCACAGATCATGAGCTGGAGATTGATGATGAAGCAGATTTTATGCGTCAGATCATACAAGAGATCAGCTTAGTCAAAGGGCAGATGATCCCTCTTGCCTATTATCACAGTGGGTGCTGTGGGGATGAAGTGTTTAAAGAAATTTACCGGGCATATGAAGAAAAACTGCATGAGAACCGTTGGATCGATTTTGATGATATTTTGGTTTATACGTATGAGTTGTTAAAAGAGCGTGAGGATATCAGGAAAGCATGGCAGCAGAAGTTTCCATATATTTTGATCGATGAGTTTCAGGATATCAATAAGATTCAGTATGAAATCGTCAAGATGTTAGCAGGAGAGACAAAGAACCTCTTTATCGTAGGAGATGATGATCAGTCTATTTATAAGTTTCGAGGTGCAAGACCAGAACTGATGTTAAATTTTCCAAAGGATTTCGAGAATACCAGACAGGTGATCTTAAACCGAAATTATCGTTGCGGGGAAGAGATCGTACAGGTTGCGGAAGATATCATTTCTTATAATACAAAACGTTTTGAAAAGAAGATGCAGGCAAGAGAAGATGCTGCAAGTATGGTCGAGGTTCGTACATTTAAAGATCACTATGAGGAGAATAAGCATATCATTTACACGATCAAGGAAGAGATGGCAAAGAAGACACCGTTATCCCAGATCGCGATCCTTTATCGGACCAATCAGGGACCAAGACAGCTGATCGCTGCATTGATGGCATACAATATCCCATTTTATATGCAGGATGCAGTACCGAATCTGTTTGATCACTGGATTTCCAAAAATATCATAGATTATATGCACCTTGCGATGGGAGATCGCAAAAGAAGCACATTTTTAAGAGTCATGAACCGTCCCAAGCGTTATATCAGCAGGGAATATCTGACCGAATCACAAGTGTCATTTGATGATCTGTTAGAGAAAGTCAAAGATAAACCATGGCTTTATGAATATGTAGAAGATTTTAAGGAAGATCTTCGGATCATGAAGAATATGACTCCGTTGATGGCGATCAATTATATTCGGAAATCCGTGGGATACAATGCGTATTTAGCAGAATATGCAAGATTTCGCAAGATTCAGGAAGAAGAATTTACACAAGTATTAGAAGAACTTCAGGAGAGTGCAAAAGGCTATGATACGTATGAGGCATGGTTTGATCATATCAAAGAATACACCGAAGAATTAAACCGCCAGTCAAAAGAGAATCAGAAAGAAAAAGAAGGAGTTGTGGTCAGCACGATGCATAGCACCAAAGGATTGGAATTTGAACGTGTCTTTTTGCCAGATGTCAATGAAGACGTGATCCCACATAAGAAGTCCATGAAAGAAGAAGACGTGGAAGAGGAAAGACGTTTGTTTTACGTTGGAGTTACAAGAGCCAAGAAATATCTGCACATCTTGTCAGTAAAGAAACTTTATAACAAAGACAGCAGGCCGTCAAGGTTCGTAGAAGAACTAAGAAGCCGTCAGGAGAAAAGAGGTGTTTTGCATGGAAAATAGAGCGATGCCAAGAGCAGGCGAATTTTATATGCATTTTAAAGGAAAACTTTATCAGATCGTTACGGTTGCAATACATACAGAGACAGAAGAACCATTGGTGGTCTATCAGGCAATGTATGGAACGTTTAAGACATATGCAAGACCACTTGCGATGTTCTTAAGTGAAGTCGATCATGAAAAATACCCAGATGTGCAACAGATATACCGTTTTCAGAAAGTAGAACTGTGTGAAAATGCAGGAGACCAGTATGGTATAAAAATCACGGAGACAGAACAAGATTCAGAAGCAGAACTGGTTGATGAAGTGACAGCACAGGAAAATGAATGTGATGAGACAGAAGAAACAGCAGACATTGAGCCACTGTTGAAATTCTTAGATGAAACAGATCTTCATGAGCGCCTGAATATTTTATTACAGTACAGAGATCAGATCACAGAAACGATGCTGGAATCCATGGGTATGGCAATGGATTGTGTCCTGAATGGAAAAACTCTGGAAGAAAAGTATTATGAACTTGACAAAGTGATCCGAACAAAACTTCAATATGAAAAAAAGCCCCGCATATAAGATGCAAGGGCTTTTTTGAGTTATTCTTCGTCTTCTAAGATCTCATCTAAGACAGCAGTGACTGTCTCATATTCTTCGTCTGTTTCAATGTTGTCAAGACTGAAAGTATCAGGATCTTCAGGGTCTTCGTTGTAACGATATAAAAGTAAAGCCCCTTCTTCGTCATCACTTTCTAAGTCTTCAACAGTGATCAATGCGATATATTCCTGATCATCTAATTCTTCTACAGAGAATAAAGCAATCACGGCACAGTCTTGTTCAGTTCCATCTTCTAATTCTAAATGGAGCACAGGAGTTTCTTCTTCAATGATATTATCTACTTCGTTAAATTCACTCATTTTGATACCTCTTTTCTTAGTCTTTTCTCCACTATACTAAAGGATCATAAAAAAAGCAAGAAAAGGATAAAAAAAGATCACTTTGTCTAAGAATTGACAAGAAAAAACAGGTATGATACGATACGAACTAATGGAGGTAAAACAATGGAAGAATATAAGTTTTTGCTGGATATCGCAATCATTCTGGCAATGACCAAGTCTTTTAGTCTTGTGTCGAAGAAGTTTAACATGCCGCCAGTCGTTGGAGCATTGATCGCGGGAATCATTTTAGGACCAGTGGTCCTTAATGTAGTGAGTCCTTCAGATTCAGTTTTAAATCTGGCTGAAGTAGGTGTAGTTGTTTTAATGTTTCAGGCAGGTCTTGAGACAGATATTGATGAGTTGAAGAAGAGTGGAATTCCCGCATTCGTCATTGCGTTATGTGGAGTATTGATCCCACTTATCATGGGAGCTGTTTTATCCGTTATATATGGAAATAATATCATGGAATCGATTTTTATCGGAGTGATCCTAACAGCAACTTCAGTAAGTATTACAGTAGAAGCATTACAGGATATGGGACATTTAAAAGGAAGAGTCGGAACAGCAATCCTTGGGGCAGCGATCATTGATGATATCTTGGGAATCGTTTTATTATCAATTATGACAAGCCTTGGGGGAGCATCTGGATTCCATATTCAGGCAATCCTTAAGATCTTGATCCAGATGGCAGCATTCTTTGCGATTTCTATTATCGGTGGAGTTGGGATCAAGAAGTTCTTTGAGTGGCTTTCTACTTATAAGAATCCAGAGATTGAACGTCATAGAAGAAGAGTTCCGGTGTTTGCACTTGCATTTTGCTTAGCACTTGCATTTCTTGCAGAAGTGTTTGGAATCGCTGATATCACAGGTGCATATCTTGCAGGGATCATTTTATGCAGGCTCCCAGAGCGATTTTATATATACAACAAGATTGAAGTTTTATCGTATATGCTGATCACACCAGTATTCTTTGCAAGTATCGGTCTGAATGTAAACATTCATGGAATGACACAGACGTTGATCATCTTTACGATCATTTTATGTGTGATCGCAGTGATTTCGAAGATCGCGGGATGCGGTTTTGGAGCATTGTTGTGCAAATATACGAAGAGAGAATCTGTACAGATCGGAGCAGGAATGGTATGCCGAGGTGAAGTTGCACTGATCGTTGCACAGAAAGGAATTTCTGTTGGATTATTATCAGAAGTTTTCTTTGCACCAGTGGTTATCATGGTCCTCGTCACAACACTCTTATCACCGATCATATTAAAAATGTTATTTGCAAAATAAGAAAAGTAAAATATTTACGATACAGATAAAACAATAGAAAAGAGGCTTTAATATGATAGACACAGTCGTATCTGTAAAACTTCCGATCGGAGAGATGCTAAGGATCAAAAGAAATCGTCTGATGCCGGATGTGGTGACTGGAGAGGAGAAGAGAATCTGTCTGGTGTCTGGAATCTACGGAGATGAGCTTGGCGGACAGTATATCTGCGGAGAGATCATTCGCCGGATCAAGGCAGAATTTGAGAATCTGACAGGTATTGTCGATGTGTATCCAGCGGTCAATCCATTAGGACTGGATGCACGAACAAGAGCAGTACCAATCTCAGATATCGATTACAGCAGTGCATTTCCAGGAGACATCAATGGAGGTCTGGAAGATTATACAGCAGCTAAATTGATCGAAGATATCAAAGGAGCATCCTGTTGCATTGATATTCATTCTAGTAATATCTTTTTGCAGGAAGTTCCTCAAGTACGTTTAAATAACGATTACGATGAGACATTACTTCATCTGTCAAAATATATGAATACAGATCTTGTCTGGATCCATCCTTCTCAGACAGTGAATGAAGGAAGTTTAGCTTTTACTTTAAACCAGATGGGAATCCCAACTATGGTTACGGAATCCGGTGCAGCATTTCGTATCCGTTACGAGTACTGCCGCCAGATCATAGATGGAATTTTTTCGGTGATGGCAGAACTTGGTATTTGGAAGGGAAAGGTTCAAGGCAAAACAAAGGTTCCGTATATCCACGAAGACCAGATCTTTTATTTAAATTGTGAATCCAGTGGATTGTTTGTTTCTTATAAGCGATTAAAGGATCCGGTAAAGAAAGGTGAGATCATAGGGATCGTACAGAATCCTTTAATGGGAGCAACGGAAGAAGAAGTGGTTGCACCAACCGATGGTATTTTGATGACATTAAGAGAACATCCAAGTGTAACGGAAGGGTCCTTGGTAGCCAGAGTGATCGGAGGGAATGCACTATGAAAAAAGAAATCATATATTCCTCAGGAAATTACTTAAGAGATGAGTTTAAGATCGAAGGATATCTCTTTGGAAAACAAAGTGAAGGATCAGAACCAGCGGCATGTATTGTTGGAGCAATGCGTGGAAATGAATATCAGCAGTTATATATTTGTTCTCAGTTAGTCAAACGTTTAAAAGAACTTGAGAACAGTGGTGCGATCGTTGGAGATAATCAGATTCTGGTCATTCCATGTGTGAATAATTTTTCAATGAATGTCGGAATGAAATACTGGGTATCTGATAACAGTGATATCAACCGTCAGTTTCCTGGGAATTTTGACGGGGAACCAACAAGCCGTCTGGCAGCACATTTATTTGAACGGGTTAAAGGATTCCGCTATGGAATCCATTTTGCATCATTTTTCAGAAGCGGGGATTTTGTGCCACATGTGCGAATGCCTGCAACAGGAAAAGAAAGCACCAGCCTTGCAAGTCTGTTCGGGCTGCCTTATGTATTAACAAGCAAACAACGAAATTTTGATAAAAAGACATTAACTTATAACTGGCAGATCAATGGGACGGATGCATTTTCGGTATATTCTGGGGAAACAGATAATATCGATGTGAATCTGGCCAGGAAGGCTGTATCTGCCGTGCTTCGCTTCTTGACTCGAATGGGTATTTTAAAATATAATTGCCATAACGGGTATATTGCGAGTATTATAGAAGAAGAGGATCTTGTATCCGTCAAAGCAAGTGCTCCGGGATTCCTAAGACGTTTTGTGACGATCAATGAGGAAGTTAACCGAGGTCAGCTGCTTGGTGAAGTCATTAATCCATATAATGGAGAGATTTTATCAGAGATCCGTTCAACGGCAGATGGGATCATATTCTATGCCGAGGATCAGCCAACGATTTTGGAAAATGCATCTGCATTTCAGGTGATTAAGAAACTACATGAATAAATGGGAGGAAATCATGGGAGAAGTTAGAAGAGTCTATGTTGAAAAGAAAAAAGACTACGCAGTAAAAGCAAAAGAGCTGCATGCATCATTGAAGCAGTATCTTGGACTGGATGTCGAATCTGTTCGTGTCCTTGTCCGCTATGACATCGAGAATCTATCCGATGCAAGTTATGAAAAAGCACTGGTTACAGTATTTAGTGAACCACCAGTTGACGACGTGTATGAAGAGACATTACCACTTGCCGATGGGGAAATATCTTTCAGCGTTGAGTTTCTGCCAGGTCAGTTCGATCAGAGAGCAGATTCTGCACAGCAGTGTGTGAAACTGTTGAATGAGGACGAAGATGCCCTGATCAGAAGTGCAACAACTTATGTTGTAAAAGGTGACTTAACTGACGAACAGTTAGAAGCAGTCAAAGAATATTGCATCAACCCAGTTGACTCAAGAGAGGCAGCTGCAGACAAACCAGAGACATTAGTGATGGATTTTGAAGAACCAGCAGATGTTAAGATTCTGGATGAATTCAAAGATATGGAAGAAGACAAATTTAAAGAATTATATGATTCTTTAAATCTTGCTATGACATTCAAAGATTTCCTTCATATCCAGAATTATTATAAAGGAGAAGAAAAGAGAGATCCTTCCATGACAGAGATCCGTGTACTGGATACTTATTGGTCAGATCACTGTCGTCATA
>OKRW01002912.1_pt1 | contig 11698 bp, 11 predicted proteins | sample 1601151 | NCBI WGS metagenome assembly OKRW01 (sample SAMEA3541471, study PRJEB24748) | human gut metagenome | biome: human gut; feature: human-associated habitat; material: faeces | place: China | collected 2012 | reverse complement strand
TCCTTGTCCCGCAGGTCCAGCTCGGTCTGCATCCGCTCCCCGATCTTCTGCCACGTTTTCTGCGGCAGAGGGGTGGGCATCTGCTGGGGCTGCTCCGGGGCATCCTTCGGCCACAGGCGGTGGTCATCGGTGACGAACTCCCGCTCCAGCTGCCGCAGCACGCCGGGCGTCTGCCGGGTGAGCCAGCGGTACACCGGCGCTGCCGCCACCACCTTTTCCTCGGCGGTGATCTGCCGGTAGGCGTTCTGCCGCACATAGGTCAGCGGGCGCATCACGCTTTTGCGCTGTAAGCTGTCGATAACGTTTTCCACCGCGATATCACACGCAAGGCTCCACAGCTGCGGCTCCCGGCGGCCTTTCAGCCACAAATGCCGGAATACGCAGTGGAATATGGTGTGCAGATACAACCGGTTGAGATATTTCGGGTTCTCCTGATAAAGCTGCAACAGGCGCTGCGGCTGATAATACAGGGTCTGTCCGTCCGTAGCCAGCACCCGGCAGCGCTCGTCCGGGGCAGGGGTCAGGGCGCTGAGTGCCATATCCAGAAACCGGAAGTCCAGATACAGCCCGCTGCGCACCACCGCCAGCACCTCGCCGCCCATGCGTGCCTGCCACTCCTCGTGGGTCTCCGGCCGCTGGGATTGGAAGGGCTTGCGGGGGTCGAAAAATTTTTCTTTTGGCAACGTGTGGTCACCTCTCAAAAATCAAAATCGTACCGCTGCTTTTTGGACTGGGGAGCATATTTTTTGTGCTCCGCATCTGCCAACAGGGCGGCAGCGGCGGCGTTCTCTGCCTTGGCGGCAAGGGCGGCAGCGAATGCAAAAGCGGCTTTATCCAGCACGTCCAACGCCAGCAGGGCGCGGATGCTGTCGGTGTCCTGCGCCTTTAAAAGGCGGGCGAACACCCGGTCGGTGTTGGCTGCCAGAAACGCCCGGTAGTGCCCGGCGGCAGCTTCGGTCAGCTGCCACGGATACTGCAGGCGGGCAAAGCAGAGCATAGCCATAATGACGGCGTCATCGGCATCGTGCCCCTGCGGGAAGATGGCGTCATATTCTGCGGGGAGGAATTTATTGTCGAGAAAACACTGTCTGTAATGGTATCCCTGCCCGGAAAAGGTGTGCAGCAGGATGTGAGCGGGGGTCTCCTCGATATCCTCCCAGTAGGCGGGGTACCACAGCGCCGCCAGCGGCGCGGGGGCATCGGCGGGCCAGAACTGCGCCTGCACGGCCTCGGTGATGTTATTCACCAGTGCAAACAGCCCAGTGGGCTGCTCCGGTGCAGCCTGCACCCGCAGCGTCTCCAGCGCAAAGCAGTTCAAAAACACATCGCTGCCCACGGTCAGTCCCCCGCTGCCCACCGTGAGCAGGCGCAGGCTGCGGCAGTTGTAAAAGGCGCAGCTGCCAATGACCTGTACACTGTCCGGCAGGGTGGCTTCTTCCAGAAAGCTGCCGCACACCGGGTGCAGTTCCTCCTCGTCCGCGGCCGGGGCGTCAAGGTCAAAATCGTACCGGCGGGCGGGCTTTTGCCCCACCGCCTGCCCGAACGCCCGGGTCAGCCGCACTGTGCCGTCTGCGCCTACTGCATAGCGGCAGAGGGCATCCGCCGCAGGCAGGCTGCGGGGCTTTTCCGAGAAGCAGTAGTCGCCCAGCTCGGTCAGGGCAAAACTGCCGCCCTCCGGGGCGGGCAGAGTGCCCGGCAGCGCCACGCAGGGCGCTGTGCCGTACACCCGCACCAGCCGTGCCGTCTGTGCCGAAAGGGGCAAGATATCCAATATCAGTTCGTTTGCCTGTTCCACCATGCTGCGACCTCGTTTTTCTGCATTTCATTCAGCTTTCAGTATACCGCGAACAGGGGGTGATTGTCCAGTGCGCAAAAAGATTTGAACGGGTCTGTGCAACGGGGCGCGACACCCGGCGGCTCTGCCGGTGCTCCCCTTTTGTCACATCTCGTTCAAGTTCTCTGCCCCGCCGGTGCTGTTAAACGGAATTGCGGGATAAAACAAAAAAGACAGCTATCAAAAGCTGTCTTTCTTGTGGTGCGGATAAGAGGACTTGAACCTCCACCGAGTTGCCCCGATTAGAACCTGAATCTAACGCGTCTGCCAATTCCGCCATATCCGCATATTCTGTTGTGTTCCTGCGCCGTTGCGCCGGGAACGATAGTTATTATACCAGATGCAGCAGAATTGTCAAGCACTTTTTTGAAAAACTTTTCATCTTTTTGGAAAGGATCATACTTTCGTAAAAAAAGCTGTCGTAGGCTGTAGTTCCGGTCAACATAGTGTCGCACCGGGTATCCTGTAAGCGTTTTTGCGGTGCCTTGCGTGCGCTGTGCACGGTTTTGGATTTGACAGGGTTTTCGCGGCGATGTAGAATAGAGGTACTGTTTTCTTACAATTATATAGAGGAGCGTTTTGCCATGCTGTATTTTGAAAACGACTACTGCGAGGGTGCACACCCCGCCATTCTGCAAAAGCTGACCGAGACCAACTTTGAAAAGGTCTCCGGCTACGGCACCGACCCCTACTGCGCCAGCGCCCGCGAGAAGATCCGCGCCGCCTGCGCCTGCCCGGAGGCCGATGTGCAGTTCATCTCCGGCGGCACCCAGAGCAACGCCATCGTCATCGCGTCCATGCTGCAGCGGTGGCAGGGCGTAGTGGCTGCTGCCACCGGTCATGTGGCCGGGCACGAGGCAGGTGCCATCGAGTATACCGGCCACAAGGTCATCACCCTGCCGCAGCACAACGGCAAGCTGGACGCCGCCGAGCTGCGGGCACTGGTGGCCACCTTCTACGCCGACGACAACCACGACCACATGGTGTTCCCCGGCATGGTGTACATCTCTCACCCCACCGAGTACGGCACCCTCTACACCAAAGCGGAGCTGGAGGCCATCCGGGCGGTGTGCGACCGGTATCAGCTCTACCTCTATCTGGACGGTGCCCGTCTGGGCTACGGTCTGGCGGCCCACGGGACAGATGTGACCCTGCCTGACCTGGCAGAGCTGTGCGATATCTTTTACATCGGCGGCACCAAAGTAGGCGCCCTGTTCGGTGAGGCGGTGGTGTTCCCCCAGGCCGACCTGATCCCCCACTTCTTCACGCAAATTAAGCAGAACGGCGCCCTGTTGGCCAAGGGACGGCTGCTGGGGCTGCAATTTGACGCACTGTTCACCGACGGGCTCTATTGGGACATCTCCCGCCACGCCATCGCCATGGCGGAGCAGCTCAAGAACATTCTGCGCCGAAAGGGGTATCGGTTCTATTTAGAGACCCCCACCAACCAGCAGTTCGTTGTGGTGGAGAACGGGCAGATGGAGGAGCTGGCGAAGAAAGTGTCCTTCGGGTTCTGGGAGGAGCTGGACGAGACGCACACCGTCATCCGCTTCGCCACCAGCTGGGCCACTCGACCGGAGAGCCTGGCGGAATTGGAGCGGTTGCTGTAACCTTTTTCGGCAGAATGCGGCTTTCCCTTGACACCTTTCGATTTTTATCTTACAATTTAATATTGTAGCATTGAATGAGAATTTTCCCGAGGGAAGTGATTTTATGATCGAATTAAAACACATCACCAAGGTCTTCCCCACTGCCGATGGGGAGCTGACCGCACTGAATGATGTGAACATCACCATCCACGATGGTGATGTCTACGGCATCGTGGGCATGAGCGGCGCGGGTAAGTCCACCCTGGTGCGCTGCATCAACCTGCTGGAGCGTCCCACCTCCGGTCAGGTGGTCATTGACGGCAAGGACTTGTGCGTTATGCCCGCCAAGGAACTCATCCAGCAGCGCCGTTCCATCAGCATGATCTTTCAGCAGTTCAACCTTCTGATGCAAAAGTCCGTGGCGCGAAACGTGCGCTACCCGCTGGAAATCGCCGGGGTGCCCAAGAAGCAGGCCAACGAGCGGGTGATCGAGCTGCTAAAGATCGTAGGGCTGGAGGACAAGGCCAGCGCCTATCCGGCCCAGCTCAGCGGCGGTCAGAAGCAGCGTGTCGCCATCGCCCGCGCCCTGGCCAGCGATCCGGAAATGCTCCTTTGCGACGAAGCGACCAGCGCCCTGGACCCCATGACCACGCAAAGCATCCTTTCGCTGCTGCAAAAGATCAACCGGGAGCTGGGCATCACGGTGGTGCTCATCACCCATGAAATGGCCGTGATCCGCCAGATCTGCAACAAGGTGGCCATTCTGGATGGCGGCAAGCTCGCCGAGCAGGGCACTGTGGACGATGTGTTCATGCACACCAAGTCAGCCGCGGGCCGCAGGCTGTTTGGCATTTTGCCCGAGCAGGAGGAAATTCCCCCGCAGCCGGCCATCCGCATCGTCTTTGACGGCGAGGCCGCCGAAAAGCCCATCATCAGCAAGCTGGTCAAGGATTGTGGGCTGGATGTCAACATCCTCTCCGCCGACATCCGCCAGCTCAACCAGAAGGCCTACGGGCAGATGCTCATTGCCCGCCCGCAGGACCCCGAGGACGTCAAGCGCGTGATGGAGTACCTGGCCCTTGAGGGCCTGACCGTAGAGGAGGTGCATGTGCCATGACCTGGGATCAGCTGTTGCCCATGCTGTGGGAAGGTACGGTGGAAACGCTGTACATGACCTTGTGGAGCAGCGCCATCGCCTATCTGATCGGCTTGCCGCTGGGCGTGCTATTGGTGGTGACCCGCCGTGGCGGCATCATGCCCTCTGTCACCTTCAACGCGATTCTGGGCGTGGCGATCAACTTCCTGCGCTCGATTCCCTTCGTGATCATGATCGCGGTGCTCTTCCCCGTCACCCGCCTGGTGATGGGCAGCTCCATTGGCACAAGATCGGTCATCTTCCCGCTGGTCATCAGCGCCTTCCCCTACATCGCCCGCATGGTGGAGAGCTCCCTTGCCGAGGTAGATCACGGCATCATCGAGGCCGCGCAATCCATGGGCTCCACCAACCGGCAGATCATTTTCAAGGTGCTCCTGCCCGAGGCCCTGCCCTCCCTGGTTAATGGCGCTGCCATCAGCATCACCACCATTCTGGGCTATACGGCACTGGCCAGCACCATCGGCGGCGGCGGCCTAGGTACCCTGGCCATCGTCAAGGGCCTCAATATCCGCAAGTACGACATGATGTACTCCGCCAGCCTGATGCTGGTGTTCCTGGTACAGATCATCACCGTCTTCGGCACGCGCACCACGCGAAGCCTGGACCATAAACACCGTTAACTTTGGAAAGGAGACTGACCCTCATGAAAAAGGTTATCGCCCTGGTTCTTTCCCTCGCTCTTGCCATCAGCGTTTCTACCGCCTTTGCCGCTGAAACCGTTTCTATTATTGGCACCCCCAATTCGCACATCGAAATACTGGAAGCCGTCAAAGATGATATGGCCGCTTTGGGCTATGAGCTTGAACTCATTGTGACGGCCGACTATACCACCGAAAATCCCGCTACCATGGACGGCTCCGTCATGGCCAACTTCTTCCAGCACATTCCCTATCTGGAAGGTTATAACAAGGACTTCCCCGAAGAGGAACAGCTGGTGCCCGTGGTGTTCACCCATTTTGAGCCCATGGCCATCTATCCCGGCACCAAGACCAGCCTGGATGACATCGCCGAGGGTGACAAGATTCTGGTTCCCAACGACGCCGTGAACGAAAACCGCGCACTGATGCTCCTTGAGGATGCCGGCCTGATTACCCTCCCCGAAGGCACCACGCTGGAGAGCCTCAACACCAAGGAAACCATCGCCGAGAACCCCTACAATCTCGAGATCGTCGAAGTGGCCGCCGAGCAGATCCCCGGCCTGCGCGAGGATGCCGCCTATGCGGTGATCAACGGCAACAACGCTACGCTGGTGGACCTGGTCCCCTATGTGGACGGCCTCTATGCCGAGACCGCTGACAGCGAGGCGGCCCAGGCGTATGTAAACGTGATCGTGGTCAAGCCCGAAAACGCCGAGGCCGATTGGGTCAAGGCGCTGGAGCAGGTCATCTATACCCAGAAGGTGTACGACCTGATCGTGGAAAGCGGCTTCGCTCCCACCTTTGAGGTGCCCGCCGCCGAAACCACCGCGGAATAATCCACAGAAAGAGAAAAAAGGCCCCGAAGCGGCTAAGCTTCGGGGCCTTTTGCATGCCAAAAGAAAATGGCTTGCCAGCAATCAGCCAAGCGCAAAAAGGCTCTCCGGAGCGGCATTGCCTCCGGAGAGCCTGAGGGGGGTTATCCCTTGTGCGTCATTTCACGATGAGCGATTTACCCGTCATCTCAGCAGGTACGGGAATCCCCATGCTGTCCAGCATCGTGGGTGCGATATCGGCCAGGCGGCCGCCTTCGCGCAGCTTCTTGCCCACCATTTCCGGTCCGATCGCAATGAAGGGCACGGGGTTGGTGGTATGAGCGGTGAAGGGCTCTCCCGTTTCGGGGTCGACCATCTGGTCCGCGTTGCCGTGATCGGCCGTGACGAAAGCACGCCCGCCGTTGTCCAGAACGGCCTTGACCACGCGGTCCACGCACTCGTCCACGGCGGCGACAGCCTTCATGGCCGCCTCCATCACGCCGGTATGGCCCACCATGTCGCAGTTGGCGAAGTTGAGAATCATCACGTCGTACTTCTTTTCATTGATGAGCTCAATCGCCTTGTCCGTGATCTCGTAGGCGGACATCTCGGGCTTCATGTCAAAGGTAGCCACCTTGGAGGAGGGAATCAGTACGCGATCCTCGCCCTCGTTGGGCTTTTCCACGCCGCCGTTAAAGAAGAAGGTAACATGGGCGTACTTCTGGGTTTCCGCGATGCGCAGCTGCGTCTTGCCCAGCTTGGAGAGGTACTCGCCCAGGGTGTTCTTCAGCGTTTCGGGCGGATTGACTACCTCCAGACCGGTAAAGGTCTCGTCATACTGCGTCATGCTGACAAAGTTGACATGGAAATAGCCCTTTCCGCGCGGGAAGCCGTTGAAGTCAGGCTGAATAAAGGTGCGGGTGAGCTGGCGGGCACGGTCGGGGCGGAAGTTAAAGAAGATCACGCTGTCCCCCTCGCCGATCGTGGCCACGGGCTGACCGTTTTCCAGCACAACGGTCGGCTTGACGAACTCGTCCGTCTCCTCCTTGGCATAGCTCTGCTCCACGGCCTGCACGGCAGTTTCCGCCGTCGCCTGGCCCTGGCCCAGCACCATGGCATCATAGGCCTTCTGCACGCGATCCCACAGGTTGTCGCGGTCCATCGCCCAGTAACGGCCCATCACCGTGGCGATCTTGCCCACGCCGATCTCGTCCATCTTGGCCTGAAGCTCGCGCACATAGTCGATGCCGCTGGTGGGCGGAACATCGCGCCCATCCAGGAAGCAATGCACATAAACCTTCTTCACTCCACGGCGCTTACACATCTCCAAGAGGGCATACAGATGCGTAATGTGGCTATGCACGCCGCCATCGCTGACCAGGCCCATCAGATGAACGCTCTTTCCGGTTTCCTTGGCCGTGTCCATGGCATGAATCAGCGGCGCCTTTTCAAAGAACGTCCCGTCCTGAATGTCCTTGGTGATACGGGTCAGCTCCTGATAGACGATACGGCCCGCACCGATGTTGAGGTGGCCAACCTCGCTGTTGCCCATCTGGCCATCGGGCAGGCCCACGTCCATACCGCTTGCACCCAGTTTGGTGTGCGGATAGCGGGCCATGAGCGCGTCCAGCCTGGGCGTGCCCTGCTGATAGATCGCATTGCCCTCATGAGCGGGGTTGATGCCGAAACCGTCCATGATGATAAGGGCCGTCATGGTTTTTTGCATATGGTTTAGCTGCTCCTTTTTCTCTGGTCACTTGTTGTAGAGAACCACCTGGGTAAAGTCGGGGGCTTTGAGGCTGGCACCGCCGATGAGTCCACCGTCGATTTCGGGCTGCGCCATGAGCCCTTTGACATTCTTGGGGTTCATGCTGCCGCCGTACTGGATGCGCACCGCATCGGCCACATCCTGGCCGTACTTGCGGGCGACGGCCTTACGAATGACGCCGATGGTCTCGTTCGCCTGCTCGTCGGTGGCGGTGAGGCCGGTGCCGATAGCCCAGACGGGCTCGTAGGCGATCACGGCATTCTTGATCTGCTCATCGGTCAGGCCATGCAGCGCCATCAGGGTCTGATACTCCACGATGGTATCGGTGTAGCCGCTCTCGCGCTCATCCTTGAGCTCGCCCACGCAAATGATGGGGGTCAGGCCCGCATCCACCGCCGCGCGCACACGGAGGTTCACGGTCTTGTCCGTTTCGCCAAAGTACTGACGGCGCTCGCTGTGGCCGATAACCACATATTCCACGCCACAGGCCTTGAGCATGTCGGCGCTGAGTTCGCCGGTATAGGCGCCGCTCTTGGCAAAATGCACGTTTTGTGCGCCCAGATGGATGTTGCTGCCCTGGGCGGCCTCTTTTACGGCAGCAAAATCCGTCGCGGGCACGCATACCACCACGTCGCAGTCCGCATCCTTCACGGCGGGCACGAGGGCGGCGACCAGTTCGCGGGCTTCCTCAGGGGTCTTGTTCATCTTCCAGTTGCCGGCAATGATAGGCTTACGCATGATTTGTACCTCACTTTGAAAATCATTGGGACACATCTATGGTAACCGCATTTCGGCTGAATGAAACCGCTTTGCGGCGCGCAAATGTTGCGCAGGCCGGTTTACAGCCTGCGCAACGGAAAAGGTCTTACTTGTCGTTGAGCGCGGCCACGCCGGGAAGGGTCTTGCCCTCCAGGAATTCCATGCTCGCGCCGCCGCCGGTGGACACATGCGTCACCTTGTCGGCATAGCCCATCTGCTCGACTGCCGCCGCGCTGTCGCCGCCGCCGATGATGGTCACGCCCTTGCACTCGCTCATGGCCTGAGCCACGGCACGGGTGCCCACGGCGAAGTTTTCAAACTCGAACACACCCATGGGGCCGTTCCACACCACGGTGCCCGCTTCACGGACCACGTCGGCGTAGATCTTGGCGGTTTCGGGTCCGATGTCCATGCCCTCGTAATCATCCGGAATGCCGTCCTTGGCGGATACGGTGATGCGCTTGGCATCGTTGCTGAAGCTGTCGCCGCACACGTTATCCACAGGCAGAAGGAGCTTAACGCCCTTTTCCTTGGCCTTGGCCATCAGCTCCTTGGCGAGCTCGATCTTGTCATTTTCGCACAGGCTCTTGCCGATGCTAAGCCCCAGCGCCTTCTGGAAGGTGTAGCTCATGCCGCCGCCGATGATAAGCGTATCCACCTTATCCAGCAGGTTGTTGATCACGCCGATCTTATCGGATACCTTTGCGCCGCCGAGAATCGCCACGAAGGGACGGGCCGGGTCCTCCAGAGCCTTGCCCATGATGCTCAGCTCCTTGCCGATCAGGAAGCCGGCCACGGAGGGAGTCAGGTAATGGGTCACACCCTCGGTGGAGGCATGCGCGCGGTGCGCGGTGCCGAAGGCGTCGTTGACATACACTTCCGCCAGGGAAGCCAGCTCCTTGGCAAAGGCGGGATCGTTCTTTTCCTCTTCCTTATGGAAGCGGACGTTCTCCAGCAGCATGACCTCGCCATCCTTGAGGCTGGCAGCCAGCGCCTTGGCGGAGGGGCCGATCACGTCATCGGCCATCTTCACCTCCACGCCCAGCATTTCGCTGAGGCGCTTGGCGACGGGCTTGAGGGAATACTTCATGTTAAACTCGCCCTTGGGGCGGCCCAGGTGGGAGCACAGGATCACTCTGGCGCCGTGCTCCATCAGGTACTTGATGGTGGGCAGCGCGCCACGCAGCCGGTTTTCGTCGGTGATGACCTTGTTTTCGTCCATGGGCACGTTAAAATCGCAGCGGACAAGCACTCTCTTGCCTTTGACCTGAATGTCCTCGATGGTTTTCTTCGCCATAACGTACACTCCTCCGTCCTGGTAAATTCATTGTGTTGGTATTGCAAAGCCCGTTTCCGGACGTGCAAGCATTGTTAAGGGGCTTCGCCCAGAATAGCCTTGGCCGCCCCTTCGTCAGTGACCAGCATGGCGTGCCGGCGGCTTTTCATCACCGCCGCGATGGCCTCTGCCTTCTTGGCTCCGGCAGCCACGGCGATCATGGCGCAATCGGGCTTGAGCGCGCCCAGGTTATGCGCCACAGTGGAGGCGGAATAGACCAGCCGGCCCCTTCGGTCAAAGTAGCAGCCATACGCCTCGGCCACCGCGCCCTTACGCAGTACCTCGGCACTCACCGGGCCGGGAAGCTGCCGGCGCTGGGTCATGTCGTCCGCGCGGCCGACGCCATGCAGCACCACGTCCGCGCGCTCCAAAAGCGCCAGCGTCTCGTCAATCTCGGTCAGCTTGCGCATCTCCTGCAACGCCTGTTCGTCCAGGTGGTCGGGGAGATGCATCATGCGGTGATGGCCGCCCAGGCGGCGGGCGATCTCACAGGCGAGGGTATTGGCCTGGGTTTCCAGCGCGCCGCCCATTCCGCCGCGCGCGGGTACCACCATCACATTCATGGGCGTGCCCTGAGGCACCGCAAAAGCCACCTCGCGAATGGTGCTGCCTCCCGTTACGGCCAGCGTACACCCTGTCTGCAAAAAGCCTCGCAGGCGAGTGCCGGCAATGCGGCCCACCTCGCCCAGCACATGCGGGTCTGTATCGGCATTTCCGGCGGCCACACACACCTTGTCTACTCCCAGTTGCTCGGCCAGCGCCGTCTCCAGCCGGGTCAGTCCCTTCAAATCCCGGCTGAAGCGCCGGGCCATGGGCAGCACGCTCTCCGCCGCCGGAGTCAGGCACATTCCCGCCGCATCCAGCGTAATCAGGCCATGCTTTTTCAGCAGCGTCGCCACCGTGCGTACCTCGCGCTCCGGCAGGTTGAGCCGGGCGGCCAGCTGCCGTCTGCCCACGGGCTGCAGCGCGCCGATGCGTTCCAGTACCAGCGCACGCAGTTCGATTTCCTGCGCCAGATCAGGAGCCAGCTGCTGCATCAGGGTAAAATAACCGTCCTCCATTGCATCCTTCCTATTCGGGACAAATCACGTCCCGCATGACCAAATTTATCCCACAGGAGATTATACATCATTCGTTCCCGCGTCGCAAGCCCCGAATTGATAAAACCTTCACAATTTATTGATACGCGTCTATCCATCTCCATCGGGACATAGGCTGGTAGCGGAGGTGAGCCGGACATGACGGACAGGCTTCTGGCGGTGGCCATGGTAGCGGCGGCGATTGGCGTAAGCTATCCCCTTTGCATGCGCGCAGCGCCCCGTCGGGGGGTGATGCGGGTGGTGGAACGGATGTGCGCGGGTATCATCCTGTGCTATCTGTGCTGGCTGGGGCTCTCGCCGCTGGGACTCAGCTTCCCACAGGGGCCGCTTTCCGCGGCCAGTGCGGGCTTTCTGGGGCTTCCCGGGCTGGCGCTGGCGGCGTTTGTCTCCTGGCTGCCTTAAAGGTCGACAACCTCGGTGCCCTCCAGCGCGGCGGCGATCAGCGTGCTTTTCCCGATCTGCACAGGACCGGTCAGAAATACGTGCATCCTTACCCCTCCTCCCGCGGCTTTTTCGCGGTCCCGGAGCGCTTCGCCCGGTGCAGGATCATCTCTGCCGCGATCGACACGGCGATCTCCGCCGGAGTCTGGCCGAGAATGTCCAGCCCGATGGGCGCGTGAATGCGGGCAAGCTCCGTCTCCGGGATGCCGTTTTCCATGAGATACGCATTGGTCGACGCAATTTTATGGCGGCTGCCGATGCAGCC
>OKRW01002907.1_pt1 | contig 11714 bp, 9 predicted proteins | sample 1601151 | NCBI WGS metagenome assembly OKRW01 (sample SAMEA3541471, study PRJEB24748) | human gut metagenome | biome: human gut; feature: human-associated habitat; material: faeces | place: China | collected 2012 | reverse complement strand
TACCAGAAGGTCATGAAAGCGACCCTGGAGCGCCAGGAAAACCTGTGGGTCAAGCAGGCGGAGGTCACGAAGCTCTTGACCGAGAACGGCCATGTCACCGGCGTGCAGACGAACACCGGGGCGGTCTATTGGGCCGACGCCGTGATTCTCTGCTCCGGGACGTATCTGGGCGGCAAGACCATCATCGGCTCGGTCACCAAGCACAGCGGCCCGGACGGGATGTTCGGCGCAGACGAGCTGACCCAGAGCTTACTGGACGCGGGCCTGACCCTGCGCCGGTTCAAGACGGGCACGCCTCCCCGCGTCAACGCCCGCTCCATTGACTTCTCCCAGCTGGAACGGCAGGAGGGGGACGAGGACGCCGTCCCCTTCTCCTTCGCCAGCCAGAAGCCGGGGGCAAACCGGGTGTGCTGTTACATCACCTACACCAACGAGAAAACCCACGAGATCATCCGGGCCAATCTGGACCGCTCACCCCTCTTCTCCGGCGTCATCCAGGGGGTGGGGCCGCGGTACTGTCCCTCCATCGAGGATAAGGTCGTCCGCTTTGCGGACAAGCCCCGGCACCAGCTTTTCTTGGAGCCGATGGGCTTGGACACCGAAGAGATTTATGTCCAGGGCTTTTCCTCCTCTTTGCCGGAGGACGTGCAGGTGGCCATGCTTCGCACCCTGCCGGGGTTGGAGCAGGCGGTGATGACCCGCCCGGCCTACGCCATTGAATACGACTGCGTGGACCCGACGGAGCTGCTGCCCACCTTGGAGCACAAAAAAGTGGCCGGGCTGTACGGCGCGGGGCAGTTCAACGGCTCCTCCGGCTATGAGGAGGCCGCTGTGCAGGGCTTCGTGGCGGGGGTGAACGCCGCCCGGAAGCTGCTGGGCAAGGCCCCCATGATCTTAGACCGCAGCCAGGGCTACATCGGCGTCCTCATCGACGACCTGGTGACGAAGGGGACCAACGAGCCCTACCGCATGATGACCTCCCGGACGGAGTACCGCCTGCTCTGCCGCCAGGACAACGCCGACGAGCGGCTGACGCCCATCGGCTATGAGATCGGTCTCATTTCCCAGCAGCGCTATGACGCCGTGCAGGAAAAGTACCGGCAGGTCAAGCGGGAGGTGGACCGGTTGGAACACACCGGCGTGCCCGTGAGCCCCGCCCTCAACGCGCTCCTGGAAGCCAAGGGGGAGCCACTGGCGAAGAACAGCGTGCGCCTGTCCGATCTGATCCGCCGCCCCAAGGTCACCTATGCAGACCTGGCACCGCTGGACACCGGTCGTCCGGCGCTGTCCCCACAGGTGGCGGAACAGGTGGAGATCTCCTTGAAGTACGCGGGCTACATCGCCCGCCAGCAGCGGCAGGTGGAGGAAATGCGCCGATTAGAAGGCAAGCTCCTGCCGGAGGACCTGAACTATGAGGCCCTGGCAGGCCTGCGGCTGGAGGCCCGGCAGAAGCTCACCGCCATCCGGCCCAGAAGCCTGGGGCAGGCGGCCCGCATCTCCGGGGTCTCCCCGGCGGACATTGCCGCCCTGATGATCGCCTTACAGGAGGAATAAGCCAAGATGAAACTGACGAACGTGAAAGGCAAGACCTGGGTGCTGGACGGCCCCCAGCTTGTTGGCGTGTACCAGCTCGACGACACCCGCTGCCTCCTGCTGGACCCCGGCAGCTGGAAGCTCATTGAACCCATCGAGACGGCCTTAAAAGAGGTAGGCTGGACCCCTGTGGGGGTGGCCTGCACCCACATGCACTATGACCACCATGAAAGCTCCCGGTATTTCCAAGAAACCTATGGGGCGGTTGTCTGCCTGCCACAGCTGGAGGCGGACATCGTGCGGAACGAAGAGAGCCTGAAAAACCATCTCTTCAACTTCACCATGGGGATGATCCGCACCATCCCCCGCTTGCAGCATCTGGTCTGCCCGGTGGACCGGGTGATCGGCTTGGACGAGGATACGGTAGAGTTGTGCGGCGCAGAGCTGAAGGTGGTCCGCACCCCCGGTCATTCGCCGGACCATGTGTGTTTTATCACACCCGACAACGTCTGCTTTGCCGGGGACACCCTGATGACCGAGGACGTGCTGGCTGAGGCCATGGTCCCCTTTGCCTTTGACCTGGCCGACGATCTGAAGAGCAAGCAGGTCGTGGGCGAGCTGGACTGCGATGCCTACATCTTCTGTCACAAGGGCCTGCGTTACGGCTCCGTGGCGGACCTGGCCCAGGCCAACATCGACCGCGTTCACTGCCAGCTGGCGGCCTGCGCGGACCTGGTGAAGGGCCCCATGACGTACAGCGAGTTTTACGCCGCCGTGGTCACGGCCTTTGACCTGCCCGTGGGCCACCCCGCCCGTGGGCTGCATTTGGAGCGGTACATCCGCCCCTATTTGGAGTATCTCATCGACACCGATCAGCTTGCGCTCATCGAGCAGCATGGGGCCCCGTCGGTCCGGCCCAAAGGGGCGGTGCAGGGTGGCTGAAAAAGTTGTGCTGGGCCTGTCCGGTGGGGTCGATTCCGCCGTGGCGGCCCGCCTGCTGGTGGAGGCGGGGTATACCGTCTACGGCCACTGGCTGGACATCGGCTTAGGGGGCCGGGAGGCCGCCGCAGAGGTGGCGGAGAGCATCGGCATCCCCTTCTCCGCCGGGGACATCCGGCAGGAGCTGGAGACGGAGGTCATGGCCCCGTTTCAGCGGGACTATCTGGCCGGGCGGACGCCCCTGCCCTGCGCCCGGTGCAACCCCACGGTGAAATTCCCCGCCCTGTTTCGGCGGGCGGAGGAAGTGGGGGCGCAGTTCGTCGCCACGGGGCACTATGCCCGCATCCGACAGACGGAACATGGCCCCGCCCTCTGCCGGGGGGCGCACACCAACGACCAGGCGTATATGCTGGCCCGCCTGCCCAGACAGTGGCTGGGCCGCCTCCTCTTTCCCATTGGAGGCTATGAGAAGACCCAGGTCCGGGAGCTGGCGCGGGGGTATGGCATCCCCGTGGCGGACAAACCGGACAGCATGGAGATCTGCTTCATCCCCCAGGGGGATTACGCCACCTGGCTGGACCAGCGCGGGCAGGTCCCCCCGCCGGGGGACTTTGTGGACCGGGACGGGAACGTCCTGGGCCGACACCTGGGCATCCACCACTACACCATCGGTCAGCGGCGGGGGTTGGGCATCCCGGCGGCGCACCGGCTCTTCGTTTCGGCCATCCGGCCGGAGGAGAACCAGGTGGTCTTGTCCGACGGGACCGACCTCATGGCCGATGCCGTCTGGGGGGAGGCGCTGAACCGCCTGGCACCCCTGGAAGAGGAAGCCGAGGTGACGGTCCGCCTGCGCCACTCAAAGACGGAGACACCGGCTGTGTTTTACCGGGAGGGCAGCGGGGGACGCCTGGAGCTGAAGACCCCCGCCCGCGCCCCCACACCGGGGCAGCTGGCGGTGCTGTACGGGGGAGAGACTGTGTTGGGGAGCTTGTGGATCACGAAAGACCGTCGCGTGTAACGCGAGGAGGGTAGCATGGAACTGCGGCAAGTAAAAGGAAACACCTGGGTCTTGGACAGCTGGGAGCTGATCCCCCTGTACAAGCTCGACGCCCACCGCTGCGTCCTGCTGGACACCGGCACCTGGGACCAGCGGGATGATCTGGAGGCCGCGCTGGACGCGGCGGGGCTGGACCCGGTTGCGATCCTGTGCAGCCACGCCCACATGGACCACATGGGCAGCAACGCCTATTTCCAGAAAACGCGGGGAACGCAGGTCATTATGAGCCTGGGCGAGGCGGCGCAGATCATGTCGCCCCTGGGCATCCAGCTGCAATACTATAACTTCAACATGGGGGCCTTTGGGCAGTACCCGGAGCTGGGCACCGCCCCCTGTCTCCCGGACCGCATCCTGCTGCCGGGGGAGCGGGAGATCGAGATCGGCGGGGCGCAGTTTGAAATTTTGCCCACGCCGGGGCACACCATCGACCACATCAGCGTGCGGACCCCGGACGACGTGCTGTATCTGGCCGACGCCATGATGACGGGGCGCATCCTGCACCACGCCAAATTTCCCTATGCCATCTCCGTTGGAGAGTATCTGGATACGCTGGTGAAGCTCCGGGAGGTCAAGGCGGCGGAGTACATTGTAGCCCACAAGGGGATCTACCAAGAGATCCTGCCGTTCATTGACCTGGAGCTGCGCTTTTTCCGGCAGCGGATGCTGGACCTCTTGGACCGCATCGACGAAGTGACCACGCCCAAGCTGCTGACGCAGGCCATCTGCGCACACGACCGGGCGCGGCCCAAAAGCCCCCGGTCGCTGGCCTATTTTGAACAGGCCAGCCAGAATTACCTCAACTATTTGACGGACCAGGGCTGGCTTGCCCTGGAAATCCAGGAAAATACGCTGGTCTATCGCAAAGTCTCCGTCCCCGGCGACCGGCCTTTGGTCAAGCTGCCGCCGACGGGGTGGTTTTGTGACAACCGGCCTGTCAGGAGGGAAGATATATGGAACTGGAACAAGTAAAAGACAACACCTGGGTGCTGAAAAGCTGGGAGCTGATCCCGGTGTATCGCCTGGATGCGCACAAGTGCATCCTGCTGGACACAGGCCTGGTCGAGCAGCGGGAGGAGCTGCAGGAGGCCCTGACGAACTACGGCCTGGAGCCGGTGGGCGTGATCTGCAGCCACGCGCACATCGACCACATGGGCAACGTGGCCTATCTGAAAGAGAAATACGGGGCCAAGCTGGCCATGAGCTTGGGCGAGGCGGGGCACCAGATGTCTTATCTGGGCCTGAACGTGACGAGCTACCTGCTCCCGCCGGAGGACTTGGAGAGCTGGGACGCCGTGAAGGGGACCCCCTGCCTGGCCGACCGGATCATTTTGCCCACTGAGGATCACATCACGTTCTGCGGCGCGGAGTTTGACATCGTCCACACCCCCGGCCACACGGTCGATCATATCTGCACCCGGACGGCGGACAACGTGCTCTACTTAGGTGACGCCATGATGACGGGGCGGACCCTGCATCACTCGAAATTTCCCTTCGCCTTCTGTGTGCGGGATTATCTGGACTCCATGCGGAAGATGCGGTCGGAACCGGCGGATAAATTCATCGTGGCGCATTTTGGCGTCTATGATGAGATCCTTCCCCTCGTTGACATGGAGGCCCGCTTTTTTGCCGAGCGGATGCTGGACCTGCTGGACCTCATCGACCAGCCCACGGACCCCAAAAAGCTGACGTCGGACATTTGCCGGACCTATCATATTACGGCGACGAAGCTCTCGGATGTCTCCTACTTCGAGTCGTCCAGCCTGTCCTACCTGAACTATCTCCGGGGCTTGGGCTATCTGGAAGCCTATGTGGAGGACAACAGCATCCACTACCGCCGCACCCCCACCTCGTATGCCCGCAAAGAGGCCAAACGGGAGAGCGTGCTGCCCAAGACGGGGCAGTTCCGCTGAACTTCATACATACCGAGACGAAAATCCCCCTGCTCACGCCGAGCAGGGGGATTTTCATGGGGAAATTCAGGGGTTTAGATAGGCAGCCAAGTCCTGCCGCCACTGGGCATAGGCCGGATCCTCCCCCAGGGATGCGCCGTCGGCAGACCGCTTGGCAACGGCGGAATAGCCGTCGTGGTTGACCCGCACCAGGGTCGGGGGTGCGTCTGCGGTGAGGTAGAAGCAGGTCCCGTGGTTCGGGCCGGTGAGCAGCAGGTCGCCGGGCTGGGGGGTGTAGCTGGGGAGGGCAGAGTAGGAGAGTCGATCATACTGCCGCAGCAGCGTGACCAGGCGGCGGCTCAGGCCATCTGAGAGGGGGATCTCCCCGCCGTCCTCCTCCAGGACAGAAACTTGAGTGATGGCGACGCCCTCCAGTTGGCCGCCCTGCTCGCCGGGGCTGAAGTGGAGGATGATGAGGGCGGCAACGACGGAGAGGAGGCTCAGCAGGGCGACGAAGAAAAGCGGGTGTTTGGTCATGGGGGACCTCCTGGATGGTTAGATTGGAGGAAAAAAGGGGTCCTGATCCTCCCAATTTAAGTAGTAAAAACAGTTGGTGTTCAGGCACAGCGCATCCCACCACCAGAGGTCACGGTGGGAGTACAGCTCGAAGAAAATATCCTGCGTCACGTTCTCCGGCTCCCAGCCCCGGAGGGGCTCGGCCTGCTTGCCGGCGCCGTCGGGGTAGTACCAGGAGAAGTGGGTGGCGTTTTGGGCCAGGGCGAGGAAGAAGCTGCCCTGGAGGGTCAGCCAGCGGTTGGTCCGCTCGCGGGCGGCGGCGTCCGGGGGCTGCCGGGTGAGGGCGAGGACGATATTGCAGCCCTGGCCCTCCGGCTGGCTGGTGACAGTATATGGGCCGAGGATGCGTTCCAGGTCCATTGTTTTTAAGAGGGCTTCGCAGGCGGCGGGGTCTGCGGCATCGGAGACGCGGGCGGCGTAGATTTGACCGGCCCGGTCAGGGAAGGCGCAGACATCTGCCTCGTAGCACCAGGCGCTCCATTTCTGGATGAGATTTTTCCGGTCCCCGCCCAGGAAGTCCCCGGCTTTAGAATAGGAGAAGGCGGCGCTGCGGCAGGTGCGCGTTTCGCCGGTGCTGCGGACCTGGACCAGCCGGGGCAGGTCCGTCCCCTGAAACAGGAGACGGTACTCGACAGAGCCGTCCTGGTTGGAGAGACTGACCGTCCCCTCCGGCCTTCCGGGGTCTTCGCAGGGGGTGTAGCTGCTTTTCTTTGTGTGGTTCAGAAGCTCGACAACTTCCCGCTGCTGGTCCTCGGTCAGGGCCACGGGGCCGGTTGCCCCGGTCAGCGTTCCCTGGGTGATGCGGGTCAGGCCCAGGGCGGGGGCGGCGGTGCTGTGGTTGCCCACAAAGCCCACCCCCAGCACCAGGCAGACCAGCGCGGCGGCCACCAGCACCCCCATCACCGGGCGGCGGTAGCGGAGCAGAGAGACGATGCGCTCCTTCGCGTCCTCCTCCCCAAAGGCGAGGGGGACGGCGCTGGGGACCCGCGGGTCCCGGCTCAGATGGAGCAGGGCAGCGGCGTATTCTGTGGGGCTGGTGTGTTCCTCGTGATCCAGGCGGCGCAGGACGGCCTGGTCCGTCGCCATTTCGATGTCCAAGCAGAGCAGCCGGTAGGCGATCCAGAGGACGGGGTTAAACCAGTGCAGGCACAGCAGGGCATAGGCCAGGGGCTTGAAGCGGTGGTCCCAGCGGTGGATGTGGGCCTGCTCATGCAGGAGGACATAGCGCCGCTCCTGCTCCGTCAGCCCCACGGGGAGATAGATGCGCGGGCGGAAAAAGCCCAGGACGAAGGGGCTGTCGATCTGGTCCGTCTCGTAAATATGCTCGGAGAGGAGCACGGCGTCGTCAATGCGCTTTCGCAGGCGGCAGTACGTCACCACGCCCCAGAGCGCAGCCACGGCCGCCCCCGCCGCCCAGACGCCGAAGGCGATCACAGGCCAGTGGGGAGTCTCCGCAACGGCCGTTTCGCTGGGGGAGTCTTCCGGGGCGGGCGCGGTTTGCATCCCCTCCGGCGTCCCGCCGGTGGGCGGGGCGACCTGCGCTCCGCTCGGCAAAGGGCGGGAGGAGGACAGCACGAACTGGGCGATCGACCCGTCCGCCACCTCCTGGGGCACCAGGCCCACCGGCAGGGAAACGCTCACCGGACAGGCCATGCGGAAGAGCACCACCAGCCACAGCCCGCAGATCAGCGCCCGCGGCAGCTTATAGAGAAACAACCGGGCCACCATCACGCCCAGCGCCGTCAGTGCGGCCGCCAGGCTCATGCTCAATAGGGTGCAGCAGAATCCTTCCATAGGGTCCTCCTTGTCTCGTCTCTTGGTTATCCGATGCCTCGCTCCACCTCGGCCAAGTAAGCCAGCTGGCCCTGAGAGTAGTAGGCGAAGTAGGTAGTGGTGCCTTTCATATAATAACGATAGCCAGTGTCTTTCCTCGTGTCGGTGCTGAAGAAGCGGTGACAAGCATAGGTATCTTCGTCATACATATCAAACCGCTGGCCGCTGGGGGTCCGAATGATCTCCGGCAGGGGGGAGCTTTCTTCCAGCACGGGATCTCGATAGACGCTCTGCCCCTGCTCGGACCCGTCCGCCCAGCGCACGGCCAGGTAGTTTCCAAACCAGACCAGCCGGAAGTTTTCGTAGTAGGCTTTGGTCTCGGCCACGGTGGCCTGGGGCTTCTCGACCAAAGTGGCGTTGAAATACAACAGGTCTTTCACCGTGTAGCAGTCCCCGGTGAGCTTGCCGGGGTAATACGGCTCCATGCGGGTAAAGTGGGTGGCGTACAGCAGGCGGAAGGTCTCCAGGTCGGGCTGGTTCATCTTGGGGTCTGCGTCTTTCGTGATCGCCCCGGTATCCTGCGGCGTCGGCTCAGACGGGGTGGTATAAGCGACATACCCGGCGTTGTCGATGAGGGCCAGGATCAGGGAGGACACCTCCTTCAGATAGCGCTCGGTGATACCGCTAGAGAGGTCCTGCTCCAGATGCAGGATGATGCCATACGGCTCCTGGCTGGTCTGTAACTCGATGGTGTATGGGCCAAGCACCTCGTTTAGCTGGAACGATCCTACGACGTTGGCCACGGCGACGTTGTTGCCGACGTAGGGGGTGCGGAGCTGATACAGATCATCGGCCCGCCCGACGGAGACATAGGCCGCAGCGTCGGCCAGCCAGGTTTCGATGCGCTGGTCCTGGAAGGTGAGCGTTCTCCGGTGGCAGTCTCCGTCTATGGTATTGCGCCAGAGGGAGAAGCTGCCGGATTCGTTCCGCAGCTGGTAGATGTCCCCGTTCGGCGTGGAGAACACAATGGTTTTGTCGGGCAGGTCCTCAGCGTCGGAAACGGTGGTTTCCTCGCCTTGTTCAGCCTGGTTGATGAGGTCAGTCACCTCTCGCGCCAGCTCGTCGGACAGAGGAACCAGAAGGGGCAGGTCCGTGAGGGGCAGGTCCGAGCTGACCCGGTTATCTGCGACGGAGAGAACGTCTACCATCGACGCCTGCCGCACCGTCTGCCCATCCAGGGTGATCTCCTGGGCTTGGGTCCGGTTGGACAGGAGCAGAACGCCCAGCACCACGCAGGCCACGACGGCAACGAGAATGACCCAGAACGCAGGCTTTTTGTACGACAACACCGAGCGGATTCGATGCTTAGGATTCTCCTCCCCAAAGGCCAGGGGGACGGCCTGGGGGAAGCTGGGCTTGTGGCCTAAGTGCAGGAGCGCGGCGGCGTAGCCTGCTGTATCCGTCCGCCCAAAGGAACGGATCACGGCCTGGTCCGTGGCGGTCTCAATGTCTCTTCCGAAAAGGTGGTAGGAAAGCCAGAGAACGGGATTGAACCAGTGGAAGCAGAGTGCGACATAGGCCAGGGGTTTCGTCAGGTAGTCCCGGCGGCGGATGTGGGCCTGCTCATGGAGCAGAACATAGCGCCGGTCCGGTTCCGCCAAGCCGACGGGAAGATAGATGCGGGGGCGGAAGAAGCCGCAGACGAAGGGACTGTCGATCTGATCGGTTTCATAGACATTTTTCTCGATGAGAATGGCGTCTGCAATTCTCAGGCGCAGGCGCAGGTAGGAGACGGCACCCCAGGCGAGGCAGGCGATGCCACCGGCGGCCCAGAGGATCGTCAAAACCGTGTCACGGTCCGGGCCGGTGGGGGTGACAGCTACTGTCTCCCTGGTCACGGGAGTTTGTGTCGTGGCGGCTGGTGCTGTGGTCGTTGTGGTAGCCGCCTGCGGCGTGCTTGCAGGTGTTTCTGCCTGGGGCAAAACCCGCTCGACATACGCACCGCTGGAAACCGTCTCCGGCATCAGGCTCACGGGGAGGGAAAAGCCAACGGGGCAGACCATCCGCAGCAGCACCACGGCCCAGAGCAGGCAGGTGATCCATCTTGGCACTTTCTTGAGGAAAAGACGCAGGACCATCACAACGCCTGCCGCAATGGAAGCGGTCAAAGACATGGTCAGCAAGGGATACATAGAAGCACCTCCTTAGGCTTTGGCAAGCCAGGATGCATAGCCCTCGGCTTGCTCCGTGGTGAGCAGCAGGGTGCTGTTGTCCAGCCAGCGGACGGAAGTCAGGGTGCCGTCCTCCGGGGCGGGGTGGGCGGTGTAGCCGCCGGTGGCCAGGTTATAGATCCGGTATTCCAGAGGACCGGCGTCCGTCTCGCAAAGGACGGCCAGCTTGGTCTGGTTCGGGGAGATCAGAGGGGCGTCGGTCAGATGGGGGATGACGTTGGGGGCCTCCAGGATCGAGGTGAGAGCGCCGTCAGCATAGCGGCCCACATAGAGGGTGGTCTGCGTCTTGGCGTCGCCGTCCACATAGACCACCAGTCCGTCCTGTACCGTTGCCACCTGGGGGTCGGTACAGGCGAAGGGTAAAGAGGTGAGTTGACTGTCCAGGGTCAGAGCGACGTAGCCGGAGCGCCTGGCCACCAGCAGGGTGCTGTCGTCCAGCCAGCCCATGGGGTAGGCGGTGTCTGCCGGGTCGCCAGGGAGGAGCAGGGTGGTCTGGTAGGTGTCCACGTTGTAGCGGTAGAGAGAAGTGCCAGTCTCGCCGGGGGCGCGGTTCATGGAAATGACTTGCTTTTCGTCCGGGGAGACGGTGATGGGGTAGTAGGGAAAGGCATCTTTTGAAGGGAAGAACGGCACAGGGAGCACTTGATCGACCTGACTGTGGAAATAGTACCCGTTCTTTCTTGTGCTGATGATGATCCCTTTGCCGCTGGGCAGAGAAAGGACAGACTGAATCTCATCGCAGTCGATCACAGGGTAGGGGTAGGTTTCGCCGGCAAAAGGAACCATGTAGAGGGTATCTATGGACCCATCCGCCCGGATCCAGATGTAGGTAGAGGGAAGGTCACGCTCTGTCCATTTTTTGCTGGAAGAACGGATTAAAATCTGGTCGTCCAGCTGGATGGCGTAAGCTGTGCCGTCGGCGTAAGCCACGGTGGGTTCTGCCTGGCTGGTACCCAGCTGAGTCGGGCCGGAGCGATGGGGCAGGAGCAGGACACCCAGGACCACGCAGACTGCGGCGGCGAGGATCACCCAAAAGGCCGGCTTTTTGAAGGGGGGAACAGTTCGGTTCATAACGTACCTCCTTGGTCCGGGGGGTCAGCGGTTTTTGTATTCTTCCAGCAGCTCTTCCAGCTGGGCGGCCTCCTGGTCGCTGACGGAACCGGCCCGGAGGAAGGCGGCCAGGAAGTTGGGCAGGGAGCCGTTGAAGGAGCGCTGCAAGACCTCCTGTCCGTCGGCCTGCTGGACGGTGGCCCGGTCCACGAGAGAGGTGACAATGGCGTTCTCGTTTTTCAGGCAGCCCTTCCCGCACAGACGCTTGATGACGGTGTAGGTGGTGGTGCGCTTCCAGCCGAGCGCTTCCTCCGCCAGCTTGCACAGCTGCGGGGAGGAGACAGGCTCGGCTTGCCAGACCAGGTCCAGCAGACGGTGGTCGGCCAGGGTCAGGTTGGTGTTGGGTTTCATAGGTCAGCCCTCCAGTCGAATGTTTTAGACAAGCTCAGTCTAAATGAATAGACTGGATTTGTCAAGGGATTTTTGGAAAATAAAAAAACAGCTGCCTCTCCGGGGAGAAGCAGCTGTGGGGAAAAAGTACGGGTCAGACGATCTGGAAGAGGTAGAATTTCAGGTACTCCGTCTCCGGCACGCCCCAAAGGATGGGGTGGTCGGGGGACTGGCGGCGCTCCTCGATCTGGCGCAGGGAGACGGCGGCGTCGGCGG
>OKRW01002896.1_pt1 | contig 11744 bp, 6 predicted proteins | sample 1601151 | NCBI WGS metagenome assembly OKRW01 (sample SAMEA3541471, study PRJEB24748) | human gut metagenome | biome: human gut; feature: human-associated habitat; material: faeces | place: China | collected 2012 | reverse complement strand
AGCCGCAATCAGCCAAGGGGGAACCAATGTTTCAGGAGGCCAACGCCAGCGTCTTTCGATTGCGCGCGCGTTGGCAACCGATGCCCGCGTGCTGCTGTTCGATGACAGCTTTTCTGCGCTCGATTACGCAACCGACGCTAAGTTGCGCCGCGCTTTGGCGAAGAATGCCGCGGGTAAAACGGTGATCGTGGTGGCGCAGCGCATCTCTACGGTGCTCAACGCCGACAAGATCGTGGTGCTTGAGGAAGGGAAGATGGTTGGTTGCGGTACCCACTCGCACTTGATGAAGGCCTGCCCAACGTATCGCGAGATTGCCGAATCCCAGTTGTCTGAGGAAGAACTGAAAGGAGGTGATGAGCGATGAGCATCGACGAGGAAAGAAATAATCAGGAAAACGAGCCCATTGCTGCCCGCGCCAGCACCCAGCCCCGTCGTCGTGGGCCGATGGGGCGTGGGGGCATGATGCCTGGCGAAAAGGCAGGAGATTTCAAGGGCTCCATACTGAAGCTGCTGGCTTTCATGGGCAAGTTCAAGTTTGCATTGGGAGCGGTGTTTGTCTTCGCCATCGCCTCCACCGTGTTTAACATTGTCGGTCCGAAGGTTCTCTCGACTGCCACTACTGAGCTTTTCGAGGGTGTCACGGCGAAAATCGCCGGCACGGGCGGTATTCGTTTCGATGTGGTAGGCACTATCCTGCTAACAACCCTTGCGCTCTATGCTTTTTCTGCCCTGTGCTCATTTGTCCAAGGTTGGCTGATGACTCATGTCACGCAAAAAACCTGCTACCTTCTCCGACAGCGCATCGCCCAGAAGATCGATGCGTTGCCTATGGGGTATTTTGAGCGTACCAGTACCGGTGACGTGCTTTCACGTATCACCAATGACATCGATACGTTGGGGCAAAGCCTCAACCAGGGCGTGACGCAGCTGATCACCTCTACCGCTACGGTAATTGGCGTGTTGGTCATGATGCTTTCCATCAACGTGCCAATGACGCTTATCGCCCTGCTGGTGATTCCTCTTTCAGCCATCTTGGTGAAGGTGGTGGTCGGCCGAAGCCAGAAATACTTCCGTATGCAGCAAAACCGTCTTGGCGCTATCAACGGGCAGGTTGAAGAGGCATTTTCCGGGCAGGCTGTGGTGCGCGCCTTCAACAAAGAGGGTGATGTGCTGGCGCAGTTCAAGAAAACGAACGCAGAATTGTACGAATCGGCGTGGAAGTCGCAGTTCCTTTCGGGTCTGATGATGCCTGTGATGAATTTTGTGAGCAACCTAGGCTACGTTGCCGTTGCTATTGCCGGTGCGCTCTTCGCTATTGGTGGGCGCATCACGGTAGGCGATATTCAGGCTTTTATCCAGTACGTGAAGAATTTCACGCAGCCTATTACCCAGCTCGCTCAGGTGTCCAACGTGCTGCAGCAAATGGCAGCTTCGGCTGAGCGTGTATTTGTATTTCTTGAAGCTGAAGAGGAGCCGAAGACCGCAGTGACGGCAAAGGCTTCGGATGTTTCGGGCGGTGTGGAGTTCGACCATGTCCATTTTGGCTATGAATCCGGCAAGCCTATCATCAAGGATTTTTCAGCTGCAGTTCAACGCGGGCAAACCGTTGCATTGGTTGGGCCGACTGGCGCCGGCAAAACAACCATTGTCAAACTGCTGATGCGTTTCTATGACGTAAACAGCGGCAGAATCTGCCTGGATGGACACGATATCCGGAATTTCAACAGAGGACAGCTGCGTGAAATGTTTGGCATGGTACTGCAGGATACCTGGCTGTTCCAGGGAACCATTATGGAAAATATCCGTTACGGACGGCTGGATGCAACAGATGAGGAAGTCATCGCGGCGGCAAAAGCGGCGCATGCGGATCATTTCATCCGGACGCTGCCGGGCGGTTATCAGATGGAGTTAAATGAAGACGCGACCAACGTTTCGCAGGGACAGAAACAGCTTTTGACGATTGCACGTGCAATTCTTGCTGACAATCCGATCTTGATTCTGGACGAGGCGACCAGCTCCGTCGATACGAGAACAGAAATCCAGATCCAGAAAGCGATGAATAACCTGATGAAGGGCAGAACGAGCTTTGTCATTGCCCATCGACTTTCGACGATCCGGGACGCGGATGTGATTCTGGTCATGAAGGACGGAGATATTGCAGAGCAGGGCACGCACGAAGAACTGCTTGCAAAGGGCGGATTTTACGCGCAGCTGTATAATTCCCAGTTCGAAAAAACAGCATAAGGATTTGTAAAAAGTTTTTTTGCAGGGATCATTGCAGGGATCAAAGGATGGATTGCAGACAGAAGGCGGGATATGGTAAAATAAAAACCGATGGCACAATCAGACATGAAACGGAGCAGAATGTACATTCGATGGACGTTCTGCCTTAAGAAAAAACAGGAGGGGATTTGCCATGGCAGTTTATGCAGATGAAAAGCAGCGTACTTTTACGCTGCAGACCAAAAATACGACGTATCAGATGAAAGTGGATGCCTACGGCATGCTGCTGCATACCTATTACGGGGAAAAGACGGACAATTCCGATCTTTCTTACCGGATTCCGATGGATGACCGCGGATTTTCCGGCTATGCGTATGAAGCGTCCTGTGCTGACGACAGACTTTCCTCAGATCTTGCGCCGCAGGAGTACAGCTGTTTCGGAACAGGGGATTATCGGATCAGTGCCCTGCGCGTCAGAAATGAAAACGGGAGCCAGGCGGTAACGCTTTGTTATGCCGGATATGAGCTTTCCAGAGGAAAATACAGCATTCCGGGCTTGCCGGCTGTTTATGCGGATGAAACAGAAGCGGAAACCCTCGGCATCCTTTTGCGGGATCCGGAAAGCGGACTGGAAGTGCTTTTGCAGTATGGCGTTCTGGAAGAGCTGGACATCATTACAAGGGCTGTGAAAGTTGTGAACCGGACAATGGGTAAAGTTGTCCTGTTAAAGGCTGCCAGCATGTGCCTGGACTGGCTGTCCGGCGACTATGAATGGCTGACCTTTTATGGAAAGCATGCGATGGAGCGCACCCTGCAGCGCACTCCGATTGCGCATGGCATTTCTGCGATCGGCAGTGTGAGAGGTGCATCCAGCCATCACTACAACCCGTTTGCAGTCGTATGTGAAAAGGATACAAACGAGACAAAAGGGCTCTGCTACGGTGTATCTTTTGTATACAGCGGCGAATTTTTAATGGAAACAGAAAAAGACCAGATCGATCAGACCCGCCTGATCTGCGGCATCCATCCAGACGACTTTGCGTGGACGCTGGAGCCGGGCGAGAGCTTTGATACGCCGGAGGTGATTTTGAGCTGCTCGTCCGAGGGCTTTGGAAAGCTGAGCCATAATTTCCATCAGGTCATCCGGGAGCACATCTGCCGGGGCGAATGGAAAAACAAGCGCCGTCCGGTGTTGATTAACAACTGGGAGGGCACTTACTTTAACTTTACCGGGGACAAGCTCGTTTCGATCGCAAAGGATGCGGCAGAGCTTGGCGTCGAGCTGTTCGTTATGGACGACGGATGGTTTGGAAAGCGTGACGACGACCGTTCCGGTCTGGGCGACTGGTTCCCGAATGAAAAGAAGCTGGGCTGCAGCTTAAAGGAGCTGGGAGACCGTATTGTTGGACTTGGAATGAAGTTCGGCATCTGGTTCGAGCCGGAATGCATTTCGGAGGACAGCGATCTGTACCGGGCACATCCTGACTGGGCGGTAAAGATTCCGGGCAGAAAGCCGAATCTGAGCAGACATCAGATGATTCTCGATTTTTCCAGAAAAGATGTACAGGATTACATCCTGGAACGGCTCTGCAGCGTGCTTGCAAGCGCACCGATCAGCTATGTGAAGTGGGATTTCAATCGAAGCATCTGCGATAAATATTCTACATCCCTGCCTGCCGAAAAGCAGGGCGAGATGGCGCACCGGTTCATGCTGGGCTTATACCGTGTACTGGACGGTATGCTTTCGGCCTATCCGCACCTTTTACTGGAGGGCTGCAGCGGAGGCGGCGGACGGTTTGATGCCGGGATGCTCTATTATTCCCCGCAGATCTGGTGCAGCGACGATACGGATGCGATCGAGCGCCTGCAGATTCAGTACGGCACGTCGTTTGGCTATCCGGTTTCGACAATGGGCGCGCATGTTTCCGCAGTGCCGAACCACCAGACCGGCAGAGTGACACCGCTTGCGACAAGAGGCTGTGTGGCGATGGCGGGCACGTTTGGCTACGAGCTGGATTTAAACAAGATGACGGAGGAAGAAAAGGTCGAGGTAAAGCGTCAGATCGAGGTGTTCAAGCAGTATTACGACCTAATTTCGGATGGCAGTTATTTTCGTCTGACAAGCCCGCAGGACAATAACTGTGTCGTATGGGAAATGGCAGCAAAGGACGCATCCAAAGCGCTGATCAGTGCGGTTTACCAGCATGTGCAGACCAACTGCGCGGCGAAGTTTGTCTATCCGAGAGGACTGTGCAGCGATGCTTCCTATGAAGTGAGCCTGACAGATTTAAAAGGGGATAAAAAAGACAGGATGCAAAAGCAGGTGCTGACAGGAGCTGCGCTGATGCGTGGCGGACTGCGGCTCCCGGGCGCGGATTCCGATTACGCAGCATGGCAGATTTATCTGAAAAAGCTGTGAGCCGGACGTTTCTACTTTTCAAAGATATAAAACGGCAAGAATGCCGGAAACGAAAAACCGCTGCCGGGATGGAGAGATCCGTTCCGGAAGCGGTTTTTCGTTTTCAGAAAGTTGCGCGGCAGGTGGGGCAGAAGCACTTTGCCGCTACAGCGCTTGCGGTTTCTTCGCATGTCCCTTATAATAGGCACAGGCGTTTGGAAAAGTAAGACTTTTTCAAACGGAATAAGCGATTTCAGAAAAGGGGATTTGACATGGAAGAAAATCAGAAGATTCCGATGCGCAGCCAGGTAAAGAAAGAGGACACCTGGGCGATCGAGGACATGTATGCGACTGTAGAGGACTGGGAAAAGGATTTTGCGGCGGCGAAAAAGGTCGCAGAGGAAGCGGCAGAATATGCCGGACGGCTGGGTGAGAGCGCACAGGCGCTGTATGACTGGTCGGTTCTGACAGAAAAGCTCGACTGCATGCTGAGCGAAATTTACGGTTATGCGTCCCGCGTCAAGGATCAGGATACGGCGGACGCGGCAGGACAGACGCTGTCTGCGCGCGCGATGGGCTTATATGTAGAATGCAGCGGTCTGATTTCCTTTGCAGACCCGGAAATTCTGAGCATTCCGGAGGAAAAGCTGGAAGCATTTTATGCGGAAAAGCCGGAGCTGTTAAAGTATCGTAGAAGCATCAATGAAGTGCGCAGATGCAAGGATCATATTTTATCGCCGGAGCTGGAAAAGATACTGGCAGATGCAGGGGAGATGGCGCAGGCGCCCGGAACGGTTTATTCGTCTTTGGTAAATGCAGACCTGACCTTTGACCCGATAAAAGGCAGCAACGAAGAAGAGCTGGAAGTGACCGGCGGAAGCTTTATCCCGCTGATGCAGAGCCCGGATCGAAATGTGAGAAAAGCGGCGTTTGAATCCCTTTACGGCGGCTATGGCAAGGTATTAAATACGGCAGCAGGACTGCTGAACGCGCAGGTCAGCCAGCTGAAATTCTTTGCAAAGGCGCGCAAATATCCGGACGCCCTGCACGCTTCGCTGGATGCGACCAACGTGCCTGTGGAAGTCTATCATAACCTGATCGAAGCTGTTCATGAGGACATCGGCATCCTACACCGTTATATGCGTCTGCGCAAAAAGCTGATGAAGACGGATGAGCTTCATATGTACGATCTTTACACCTCCCTCGTTGCGGATGCGGATGTGAAGATTTCATTTGAAAAAGCGAATGAGGAAGTGCTGGATGCGACTGCCGTTCTCGGAAAAGAGTACGGGGAAGTGTTAAAGCACGGCTTTGAAAGCCGTTGGATTGACGTTTACGAAAACAAAGGCAAGCGCGGCGGTGCGTACAGCGCAGGACAGATTGTGCATCCGTATGTGCTTTTAAATTACAAGGGCACGCTGGATTCCGAGTTCACGCTGGCGCACGAGATGGGACATGCGATGCACTCCTATCTTTCCACCAAAAATCAGGAGCCTGTGGACAGAGAGTATGTAATTTTTGTTGCGGAAGTCGCATCTACCTGCAATGAGTCGCTTCTGATGCAGCATCTGCTGAAAAAAACGCAGGACAAAAAGACCAGAGCGTACCTGATCAACTATTTCCTCGAGCAGTTCCGTACGACTCTGTACCGCCAGACGATGTTTGCAGAGTTCGAGTTAAAGATCAACGAGCTGGTACAAAACGGCGGCAGCTTAACGGCAGAGGGCCTGAACAAAATTTACCACGACTTAAACGTATTCTATTATGGGGATGCGGTTGTTGTGGATGACTTAATCGACCGCGAATGGGCGAGAATTCCGCATTTTTATTACAACTATTATGTGTTCCAGTATTCGACGGGCTTTTCCGCTGCGATGGCGCTGTCTGAACGGATTTTGAGCGAGGGCGAGCCGGCGGTGAAGGATTACTTAAACTTCCTGTCCGGCGGCTGCTCCAAAGATCCGATTTCCCTGCTGCAGGGCGCTGGCGTTGATATGCGCACCGCAGAGCCGGTACACCGCGCACTGAAGCTGTTTGACAGCCTGCTTGACGAGATGGAAGCATTGATGGAAGCATGATGTTAGACAAAAATTAGAATTGTTTAATGAGATGTCCTGAAAATAGGATATAATAAGAAGAAATGACGATTCCGCCGGACACTTCTGGAAAAGAAAGGTCCGGCGGATTGTGCAATCTGGATGCCAAAATAAAAAATAAAAGGACAAAATAAGACAAAATGAAAAATAAAGGTTGACTTCTGAATGGATGTTCAGTATACTAAGGTCAGTTGATACGACAGCACGATAAGATAAATTGGATTGTTACTGGCAGGCAGGCAAAACCAAGTTTTATAAATTAGTTTTTCAGATATTATATATTTCTGCAGAACTGGTTTATAAAATTTGGTTTTTTGTTTCTAAAGAGTCTGCAAGGCCATGTGGGATACCGGACAGTTGATTGTTGCGCATGGGCTGGCATTTCAGGAGCGGGGCATGAGGATAGAAAAGGTAATCAATAACAATGTGATCTCCGCGCTGGATGATCAGGGACGGGAGATCGTGGCGATGGGCAGGGGCATCGGCTTCCAGAAAAAAAGCGGTCAGGAGATCAAGGCTGCACAGGTGGAGAAGATTTTTCATCTGGGAAGTCCGGATTTACAGGCACGGTTTCAGGAGCTGCTTGCCAATATGCCAATGGAATGCGTGCAGGTTTCAGATGAGATTATTTCCTATGCGAAGAGTCATCTTTCCATGCAGCTCAACCAAAACGTTTATCTTGCGCTGACCGACCATATCGATTTCGCACTGAGACGGTTTAAGGACGGCATGCTGTTTGAAAATGCGCTTTACAGCGAAATCCGCAGATTTTATCCGGAAGAATTCCAGATTGGCTGTCATGCCCTTGATCTGATCGAGGAGCGGATCAAAGTGAGACTGCCGGAGGATGAGGCTGCATCGATCGCGTTTCATCTGGTCAACAGCGAATTTGGCGGGATGCGCCTGAGAGATACTCAGATTATGACGGAGATAATCCGTCACCTGATCGGAATGATTCGGGCAGATTACCATTTTCCGGAAGACCTGGTTTATGAGGACCGGTTGATCACGAATCTGAAGTTTATGCTGAACCGGTTGATCCAGAACAAAGAGGGCTGGATTACAGAGGATGCTCGCTTTAACGAATTTGTCAGGGCAAATTACAGAAATGAGTATGAGCTGGCAAGAGCGATGAGAGACTATATAGAATCCGTGGTTTCCTGCAAGATGACGGAGGAGGAAGTGATCTATCTCGCAGTCCAGCTGAAATATGCAGATATCAAAAAAAAGGAAGGAAAGAAAAATGGGATTTTTTGATCGTTTTAAAAAGGATAAAGGGATTGAGCTTACAGCACCGATGAAGGGAAAATGTGTCAGCATTAAGGAGGTTCCGGATCCGACCTTCGCTGAGGAAATCCTCGGTAAGGGCATTGCTGTGATCCCGCAGGACGGACATGTTTACGCTCCGGCAGACGGTAAGATCAGTACCGTATTTCCGACCGGTCATGCGGTAGGCATTACGACTGCAGATGGTGCTGAAATTCTGATCCATATCGGTCTGGATACTGTAGAATTAAAAGGTGAGCCCTTTGAACAGAAGGTAAAAGAGGGTCAGGATGTGAAAAAGGGCGATCTGCTTGTCGTTGCAGATCTGGACAAGATCAAAGCGAGTGGAAGAGAAACAATCACACCGATGATCATTTGCAATTCTGATGCATATGAGCAGGTAGAAACCTTTACCGGCAAGGACGTGGAAACAACAGATGCGGTTATGAAGCTGCATCCTGCAAAATAAATGTTCAAAGAGGATGATGAAATGGTAGTTTGTCAAGGGAAAAGCGTTCTGAAGGGAATTGCGATCGGGAAAATTTACCTTTATGAAAAGCAGGAATATGTCCTGGAGCAGAAGCAGGTTGCTGATGCAGAGGCAGAGGTTGCCCGGTTCGAGGCAGCTAAGGAGACTGCCATCGGACAGTTGGATGACTTATATGAAAAAGCACTTGCAGAAGCAGGCGAAGAGCAGGCGATGATCTTCGATGTGCATAAGATGATGCTGGATGATGGCGATTATCTTGATGCGATCACCGGACTGATCCGGAGTGAAAAGGTCAATGCAGAATATGCAGTGCATACCACAGGAGAGCAGTTCGCAGCAGTATTTGCTTCCATGGATGATGAGTATATGAAAGCGCGCAGTGCAGATGTCAAAGATATTTCGGGGCGTGTGATCCGTATCCTGGCAGGCATCGGGGACGGCAGCATTGCTTCAGAGGAGCCGGTGATCTTACTGGCAGATGATCTGACTCCGAGTGAGACGGTTTCTCTTGATAAAAGTAAGATTCTCGCATTTGTAACCCGCAACGGTTCAGCAAATTCCCATACAGCGATTCTGGCACGCTCGATGAATATTCCGGCATTGGTGCAGACCGATGTGGAGCTGTTAAAAGAATACCACGGCATAGATGCAGTTGTAGATGGTCTGGATGGAAAGCTTTATCTGGATCCGGAAGAGGCTGTGCTTGCAGAATTAGTTCAGAAAAAGGAAGCCTGCGGCAGAGAACGTGCGGAGCTTGAAAAGCTGATCGGACTCGATAATGTGACAAGAGACGGTCGAAAGATTAACGTTTATGCGAATATCGGAAGCCCGGAAGATGTGGATAAGGTGCTTTTAAATGATGCAGGCGGTATCGGACTTTTCAGAAGCGAATTTTTGTATCTCGGACGGGAAGACTATCCTTCCGAGGAAGAGCAGTTTGAAATTTATAAAGAAGTATTGAGCCGGATGGAAGGCAAAAAGGTTATCATCCGTACGTTGGATATCGGAGCAGACAAGCAGGCGGATTACTTCCAGATTCCGAAGGAAGAGAATCCGGCGATGGGATATCGTGCGATTCGGATCAGCTTGGACCGTAAGGAGCTTTTTGTTACCCAATTGCGTGCATTGGTTCGGGCTTCTGCTTTTGGCAAGCTGGCTATCATGTTCCCAATGATTACTTCGGTGGAACAGGTTAAGGAAATCAAGGAGTTGCTCAACCAAGTAAAAGCAGATTTGAAGGCGGAAGGTGTTGCGTTTGCACCGGACTTTGAAATCGGGATTATGATCGAAACGCCCGCTTCTGTCATTTTGAGTGATTTACTGGCGAAAGAAGTGGACTTCTTTAGTGTTGGGACCAACGACTTAACACAGTATACACTTGCTGTGGACCGTATGAATCCGCAGATTTCTTCGATGTACGATCCTCGCCATCCGGCAGTCCTCCGCATGATTCAGATGGCAGCGGAGAATGCAAAGAAGGCGGGAATCTGGATTGGGATTTGTGGGGAATCCGCTGGAGATACCGAATTGACAAGGTTCTATGTAGACATTGGAATCAATGAGCTTTCGGTTACCCCAGGCACTGTGCTGGAGCTGCGCCGGACGGTGCAGCAGCTTGATTAAGGTAGAAACCGGGAAAGGGACCCGGTTTGTATGAATTAATTAATTTTTTCGAGGAGGTAAAATTATGCAAAAGGTCCTTGCAAAGCTTCAAAAGCTTGGAAAAGCTTTGATGCTTCCAATTGCCTGCTTGCCTGTAGCAGGTATCCTGATGGGAATTGGTTACATGATCGATTCCAACGTTATGTCCGGTCTTGGTGATCCGAATGTCATCGCTTTCTTCTTGGTGAAAGTCGGTGGAGCGATCATTGACAACATGCCCATTTTGTTCGCGATCGGTGTTGCGATTGGTCTCAGCGACGATCACGAAGGTACATCCGCGCTGGCCGGCCTGGTTTCCTGGTTGATGGTCCAGCAGATTTTGAATCCCAGCGTCGTCGCAGTTTTGACTGGGGCGGAAGCAGATGCTGCTTTCTCCAAGGCAAACAACCAGTTCATCGGCATCATCTGCGGCGTTGTTGGTGCACTTTGCTACAATCGTTTTAAGAACACGAAACTTCCGGAGGCATTGTCCTTCTTTAGCGGCAAGCGTTCGGTAGCTATTGTGACGGCATTGGTTAGCGTAGTAGTTGGCTTGATCTTCTTCTTTGTATGGCCGGTTGTTTACAATGCACTTGTTGCATTCGGCGAGGCAATCATCAGCCTGGGTGCGATCGGCGCTGGTATCTACGGCTTCTTCAACAGACTGTTGATCCCGGTTGGCCTGCACCACGCATTGAACTCCGTGTTCTGGTTTGATGTTGCTGGTATCAATGATATCGGCAATTTCTGGGGCGGCACGGGCACTCCCGGCGTCACCGGTATGTACATGTCCGGCTTCTTCCCGATCATGATGTTCGGTCTGCCGGGTGCTGCTTTGGCAATGTATCACACTGCGAAGCCGAGCAAGAAGCAGGTTGCCGGTGGTATCCTCTTCGCAGGCGCGCTGTGCGCATTCGTCAGCGGCGTAACCGAGCCGTTGGAGTTCTCCTTCATGTTCCTTGCTCCTGCACTGTATGTCGTCCATGCCCTGCTCACCGGTATTTCCATGGCGGTTGTAGCGGCTCTCCCGATCCGTGCAGGCTTTAACTTCAGCGCAGGCTTTGTAGATCTGTTCTTCAGCTCCTGGGTGCCGTTGGCAGAGAATCCGTGGCTGTTGATCCCGATCGGCTTGGTAGCGGGTGTGATCTATTACATCGTCTTCCGTTTCGCCATTGTTAAGTTCAACCTCAAGACCCCTGGCCGTGAGGACGACGACGATGAGGAAACAGAAGGTTTCTCCAAGCTGGTCAAGGACCAGGGCTATGACGGCCTTGCAAAGAAGTATGTCGACATCCTTGGCGGCAAAGAGAACATCAAGGAAATCGAATCCTGCATCACCCGTATCCGCCTGGTGCTGAAGAGCAACAAGAACCTTGACGAAAAGGCAATCAAGGCTCTGGGTGCTTCCGGCGTCATGAAGGCTGGCGATCAGGTTACGCAGGTCATCGTTGGCACGAAGGCAGAGGCTCTCGTGGATGCGATGAAGAAGTATCTGTAATGTCCGATTACATATTCCTGTGATCGTATGAATGGCAGCAGTCTCCCTCTAAAAGTTCAGGGAGACTGCTGTTTTCAGATGATTGTATGCAGGGGTCAATTGCATCGTCGATTGATGAAGAAAATGCTTTTA
>OKRW01002891.1_pt1 | contig 11760 bp, 10 predicted proteins | sample 1601151 | NCBI WGS metagenome assembly OKRW01 (sample SAMEA3541471, study PRJEB24748) | human gut metagenome | biome: human gut; feature: human-associated habitat; material: faeces | place: China | collected 2012 | reverse complement strand
TAAAGAAGTAGATTCAAATATGCTTTATATTGGTTTCTGGACAGATAAGGGCAATGCGGATGCAGCAACTCTTAAACTATTAGAAACCTTAAAGAATAAGAAGATTTTCTTATTTGGTACAGCAGGATTTGGAGTAAGTGAAGAATATTTTCAGAGAATTCTAAATAATGTGAAAACAAGCATTGATGCAAGTAATACAATTGTAGGTGAGTATATGTGTCAAGGTAAGATGCCACAATCTGTACGTGATCGATATGTGAGGATGAAAGCACAGCCTGATCATATGCCTAATATTGATATGCTCATTGAAAACTTTGATCAAGCTTTAACTCATCCTGATAAAAATGATTTAAATAACTTGATAGCTAAAATTAAAGCATAAGGGGGATAATAAACCTCTTATGCTTTTCTCTTATGAAAGGAGTACATTATGATTATTCATGAACTCAACTGGTTGTGGTCATTACTTGGTATTGCGTTATTTTGTGCTTTTATTGCATTATTAATCTGTAAAACCATATACAAACAGGCAAGCATGAAAGTATTGATTATTGTTGCAGTCATAGGATTCTTACTGGGAGTCCTAGGTGTATTTATTTATGCCAGTCAGGCTATGCCTCTATAGTTAATTTCTTTTGCGATATAGAGGCAGTTGGGCCGTTTTGTATATCATTAAGTAAAAAGTTTTTAACTAGAATAGTGACTCGATTTGTGTTATGGTAATGAGTAAGAAAGAGGTGTATTTTACATGTTAACATTTTTGATGTTTGCTGCTGTTATTGGTTTTGCGGTAGTGATGAGAGAGCGTACTAAACATAAAGATGACTATCGTTACGTTGCAGCACAATACTTGATAATGGGAATTATCTGGGGTCTTATTGCCTTATCTGATTATCTAGATTATGGTGTGCGTATGCCATATTTTGGACTATATATCGCAATTTTTGTATTTTCACTATTCATGTGTATTAGATCCATATTGAATCATAATTAGAGTACTTCGGTACTTTTTTTATAGGAGATGAGCGTAAAACCCATTACCTTTAGGTGATGGGTAGTTCACTTTTGAAAGTAAGATAATTATCAGCCTCTAGAAACTGTCTATTTCATCTATCTATGAAAACAGAAGTTGTACCATATAAAAAACAAGATACAAAGAAAGATGAAAAAGATAAGACACCTGCTAAAACAGGAGATAATACACAGCTGGTTGTATTTGCAGCATTGTTCTTAGTATCAGGAATTTATCTCTTAATGAGAATGAATAAGAGTTAACCCCATAACAGAATCTCAGTAATGAGATTCTGTTTTTTTTTACCTTCTAAACTTTTCTATTCCCTTATCTCTTATTTGTGATATAATGTTCATTGTTCTAAAAAAAAGACAAAAGGAAGAGGAAATTTATGAAAAACAATGAAAAGAGAAGTACTTTCTCAGGAAAACTAGGATTAGTCCTCTCTGCTGCCGGAGCCTCTGTAGGTTTAGGAAATATTTGGCGTTTCCCATATCTTGCAGCTAAATATGGAGGAGGAATCTTCTTATTAATCTATATCATTCTTGCACTCACATTTGGTTATACAATGATTGTTGCAGAAACCACACTTGGAAGAATGACTAGAAAGAGTCCAGTAGGCGCTTTTAGAAAATTTGGAAACTCTATCGGGCATAAGTTTGGTGGATGGATCAATGCGATTATCCCTATATTAATCGTACCTTACTACTCTGTTATTGGTGGTTGGGTTATTAAATACCTTGTTGAATATGTTAAGGGTAATGGTCATGCTTTAGCATCTAGTGACTATTTCTCTAAATTCATCTCTAATGGTGTTTCAACAGAATTATGTTTTGCCGCTTTTTCACTTATGACTTTAATTATTGTATTTGCAGGTGTTAAAAACGGTATCGAACGTGTCTCTAAAATCATGATGCCAATTCTAGTTGTATTATCATGTGTTATTACTGTTTATTCAGTCACTAGACCAGGTGCACTTGAAGGTGTAAAATACTTCCTTGTACCTAATTTCAAGAACTTCTCATGGATGACAGTTGTGACTGCAATGGGACAGATGTTCTATTCTTTATCTATCGCAATGGGTATCTTAATCACATTTGGTTCTTATACAGAAAAAGAAGTCTCTATTGAGAATTCTACAGAAAATGTAGAAGTATTTGATACAGCTATTGCGATTATGGCAGGATTGATGATTATCCCAGCTGTATTTGCCTTCTCTAACGGAAATATGGAAAACCTTAATGCAGGACCATCTTTAATGTTTATTACTATCCCTAAAGTATTTGATAGTATGGGACTCGGAACACTTATTGGTATCCTATTCTTTGTATTAGTATTATTTGCAGCACTTACTAGTTCAATTGCCTTAACAGAATGTGCTGTCTCTACTTTCCAGGATGAACTTGGATGGAGTAGACATAAATCTGTCATTATTCTTGGAATCATTATGTTAGTATTAGGTTCACTATCATCACTTGGATATGGACCACTTGCATCTATTCAGGTTATTGGTATGCAATTCTTAGATTTCTTTGATTTCTTAACTAACTCAGTCATGATGCCAATTTCTGCAATATGCATTTGCTTACTTGTATCAAAGGTTATTGGAGTAGATAAGATTGCGAAAGAAGTAAAATCTCATAACAATCCATTCAAACGTGAAAAGATTTTTACTTTCATGATTAAATATGTTTGTCCAATCTTTGCAACTATTATCTTGTTAAGCTCAGTTGCGAATGCATTTGGAATTATTAAGATGTAAAACAGGTTTAGTACCTGTTTTTTTCTTTGCATCTTATGTGCGATTTATAGTCATTTAAGATGAATTAATATACTATAGCAATGAGGTGGTTGCTATGATTTATTTTGTAATTAGTAGTCTGATTATTACTTTGGTGATGACAACGATGATTGTATTGAAAATTAAATAGGGATGACACGCTACGTAGCCTATATTTGTATAAATGATACGGACAATTTCTTGTGAAACAAGTATAAGATAACTATACTTTGAATTAGGAGGATAAATATATGAAATTAGGAGAAACAATTAAGTATTACCGTACTCAGTTAAACTTATCACAAGCAGAGCTGGGAGATAAGATAGGTGTATCTAGACAGGCAGTGACTAAATGGGAAACAGATACAGGAATACCAGATATTAATAATATTCAAGCACTTTCTGAACTATTTCATATTTCAATTGATGCACTCTTATCATCAGATCATCATGTTCAATCACTGTATGAAAGTAAAATAGAGTATGATATTGATATGTTGAAAGACTTTGATATTAATTTAGGAACTCTTGGAAAAGTGACTATAGAAGGATATGAAGGAGAAAAATTAATCATACAACTTTCTTCTTCTACTTATCAGGATTTGCAGAAAGATTTTAAAATAAAGTTTGATGACGATAAAAAAAGACTTGATATAGACTTAGAGACAAAAGAATATACCACAAAAGATCAAAGAAGAGATGTCAACGTTTCAATCTTCTTGCCTATGCAGTATATTCATAAATTAGAATGCAATGTATTGCCTATGAGTATGTCTGTTTCTCATATTCATTCTGATTCTATCGAACTAGACATTAAAACGTCATCACTTGATCTTTTAGACATTCATGGACATATAGAAATAGACTGCAATATTGATATGACAATTAAAACAAACGAAATTGATGGTAAACTAGATCTCAATGCAGTACGTAGTGCATCACAACTTATTATTACATCACCATGTCTATTCAATACAATTACAAAAGGCATTAAAACAAAGATTATCTATGAAGGAGACCTAGATGAGAAGTCAGACAATCAAATAGAACTCAATGGAATTATGAGTGAACTCGTAATAAAAGCTGATTAACTATAATCAGTTTTTTATTAGAAAAGAAAAGCAACAAATACATTGGTGTTTGTATAATAACTTAATTTTCTTTTTTTCTTTTCTAAAAAAAATCACTAGTTTTCATGAAATGTAAATGAAAATGGTTTAAAATAATCTAAGGTAAAGAAATAAGAGGAAGGAGAGTATATATAATGAGATTCGCGTATAGTCAAGTTGAAAATTTGAATGAAGCAGAAATGTGTGTGTATAATTATGTAGTGAAAAACCTAAAGCATATATTAAATCTAAGTGTTCGTGAGTTAGCGGATGAGGTACATGTTTCAACAGCTACTGTTATGCGTTTTTGTAAGAAGATGGGATATTCGGGCTTTTCAGAATTGAAGTATAAGATTAAAGAATTTTATGAACAGCAGGATCAGGAAGATAAGTGTGAAATAAACGATATTGAAGGTTTTGTGGAGCATATAAAATCTAATGATTATTTAGATAGACTTAAAAAAGCAGCTGATCGATTAAAGGTGCTGATTCATTTCAAATTCTTGGTTTAGGTGTATGTAGGGATATTGCGAAATATACCGCCCGACGATTTTGCCGAGCAGGGTTTTATTGTTATGGCATCGATGATGTCAACTATCCCATATTAGAAGTACCAGAAGGAACTCATTCCGTTATTTTGATCATTTACAATGATTTTTATCAGAAAGTGATATTTGATCAAATCAATAGATATAAGAGTAAAAATTATACTATTATTATGATTTCATTAGCGCATATAGGTAAGTTTAGTCAATTATGTGATTTGACTATTTATGCTTCTAATGGAATTATGAAAGTTGGACAGGTTGAATCTGGAGTACCAATGCTTTATACACTAGAAAAATTAACGGATGAAGTAATAAAATAATATCATAATATATTTTATGTAACCGTCTTGTAAAAGGCGGTTATTTTTTTGCTTATGAAAAACACAAATATAAGTGATTTAAAAAAGCCACAAATTTATGAAAAAACGTATAATAAATATTTTTATTTATGAAAATAGAAAACTAATGTCGTAACCTAATGAGAAATATGTAACCTATATAGTGTATGCGGTTACATTATTTTTTTGATTGTGTTATCTTATTTACATAGAAAAAAATATTACGATTTTAAAAGGTAACATTATGAAAAAACGTTATATATTTATTAGCCTAATAGTTGTTTGTATTGTGATGTTCATTATAACAAGCTTCTGTTCTTTTTTTAAGGTCGAAGGGGATTCAATGAATCTAACGCTTGTCAATAATGATGTTGTATATGTTAGAAAAACAAAGTCTTTCAAACAGGGAGATCTCATTGCGTTTAATTACAATAATAAGCTTCTGGTAAGAAGAGTGATTGCGTTAGAAGGAGATAAAGTAAACATTGACCAGAATGGCTATATATTAGTGAATGATAAAAAGTTAGAAGAAAACTATATACAAAGCAGAAAAGATAATCCACTACGTGATGAAATATTTCCTTATACAGTCTCACAAGGACATATATTTGTATTAGGAGATCATAGAACTCATGCAATAGATTCAAGAATGCGCGACTTAGGTGCTATTGATCAAAATCAAATTGTAGGCAAGGTCGTTTTAAGAGTTTATCCGGTTATTCGTTTTTCTGTTTTATAAAGAAAGGGGAAATGAAAATGAGAAAATATAATGGAATAAACAGAAAGAAAATTATGTTTATTTTTGGTATGGTGTTAATAATAGCAACTTCATTCTTTTATCTTAATAATGCTAGAATGGATGATTTTACATCATTAATGACTGATACAACTTTACAGTATCAAGAAGAAGGTTCTATGAAAGATTATACAACTGATGTATATCTTAAAGATCAAACACCTCTTTCTATCACTATCAAGGCAACTCTTCCTAAAGGAACACTTGCCACAATAGAAGAAACAGACAATACAATTGTAAAGAATGAAACATTGACTTATAGCTTACCAGAACAGCTAAAGGTAGAAGATGTTCAAGCAGATAAGCTTTATCTAGAAGATGATCTAGTGAATTCTATTGGTAGCTATGAGATTAAGAATAATGTATTGACTATGAGTTTTGATGAAGAACAGATCAATACGAATGCTGAAACAGAATTAAAGATAGCATTGGTATTGGATACAGATTCATCTCATATTACATATGATACAAATGGTAGTGCTACATTATTATTTAATAATAAGAAGATTGAATTGAATAAATATGTAGAACAGCCTCAAGAAACAACAATCGTACAACAAATAGATGAACAAATTGTAAAAAAGGAAAACAAGAGTATTCAAACACCATCACTTGCACCTCGTACAAATACTCCTATTACAGTTGTGGATGATTCTTCTACCCCTGAACCTCAATCTGGAAATAGTGCGGACTTTGGAGAATATATTGTTTCTGCAAAAGTCAGCAAGATTGAAAATGGACAATGGGTTGAAGCAAGAGAGTTCGAAGATGGTGACCATGTCATGGTAGATATTGATTATAAATTACCGGCTGGAGTGGTTGATAGTACTACAAGAATAATTACTTATGATCTTCCTGAAGCCATTAGGCTATCAGATGAAGAATCAGGTATTGTATATGCATCAAATGGTTTAGCAGTAGGTACATATCATATTACGACAGATGGTAAAATCACAATTCATTTTAATGAGGAATTTGCGACTGGTGAACCATTTGCAGGTTATATCACATTCAATGGTACTTTATCTGCAGAAGATGCAGGAGAAGGTGGAAGAGTAGAATTTGGTGGAGACGGTGGAGAAATCATTATTAATCCTAGTAAGGAACAATATGATTTAAATATGTCTAAGAAAGCTACATTAAATAGTGATGGCACAGTAGGATATACAATTAAAGCGAGAACAAATAATGGAACTGAAGGAACTGTTAAGATTGAAGATAAGTTTGCAAATTGGGATTCTGCCACTGCACAGTATGATGCAAACAGTTTCACAGTAACAAAGATTGATAAGAATGGTGCTAAGACACCAGTAGATGTTACACCAAGCATTAGTGGTGACTCATTTACAATTGATAATCTTCCTAAGCTTGAAGCTGGAGAAAGCTATGAAATGACTTATAAAGCAACAGCAACTCCTGATAACGTGGATGGTTCTGGTTCACTTACAAATAGCGTAAGGGGTACTAGTGGAGAAACATCAAGAGAGACATCTACTACAATTCAAATTTCTAATTCAATGATTTATAAGCATGGTGGCTATGATCAAAATACAGATAAGATGAATTGGGTCATCACTATTAATCCAGATAAGAAGGATATAAGTGGTTATGTCTTGAAGGATAAGATTGATAATGGTTTGACTATTCCTACTCCTTTGACAGTAAAGAAGAGCGATGGTACTACATTTGAAATTCAATCATTACCATATACATTCCCTGATGGCTCTAATGATACATATACAATTGAATATCAAACAGATGCACCAAATGATAATGTGACTGTAAAGAATAAGAGTACTATAGAAAAAGATGGTAAAACTTATGAAAGCAGTGCGGATGTTGGTGTATGGCATAGAGACTGGGGTCTTACAAAGACTGTATCAAGTCAATCAGTTTCTAATGATGGTAAGACTTTAACTAATAAATGGCAGGCTTATATTACTTTACCTGATAAAGAGATTACATCTGTCACATATTCAGATGTAATTAAGAATGGTACATCTTCAGATGATAAAAGTTTTAATGGTGAACATTATGCGATTCTATCTGAGTTAAGACAGGAAATCTTAGCTAATATCCAATTGAAAGATAAAGATGGAAAAGTGATTCCAAATAGTGATCTTAATATTACTATGAAATTCTACTCAGATGAAGATAAGAATAGAGAAGTTACGACAGATGATGCACATGTAAAATCATTTGTAGTGACTATAAAGAAGAATGACGATAGTGAATTTACTGGTCAGTCCTTACTTATTTCTTCATATCATACAATTGCGGATTTGAAGGATGTTAAAGAAGGAATCAGTTATCAGTATGTTAATAAGGGTGTTGTAAACGATAAAGAATCAGAAGCAAGTGTTCATTATACTAAGCCTAAGAAGTTAGTGAAGCAGGGCTATGGTCAGGTGAATGGAAATCAAAATGAGAAATATTCTTCTGGTAATGTTAATACGAACTATCTAACTCGTAATGGAAAACTTTATTACAGAATCATATTTACACCAGATTCGAATGATGACATCAGTTTTACTGATACTCTACCTCAAGGAACTAAGTTATTTATAAAGGGAGAACGTTCAGATTATACAAATGTTGGTAATAAATCTAATCCAGCAGATCGTGGCTCTCCTGAAGCAGTTTATCACAGTAATGAGTATAGTGAATTTTATTGTGATGGTAATGGAGATTTGACAGATATTAGAAATTATTTTAGTTACACATATGATGAAGAAACAAATAAAATCACTTTCACACTCATGTCAGGTTACAACAAAACAGATGGTGACTGGAATTTAGGAAAGAGAGATCATCCTAATGATCCAATCGCAATCTATTATGCAGTAGATATCACAAATGATGAGTTCTGGAATGATCTAATGAATGAATCTAAAGAATATTCAAACCTATTAGAATATAAAGGTAAAGAACAAAAACAAGAGACAAAAGTAGAACGCAAAACTCAGGTTGTAACTAAATCAGGAAAACAAATCGAAAATACAACAAAGATTGAATATACAGTCAACATTAATCCAGCTGGAAAGGACCTTGATCCAAACTCAGATAAGATTGTATTGAGAGATGAACTTGAATTTGATAATAAATATTCAGCTTATATTGATGCGTCTAGCTTGAAACTCTATGAATATGATTCATCAAAAGAAAACAATAGAGGAAATCTAATTGATAGCAGTAGATATCAGGTACAGATGGATACACAAAACAACATACTCACAATTACATTACCTGATGAACTTGCATGTGTTCTTGTTTATCAATATGATTTCGATGTGGGTAATGCAGCAACTCCTAGAATAAGAAACAAAGTTGTATTACAAGGAGAATTCAGTTCGGATGTTGATACAGCTATTGATACTACACATTCTGAAGCAGGGGTTGTAAGAGGTAAGATGTCCATCTTTAAGGTAGATGGTAAAGATTACTCTAAGACTCTTCCAGGCGCTAAATTTAAACTATCTGAATTTAACCCTGAAACAAGTCAATGGGATGTTAAGAAGGTTGGAAATTCAGAAGAGTTAGTAACAAACGAAAATGGCGAAATTAGTTTTGCGGGAACAAATAAAGAAAAATTCTTATCAGCATTTAATCTTTATAAAATTGAAGAAACTAAAGCACCTGAAGGATATGAACGCAATGAAACACCATATTATTTCTCTATCTATCAGGCAGATATCGACAAAACAAAACAGGATGCCATTGATGAGATGAAAAATAGAGAAATTTTTACAAAATCAAAGATAGATCCAAATAAAGTATGGTTTGTGCCTAATAATAAAGAAGTTTCAATGTATATACCAAATGACTCTAACAGTATTTATGTAAAGAAGGTATGGGTAGATTCTGAAAACAAACAGATTACTCATCATCCTGATTCAATCAATGTAAACTTGATTCAGAATATTAAGACTCCAACTGGAGTGACAGTTAACTCACATATCTATAACATTAATTGGGATAAAACAGAAACAACTGTAGATGATAAGACACTCGTCGTAAGGCAAGGCGGTACTCTAACGATTACGTTACCTGTTCAATGTGATCCAAAAGATGCTTCTAATAAAGTGACAGTTGAAGGTACTAATGATTATACTCTTTCTACTGAACAATCATATTGGAGTAAAGTAATCTTGACAGTCAAAAATATAACTTCTGATACAAATCTAAAAATAAAATTAGATGGTACTAATGGAAAAGTAGAATATGACTATGATAGGGATTATACGACAAGCACGAATGTCTATAAGAAAGTCACATTAAATAACTCTAATAATTGGAGTTATATTTGGAAAAATCTGCCTAAACAAGTAGAAGGTAATGATTGTTTTTATACACTTGAAGAAGATGTTCCTTCAGGATATCAGGTATTATATACAAATAATGATGGTATCTTAGCAGGTAATATTACAGTGACTAACAAGAGGTTAGATAACACTGAACTTCCAGATACTGGAGGATTTGGTACTTTTGGTTATTATGCAATAGGAGCTCTATTTATAACAGTGACTCTATTTGCTATTATAGCAATCAATAAAAAGAAGGGGGGCCTATGGAAAGTAATATACATACAAATCAAGAATTCATTAAAGGAAGGTATTTTATGAATTAACGGGGATCATATAATGAGGAGGAAAAATGATATGAAACTATTTAAGAAAATCGCAGGATTCATACTTGCATTCGCAATGATATTAGCCATTGCGATGCCATCAGTAGTTATGGCAGATGATAACTATACTATTACTATTACACCAACTACTTCTGATCATACTTATGAAGCTTATCAAATTTTTGGAGGTAGATTAAGCAATGATACATTAAGTGATATCACATGGGGTGATGGTATTACTGAAGCAGGTAAAACTGCATTGTTGACTGAATATAATGTAACAGATGTTGCTGGATTAGCAAGAAAATTATCTGGATTTGCTAGTAATTCAGCTGAAGTCAAAGCATTTGCTAAGAAAGCTAATAAATATTTACAGAATCCTGCATCTGCAAAAGCAGTAGGTAATACAGCAACTATTAATGTTACTAAAGCAGGGTACTATTTGATTAAAGATAAGGATAACTCATTAGGTAAAAATGATGAAACTTATACAGAATTTATTTTAAAGGTAGTGAAAAATCAGACAGTTGCACCTAAGAGTAATAAACCTACATCTGAAAAGAAGGTAAAAGATATTAACGACTCAACAGGAACTGCAATGACTAATTGGCAGGATTCAGCTGACTGGGATATTGGTGATAAAGTTCCTTTCCAGTTAAAAGGTACTGTAGCTGCTGATTATGATAAATATACTGTTTATAAGATGACTTTCCATGATCATGAGTCAAAAGGTTTAACTTTTGATAAAAACTCAGTAAAAGTATATGTGGATGGTAAACAAATCACAGATTCAACAACATATGAAGTTGTTAATGAACATTTAGAAGCTAATTGTACTTTTGAAGTAAGATTTGCTGATTTAAAACAGATTTCTGATGTCAAAGCAGGTTCTGTTATTACAGTAGAATATGAATCTGAATTGAATAAAGATGCAGTTATCGGCTCTTTAGGTAACCCAAATGAGATGCATATGGAATTTTCTAACAACCCTAATGATGAACAGGGTGGAGAAACTGGTAAGACACCAGTGGATAAGGTAATCGTATTTACTTATAAGACAATTATTAATAAAGTTAATCCAGAAGGTACTCCACTAGAAGGTGCTGAATTCAAACTTGAGAAAAAGGTTGGAGATAAATGGATAGAAAAAGCAGTAATTAAAAATGATAAAGGTACAACATTCACATTCACAGGATTAGATGATGGTTTATATAGATTAACAGAAACAAAAACACCAAGTGAGTATAATACTATGAATCCTAATCCGTTAGAATTCACAATTTTTGCGACACATGAAGAGACTGCTGTGAACCCTCAATTATTAACTTTGACTGGTCATGTTACAACAGGAGATGTTTCATTTGAAGAAGATTTAGACGATGGATCACTTACTGCAAATGTAGTCAATCATAAAGGTTCTGAACTTCCAAGTACTGGTGGTATGGGTACTACAATTCTATATGTTGCAGGTGCAGTTATGATTCTTGCTGCAGGTGCATTCTTAGTAATGCAGAAAAAAGCTGAAGACAAATAAAATAAAATAAGAGGAG
>OKRW01002889.1_pt1 | contig 11766 bp, 9 predicted proteins | sample 1601151 | NCBI WGS metagenome assembly OKRW01 (sample SAMEA3541471, study PRJEB24748) | human gut metagenome | biome: human gut; feature: human-associated habitat; material: faeces | place: China | collected 2012 | reverse complement strand
ACAAACCCATGCAACGCACGACCAGCAGAACCTTGGAAATATCGTTGGCGGTCAGACCGGCATCGGCCATCGCCTGCTTGACCGGGCCTGCGGTCGCTTCGACCAGATGGGCGGTCAGCTCGTTGAACTTTGCACGCGTCAGCGTGACGTCCAGATGCTTCGGGCCTGTTGCGTCAGCGGTGATATACGGCAGGTTGATGTTCGTGGAGGTCACGCCGGACAGCTCAATGAAAAACTCATGGCCAAGGGGGCCACGGAGCGCCAGGCGGCCGAGACCGTCGCCTGGGCCGTGGACATCGGCCTGGTCAACGACGCAGAATATGCCAAAGCCCTGGTCCGGCACTACCAGGCCAAGGGCTACGGTCTCTATAAGATCAAAAACGAGCTCTACCGCCGCCGGGTGCCCAAGGCCGATTGGGAGGATGCCCTGGCCGAGATGGACGACGCAGAGGACGCCATCGACGCCTTCCTGGCCAAAAAGCTTCGGGACCCGGAAGACCGCAAGGAATGTAAAAAAGCCTCCGACGCCTTAGCGCGTCGAGGCTTTTCCTGGTCTCAGATCGCCGCCGGCATCGAGCGGCGGAAATATCAAACCGACTGACGCAACATGACAGGAGAACACCATGCAGGAACATAACGTACAGGAAACGCAAGAACGCCAGGAACCCGAAGAAGTCCAGGTCCCCGTCCCCAAGGTCGGCTTCCTCTCCCTTGGCTGCGCCAAGAATCAGGTCAACTGTGAGCAGATGATCTGGAAAACCTATGAAGCCGGGTACGAGGTCGCCCTCGGTGCCGAGGGCTGTGACGTGGCCGTGGTCAACACCTGCGGCTTCCTGAAGGAAGCCAGAGACGAAGCCATGGGGGAGATCGACAAGCTCGTCCGGCAAAAGCAGGCCGGGAACCTGAAAAAGATCATCGTCACCGGCTGTATGGCTCAGTGGTGGCACGACCAGCTGGCCGAGCGCTGTCCGGAAGCAGACGGCTTCGTGGGTGTGGGCAGCTACCAGGACATCGCCAAGGTCATCGACGAGGCCTTGGAGGGGCAGCGCCCCGCCCTCTTCGGGGACATCAACGCCCCCGTGCCGGAGACGGACCGAGTGGTCTGCACCTCCGACCACTGGGCTTGGCTGCGCATCGCCGAGGGCTGTGACAACCGCTGCGCTTACTGCGTCATCCCCTTCATCCGGGGCAAGTTCCGCAGCCGCCCGGAGGAAGCGATCCTCCAGGAGGCCCAGGACCTGGTGGACGCCGGGATGAAAGAGCTCATCGGCGTGGCCCAGGACATCACCCGCTACGGCCTGGACCTTTACGGGCAGCGCACCCTGGCCCAGCTCCTGCCCAAGCTCTGTGCCATCGAGGGCGTGCATTGGGTCCGGCTGCACTATCTCTACCCCGATGAGATCAGCGACGAGCTCATTGACGTGATCGCCAACGAGCCGAAGATCGTCAAATATCTGGACATTCCCATCCAGCACATCAGTGACCATGTGCTCAAGGCCATGCACCGCCGGGGCAGCGGGCAGGAGACCCGCGACCTCTTCCGCAAGCTGCGCCAGCGGATCCCCGGCCTGGTCCTGCGGACCAGCCTCATCGCCGGCTTCCCCGGCGAGACCGAGGAGGATTTCGAGGCGCTGTGCGAGTTCCTCCATGAATTCCGCCTGGAACGCGCCGGGGTCTTCCCCTATTCCCCGGAACCTGGCAGTCTGGCCGCCACCTATCCCGATCAGGTAGACGAGGACGTGAAGCGCCGCCGCGTCGAGCTGCTCACCGACCTGCAAATGCGCATCGTGGACGACTACTGCGCGAACATGGTCGGCAAGGTCATCGAGGTCCTCTGCGAGGGCTACGACGATGAGACCGAGCTCTACTACGGCCGCAGCGCCGCCGACTCCCCCGACATCGACGGTCTGGTCCACTTCGAGGGGGAAGAGGGCGGCGTGCGCCCCGGCGGCTTCTACCGCGTCAAGGTCACCAACTTCTACGACGGCGAGCTGGTCGGTGTGCGCTATGACGACGAGGAGGAGGAAACCCAATGACCACTGCAAACAAACTCACCCTCTGCCGGGTGGTGATGATCCCCATTTTCATCGTCCTGCTCTACCAGGACTTCACCCACCATCTGCTGGCCGCCTTAGGCGTTTTCATCCTGGCCAGCATCACGGACTTCGTGGACGGCTACGTGGCCCGCCACTACAACCAGGTCACGGACTTTGGCAAGTTCATGGATCCTCTGGCCGACAAGCTCCTGGTCATGTCCGCCATGGCCTGGTTTGTCCAGGCCGGCTGGATGGCCGCCTGGGCCTTCTTCATCGTCATCGCCCGGGAGCTGGCCGTCACCGGCCTGCGCCTGGTGGCCGTGGAGCAGGGCCGCGTCATCGCCGCTGCCAAGTCCGGCAAGGTAAAGACGGCCTCCACCATGGTCTGCATCTGCCTCATGCTCCTGCTGTCCAACGCCACCACCCTGCGCCTGGTGTGCGTCTGGATCATCCTGCTTACGACCATCTACTCCGGCGTCGAGTATTTCATCAAAAACCGCGACGTGCTGGCCAACGGGGAGATGTAACGCCCTATCTTCTTTCTACACACAGCGCCCGCTGGCAGTTGCCAGCGGGCGCCTCTTCGTGCTATAATCAGTTGATTTTTTACTTGCTCCCGCTCTCCAGCCACTCCTGAATGGGGCGCAGAGCATCAAAGTCGATGTAGTCCACCGCCTTGCCGTAACCGTCCAGAATGGCCTGCGTCTCCGCCGACCGCTCGTGGACGGGCTGGCGGCGCAGGATGGTGCAAAAGCCCTTCATCATCAGCTTATCCTTGGGCTGTAAGATGCTGTAATCCATCGCTCCCCGCAGGTGAACGTGGGCCGTGCGAATAAAGATCGCGGGCGTCAGCTCCTCCGCCAGGTGCTCCCGGATGTTCAGCATGCTGTCCTCGTTGCTGGGGTCAGACAGGCCGACGGTGGCCACCAGCAGCCGGAAGGGGTGGTCCGTGGGCAGGCGGCGGACCGTCTTCGCCAGGCCCACTGTCCGGCCCGCATACACGCCGCCGATGTACACGATGGTGTCAAAGGGGCTGAAGTCTTTGATCTCGTTGTAGGACACCGCAGGCAGGCCCGTCCGCCCTTCCAACGCCTGGGCATACTGTTGGGACGCGCCGTAACGGCTGCCGTAGAGAATGATACCGTTCATAAAAGATGACCTCCTTATTGCCTGCAAGCGGCTTCTGCTTTTGATTATACCACACCCCGACTGCTAACACCAGAGAAAAGAAGGGAGGCCCCTCATGCGCCGCCTGACCCTATCCATCTCCGAACCCCTGGCGGGCCGCCAGGTCCGCACCCTGCTCCGCCGGGAGCTGGGGCTCTCCGCCGCCGGTGTCCGCCGGGCCAAGGACCAGCCCGACGGCATTTTGCGGGACGGCCAGCCCGTCTTTACCAACGTCTTTGTCCAGCCGGGGCAAGTCCTCTCCGTGGCCGTTGGAGACATGACCAGCAGTGATCAGATCGCCCCCGTCCCCGGCCCGCTGGCCCTCTGCTATGAGGACGAGGACCTGCTCATCGTGAACAAACCCGGCGATCTGGCCGTCCACCCCAGCCTGGGCCACCACGGGGACACGCTGGCCAATTTTCTCATGGCCCATTATGAGGCGCAGCATCTGACCGCCGCCTTTCACCCCGTCAACCGTCTGGACCGGGGGACCTCCGGCCTCATGGCCGTGGCCAAACACGCCCACGCCCACGAGCTGCTTCAGCACCAATTGCAGACCGGCCAGTTCAGCCGCACCTACCTGGCCGTCTGCGAGGGCGTCCCCGTCCCCCGGCGGGGGTGTGTTGACGCCCCCATTGGCCGTCAGCCGGATTCCATCTTAAAACGGGAGGTCCGCCCGGACGGGGCCGCAGCCCGCACCCATTACGAAGTAGTACGCACCGGTCCGGGGCGAAGCCTGGTGCGGCTGGCCTTAGAGACAGGCCGCACCCATCAGATCCGGGTCCACATGGCCTACTTAGGCTGTTCTCTGGCCGGAGATTTCCTCTACGGCCAAGAGCTGCCGGAGCTGCGCCAGCGCTTCGCCCTGCACTCGGCCTCCATCCGGCTCCTCCAGCCCATCACGGGGGAAGAAATTGCCTTGACCTCTCCCCTCCCCGCCGAACTCAATGCTTTACTGAACCAATAGGAGACGAATTTTCTTGAATACTTTATCCATGCTCCCCATCCCTCTACTCCAATGGTACCGGGAACACGCCCGTGACCTGCCCTGGCGAAGGACGCCTGACCCCTACCAGGTGTGGGTGTCCGAGATCATGCTCCAGCAGACCCGCGTCGCCGCCGTTCTGGGCTACTTCGCCCGCTTCATGGCGGCCTTCCCCACCATCCAGGACCTAGCCGACGCCCCGGAAGACGTGCTGATGAAGCAGTGGCAGGGCCTTGGCTATTACAGCCGCGCCCGGAACCTGCAAAAGGCCGCCCGCCAGATCATGGACGAACACGGCGGCGTTTTCCCCACGGACTACCCAGCCATCCGCGCCCTGGCCGGCATCGGCGATTATACCGCCGCCGCCATCGCCTCCATCTGCTTCGGCCAGCCCGTCCCCGCCGTGGACGGAAACCTATTGCGCGTTGCCGCCCGCGTCCTGGCCGATGACACGGACATCACCACCACCCAGGGCAAACGCCACTTTACCCAGGCCCTGCAAGCCATCATCCCCGTGGACTTCCCCGGCCAGTTTAACCAGGCCATGATGGACCTGGGCGCCACGGTCTGCCTGCCCAATGGGGCGCCGTTATGCGACGAATGTCCCGCCGCCGACTTCTGCCTGGCCAAAGCCCAGGGCGTCACCCAGGATCTCCCCCCTCGCCCCGCCAAAAAGCCCCGGCGCATCGAGGAACGGGTGGTCTTTCTCCTCTTCCACGCGGGCAAGGTCGCCCTCCGCCGCCGTCCCGGCAAGGGCCTGCTGGCGGGCCTCTGGGAATACCCCAACGAACTGGCCCCCGCCGAAGAGGCCCTGGCCCAATGGGGCCTTGCCGACCAGCTGGCCGGAGAACCGGAATTTGCCGGGACAGGGAAGCACATCTTCACCCACGTCGAGTGGCGCATGACCGCCCAGCGGGCCGAGCTGCGCTCTCCCGCCCTGCCCGAAGGCTGGGTCTGGGCCGACCGGGCCGCGCTGGAACACACCTACGCCCTCCCCAGCGCCCTGGCCCCCTTCCGTTCCGCCGCAGAGGAGGGGCTGCTATGACCACGCTCTCCTACGATCCCACCCACTGCACCCTCTGCCCCCGCCAGTGCGGGGCTGACCGCACCCAGGCCAAGGGCCGCTGTCGGATGCCCGACGCCCCCGTGGTCGCCCGCGCTGCCTTGCACCATTGGGAGGAGCCGCCGCTCTCCGGCACCCAAGGGGCCGGGACCGTTTTCTTCTCCGGGTGCAGTCTCGGCTGCGTTTTCTGCCAGAACGACAGCATCAGCCAAAACGATTTTGGCAAAGCCATCTCCGTGGCCCGTCTGCGGGAGATCTTCTTCGAGCTGATCGCCGCCGGGGCCCACAACATCGACCTGGTGAACCCCACCCACTACGCCCACGTCGTCGCCCAAGCCCTGGAAGATCCCCTCCCTGTCCCCGTGGTTTGGAACAGCGGGGGCTATGACCGGGTGGAGACACTGGCCGCCCTGGAGGGCAACATTCAAATCTATCTCCCCGACTACAAATACACCGACCCGGACACCGCCCGGCGTTACGCCGGAGCCGCCGACTACCCTGAAACCGCCCGCGCCGCCATCCGGGAAATGGTGCGCCAGACCGGCCCCTATCAGCTGGATGAAAACGGAATCCTGACCCGCGGCGTCATCCTCCGCCACCTCTTGCTCCCCGGCGGCCTGAACCAGGCCAAGGAGGTGATGGACTGGGTGGCTGAGACCTTCCCGCCCCACACCATTCTCTTCTCCCTGATGAGCCAATACACCCCCTGGGGCAAGGCCGCCGACTACCCGCCCCTGGACCGCCGCCTGCGGAAAAGCGAGATCCGCGCCGCCGAAGCCTACTTCACCAACCTGGGCCTCGACGGCTTCACCCAAGGCGTGGAGGCCGCTCAGGCCGACTACATCCCCACGTTCGATTTGACCGGAGTCTAAAAAAGGCCACAGCCCTTCCGACGCAGGTTTTGGCATGCCTGCGCCGAAAGGGCTGTTTTTTGTCGTTTAGAAGGTCACTTTTCCCGGCTCCTGTCCAATCGTGCCGCCAATACGGTCCCATCGTCCTCTCCCTGGCACAGGGTCTGGCTCTCCCGCAGGATGCGCTGGGCCAGTTCGCTGGGGCTGCTGCCGGTGTATTGGGTCACCACGTCCCGCAGCCACTGGTCCTCCCGGCCGCACAAAATGCCGTCCGTGACCATGACGATCCAGTCCCCCGGCTCGCCCCGGAATTTATGGACGTCCGGCCGCGCCGCCCGACCGGTGACGATGCCCGCAGGCAGCGACGCCCCTACGGCGCACTTCACCTGTCCGCCCCGGCGGATGTAGGTCGGGGCCGCCCCCTGCTTGTGGACGCAGCAGCGCCCGGAAAAGAGGTCGAAGGAGAGCAGGTCGATGGTGGTGCTGCCGCCGTCCTCTCCCCGCAGGGCCAGGGCGGAGCTGACGGTCTCCACCGCCTCCCCCGGTTCCATGCCGGCCCGCAGGAAATTCTCCACCAGCTTCCCCGCTTGGGCGCTCTCCCGCTTGGCCCCGGCCCCGGAGCCCATGCCGTCGCACAGGAGCAGGAAGAGCATCCCGTCCTCCCGGCGGAACCAGATGCCCGTGTCTCCGCTGACTGCCTCCCCCTGCCGGGGCGCCCCGGCCAGGGAGACCGTGGCCCGGAATGGCTCCGACTGGGCAAAGAGCAAGCGCCCGTTTCGCACCTGCCCCTCCCGCAGGGGCGTGCCCAAGATCTCTTCCAGCTCCCGCCGGGCCGACCGGGAGGCCAGCTCGCCGGTGGCGGGGGTCTCCACCCGCAGCCGGCCCTCCCGGTCGTAGTACACTGCCCCGCCGGTCTGGTTCATACTTTTTAAGTAAGCGGCCAGTTTTTCCTGCCGGGGCAGATCGGGGGTCAGGCCGGTGGAAACTTCCTCCGCCGCCCCCTGCAAAAAGCGATCCAAGCGGGCGTATTGGCTGCACAGGGCCGCCCGCGCCGCCCGCGTCCGCCGCCGCGCCTGGCGGCGGCGCAGAAAGGCCGTCAGCTGCCGGTTGACCTCCCCCAGAAATTCCGGGAAATGGACGCACCGGCTCTGAAAAATGCCGTTAAAATCCGTGGACAGCGCCCGTCCCCGCTCCATCATCGGGGGCGTGGCGTCGTTCAGGGCGCGTTTCGTGTCCTCATAGTCCCGCTGCCAGCAGTTGGAGCGCAGGACGCATTTCACGCACACCCGGTCCGCCGTGCGGGTGAAGAGCTCCGCCGGGTTCTCCGTGTTGTTGTCCTCCGGGTGCAGAGTATCCTTTACGCTGTCATAAAGCGTGTGGAAGGCTCCAGCCATCTCGTCCAGGCGGCGGGCCAGGGTCTCCCGGCTGGTGTCGGTCTCCGGGGCCGCGATGCCCTGGGGCAGGGCGGCCGTCTCCTCCGCCTCCTCCTCTGTCTTCTTTTTCCCCGGCAGGAGCAGGAACAAAACCGCCCCCACCCCGGCCTCGATGGGCAGGCCCAGATAGTCCAGCCCCGCCCGGCTCCAAAGCACCGCCGCCAGGCAGGCCATGAGATAGACCAGCGCCGTCAAAATTTTCCGCTGGTTCCGGCAGAAGCCGCAGGCCAGCCCCGCCATGGCAAAGACCAGGCTGTAATACGGGTCCTTCCCTGACGAGAGGTCCAGGGCCACCCCGGCGGGCGGCCCACATGACCCCCACCGCCGCCAGCAAGCGGCCCAGCGAAAACGTCCCCAAAAGCTCCACGCGGGCCAGCGACATCAGCACCGTGCCGCCCAGCACCAGCACCCCCGCCGTCTCCTTGGGCGGCAGGTCCCGCAGGCCGTCCAAGGTCTCCGGCCACTGGAGAAACAGCACCCGGTAGGCCAGCGCCGCGCCCCCGGCGCAGAGGACTTCCGTCACAAAGTAAATGAGGTCCTCTCCGTGCCACCCGTCCCCGCCCCGGCAGATGATGCCGGTGAGGGCGCACAGCAGGCTGGCAATGGCAGGCATGAACCAGGCCGTTCGATAGGCCTTCGTATCAAAAAAGGCAAAGGCCACCGCATAGACCAAAATCGCCGAGGCGGCGTACCGCATCCCGTCCGTGAGGCCCTCCAAGCATAAGTACCCCAAGCAGGTCCCGGCCAGCGTGCAGAACCCGCTGACCCCCGACCCGGCCGCCGCCACCGCCGCCACGCCGAAGGGGGCGTACAGCCCAAACAGCTCTGCCCCAGCCAACACCGCGCCCAGCAGAAAGCCCACCCCGGCCTCTGCCAGGCCCAAAAACGCCCGGCGGGATACGTTCACGGTGTCCCGCCGGGGGAAGCGCAGCAGCTTCTCCCCCGCTCGTTCTTTTGTTGCCATACTTTCCCCCTCCTAGCCGCTGAACTGGCAAATCTATGCCGTCTTTAGCCAGAGTATACCGGCCGGGGGCAAAAAAGCCTGTCGCAGTCTGCATGGGGAAACGGCGGGGATTTCTCCAGCATTTTGCAGCACCGAAGCCCATTCTCTCCCACCCCCCACCGTTCCAGAAAAACACCCCGGCGAACGCCGGGGAGGGAATGAGAATGCTGTCCATAAAAACTTGACGGGCTATCAAAGCCTTCCCCGAGGGGGAAGGTGCCCCAGTGCGCACACTGGGGCGGATGAGGGCAACGTCACAAATAGAAGGCGTACCGGTAAAGAGGTAGAACGTTACATCTTCCCTCTTTCCCGATACGCCTTTGTCATGTGGTTTGAACTCTTACGGTATTTCGTTGGTACACTACGGCTCAGTCGCGGCAGCTAGCCCTCATCCGTCCGCTTCGCGTCCACCTTCCCCCTCGGGGAAGGCTCTCATAACGTTGTACAATTCATTTCATGATATGCTTACAAAAATGTCGTGTAGGTCCTTGTTAATATTTAATTTGTATGTATTGACTTTTTTGTTTTATTGTGATAAAAATTTCTTGTACAATAATCTGATCACCCTCTATAACGAAAGGAGTGTCCCCCATGAAACGCATCCTAGCCTATAGCCTTGCGTGCTTGCTGTCTCTCTCCCTTCTGTGTACCCCGGCCAGTGCCGCCGGAATCCAAAATGGTACAAAACATGATACTGATACAAGTAGTGATTATCACATTGGATATCTCAACGCTTTCGACGTCAGGTACCTGCACCCCAATGAGTTACTGACTCGGACAGAAATGGCTTACATGATGTATCGGTTACTCGATCCAAACCAACTTCCCGATACTTTGATCAACTACCAACCCTTTACTGACATTCCCTCTGCCTTAGATGATCATTGTATTGCGTCCCTTTCTGTTCTCGGCTTGATCCGCGGGTATGAAGACGGTTCCTTCCGCCCCGATAACCCGATCTCGCGGGCGGAATGTGTTGTTCTCCTCTCCCGTCTCATTGAAGTCCCTGCGGGTTCCTCTGCCTTTTCTGATGTACCTGAAACGCACTGGGCTTACTCCGCCATCTCCGCCGGGGCTTCTGCTGGTTGGCTGGCAGGATATCCCGACGGAACCTTCCGCCCTGACCAAAACATCTCGCGCCTAGAGGCGGTCAAGATGATAAACACCGCCTTCCATCGTACCTGTGACGTGAACTACGTCCAGACCACGAAGGGCTTCCCCAGCTTCCAGGATGTCTCTCCCGATTTTTGGGGCTACTTTGATCTCATTGAGGCATGTGTCGGGCACAACTATATCGTGACTGATGACGGAACTGAGGTTTGGACGTTCGCAACTCTGGGGGCATAAATTGAACAGCTTACAAAAACAGCGTGCAGGTTTGCTTTCCTGCACGCTGTCTCTCTGCGCATAGTATATAGGTTATCTCCGCCGCTGGATCTCATCCAGCAGATGCGCGGCCACCTCGTCCTTCCCCATCCGGGGCAGCTCTTGCAGGCCGTCCTTGGTGATGAGGGTGACGACGTTCGTGGAGACGCCGAAGCCCGCGCCGGCCACCTTGAGGTTGTTGGCCACGATCATGTCCAGCTTTTTCCGCTCCAGCTTGGCCTGGGAGTTGGCGATCATATCCTTGGTCTCCATGGAGAAGCCGCAGACGAACAGACCGGGGTGCCGATTCTCGGCCACCCAGCCCAGAATATCCTGGGTACGCTCCAGAGGGATGGAGAGGTCCCCGTCCTTCTTCTTCATCTTGTCCTCGGCCACGTTGGCGGGGCGGTAGTCCGCCACAGCGGCGGCTTTGATGAGGATGTCGGTCTGGGGCAGCAGGTCCTGGATGGCCCGGAACATATCCCCCGCACTGGTCACAGGGCGGTGGTCCACGAAGGGCACGGTACCCAGCTCCGTGGGGCCGGAGACCAGGGTCACGTTGGCGCCCCGCAGCATGGCCTCCCGCGCGATGGCGTAGCCCATGCGGCCGGTGCTGTGGTTGGTCAGGTAGCGCACCGGGTCCAGGGCCTCCTGGGTGGGGCCGGCGGTGACGGTGATGTTCACGCCGGTCAGCTTCTTGGGCCGGGCCAGATGGTGGGCGATGTGATCCAGCAGGACCTCCGGCTCCGGCATCTTCCCGCTGCCTACCGCCTGGCAGGCCAGCAGGCCGCTGGCGGGGGGGATGATCTCAAAGCCATACCGTTTCAGGGTGGCGATGTTGTCCTGGGTGATGGGGTTTTCCAGCATGGCCGTGTTCATGGCCGGGGAGACCAGCTTCTTGCACTTGGCCGCCAGGACCACGGTGGTCAGCATGTCGTCCGCGATGCCGTGGGCGAGCTTGGCGATGACGTCCGCCGTGGCCGGGGCGATGAGAATGAGGTCCGCTGCCTGCGCCAGGGAGATGTGGGTGACATCATATTGGAAATCCCTGGCGAAGGTATCCACCACGCACCGGTTGTTGGTCAGGGTCTCAAAGGTCAGGGGGGTGATGAACTGGGTGGCGTTCTGGGTCATGATGACGTGGACCTCCGCCCCGGCCTTCCGCAGGGCGCTGGCCACGTTGGGAATTTTATAGGCGGCAATGCCCCCGGTGACGCACAGCAGCACGCACTTTCCTTTCAGGTTTTCCATTTCTGCTCCTCCTGTATCCGATCTCCGTATCCTAACTTCTGTTGTGGGAAGGGCGTTCCTCACTCCATGTCCTTCAGCAGGCCGTGCTTCTCATAGGTGGTCACGCGGGCGATGTGATTCTGCTCGTCCACAAAGACCACGTTGGGGTGGTAGTCGTTCTTGACCTCTTCGGGGGTCATCTGGGTCAGCGCCTTGGTCAGACCCTTGTAGCCGTCCACGGCGATGTACTCGTCGATGTTCTCGGGGTCGATAGCGCCGCAGTTGCGCAGCGCAACGCGCATCTGCTTTTTGTAGAAATCAACGTTCTCCAGCGAGGTGATGGCATGATGGGCGCTGGTCTTGTCGTGATACAAAAGCGACGTAACTACGCGGCCCTTCATCAGATGCTCGGAAACGATTTCGTCAACGTTTTCTTCCTTAACGCGGGCATAGAACGCGCCCTCGGGGTATACGACAACGACGGGGCCCATTTCGCACAGACCAAAGCAGCCGGTGCGCACAACGTTGACCTCATCCTCCAGGCCGTGCCGCGCGATTTCTTCCTGTAGCTTTTCAATAATTTTTTCGCTGTTGGAGGAGGTACACCCGGTACCCCCGCAAACCAGTACGTCA
>OKRW01002878.1_pt1 | contig 11795 bp, 11 predicted proteins | sample 1601151 | NCBI WGS metagenome assembly OKRW01 (sample SAMEA3541471, study PRJEB24748) | human gut metagenome | biome: human gut; feature: human-associated habitat; material: faeces | place: China | collected 2012 | reverse complement strand
GTAATCGTATATTCAATGGTCTTCATCTCAGAATTACTTCCTTTCCGTTACTTGGTTTCCAGATGCAGCAGTGCGTCGCCTGCAGAAACCGTTTCTCCTGCCACGGATTTTACGTCCTTGAACGTATCCGGATTGCAGATTAAAACCGGCGTTACGATCTTGTAGCCTTCGGCCTTGATGGCCTCCGGGGTGAAGGAGTTATTCTTCCACCAGCCCACAAGGGCGGCGGTCACGGTCAGGCCGGTGGTCACCAGCTGCTCCACGGTGGCACTCTCGATGGGCAGCATGGGCTTGCCGCAGGCGCTCAGCACCTGATTGGTCAGTGCCAGCGCCAGCGCAGCCGTGCGTGCCAGGGTGGCGGCAGAAATTTTGCAATGGGTATCGTTCATAGGTTCAGTTCCTCTCTTTCTCCAAATCTGCGATGCGGTGGTTGGCCACCTTCATCTGTTCTTCTAAAATGGGTACGCGGCGGGCAAAGTTGTTATGCTCCCGCACCTCCCGGGTCAGTTCTTCCAGCTTGGTGTCGGTCACCGCCTGGCTTTTTCCGTTGGCGATCAGCACGCCGATCAGGGTCACCGCGCCTGCAATGATGGCCGAGATGATGCTCTCCATCGCGCTCACCCCCTCCACCGGGCTTTTTCTGCCCGGGTGTCTACGTGCACCCAGCCGGCGGCTCTGCCCGCCTTTGCCGGGTATCTCCCCACGCCGCCGCAGCCGTGCAGCAGGCGCTCGGCACAGGCGGCTACCTCCTCTACGCTTGCGCCCTGCACCCGGATATCTGCCGCCCGTCCGTACAGATGCTGGCTGAACCTCGTCCCGCCCGCTTTGGCGTTGTGCGCCGGGGTGCGGTAGCCGCTGGTAATGGTCACCGCCTTGCCAAAATGCGCCCGCAGCTGCTCCAGAAGTTCCACCAGCGCTGTGTCAACGAAAACCGGGTCGCTGCCGTCTTTACAGCGGAACTCCTGCACCCTGAAATGGGGCGAGAGGTACGCTTCGCCGTCCCGGGCAAGAGAGTATGCCTGCAATGCCATTGTGTCCCCCCTTACAGCCGCTTCAGCAGCGCAGCGATGGGCTCCATGTAAAATCGCTCGTAACCTGCCTTGTTGGGGTGTGTGCCATCAATCGTGTACTTGTCGCTCAGCTCGCTGACGCCGTGGGCACCCATGGGCGGGGCGCATTCCTCAATATCCACATAGGGCACGCCCCACTTTTTAAGCGCCGCAAGGATCGCGGGCTTGTAGGTCTTGTACCAGTTTTCGCTGCTGGCAAACAGTCCGCCGTGCGGGAACACATAGGCCACACGCTTATCACTGCGTTTTTTGGTCAGATAGTCCAGCATCGCTTCCAGCGTACCGATCGTGTCCCCCATATAGAACGCCGGATCAAAGCTTCCGTTCAGCGTGCCTAGCTTGGCATTGTTCCATGCATCATTCACGCCGCCCTCCAGCAGGATGTAGTCTGCCTTTTCCAGCTCCGTAGAGCTTTTCACGGTCATGCCGATGCTGGTGCGGTAACCGCCGTTCACATTGTCAGGGACCAGTGTCGCCAGCGTTGCACCGTCCACCGCTTCGTTGATCAGCTGCATTCCGTACCGGTCTGCAATGCACTTGCCGTAGCCGCCCGCGCTGCCCTTGCCATAGGCGATGCTGTCGCCTGCAACGTACAGTGTTTTTCCTGCCAGCGGGTCGATGATCTGACCGTTGATGTCGTATATCTCCATCTTACCACCCCTTATTGATATATGCTTTTATCCGGTTATCACTCAGCAGGCCCTTGTACACCTTGCACTGATACAGTGTGCCCGGCCAGAACTGCTGCTTTTTGATGCCGTCCGCGCTCTGTGCCGCACCGATCAGGAAGGTCTGGGGCACATCGGTGATCGTGCCGTTGGTAGTCAGCCATTCAGTCATCGGGCAGTAGGTGCTGCCGCCGCGATATTTACTGCCGTCCAGCTGCACCACATACCGCGTGCGGGTCTTGAGGTGCTCGATGCTGTCCGACAGGGTAACGCCGCCGTAGTTGTAGTAGGCGAACTCCGTCTTATTATTCAGCGGACTGCTGGTGGAGTTGAAGCCGGGCAGGTTGGCGGTGCTGCCGGTCTCGGTCAGGCAGTGCAGGAAGGCTGGCCATGTGCTTGCATCAAAGTTATCCCCCGCCTTTGCGTCCACCAGAATGGTATACTGCGGCGGCTCGGTGGATGCGTGCTCCAGCAGCTTCAGGCCGGTGTCAAAGCCGCTGGTCAGCTCCGTTTCGGCGGGCAGGGTGTAGATCAGCTGTGCTGTCTCCGCCTGCGCAATATTCACCGTGCAGCGGGCGCTCTTGCCGCCTGCCGTAGCTGTCACCGTGCAGATGCCGGCCTTCACGGCAGTCACCGTGCCGCCTGCCACCGTAGCAAGACCGGCGGGCGAAACGCTCCACCACACCAATTTGTTGGCAGCGTTCGCGGGCAGCACCATGGCGGTCAGGGTCTGGCTCTCGCCCTCGCTCAGGTTCAGGATCGCGGCGCTCAGGCTCACGCTCTGCACCGGAATGTCCTGTGCACTGCCGCCCCACTCTGTGCGCAGGGCATTCAGGGCAGACTGTGCATCGCCGGTCTTGTAGGCCGCGTTTTCAAACAGGGTCAGCAGCAGTTCCTTTGCACCTGCGGTAAAGCCGCCGGCCGCTGCAATGCCCTCCTCCATGTGGTTCAGGTGGGCAGCCGTCAGGGTCTGGCCGTCCACAAAGTTTTGTTTTTCGTAGCTCATTCGTTCCTCCCTAAGCTCATTTTTCCAAGGATCGCCCGTCCCAGCACGGCAAAAACATTCTCCTTCGGCGGCTGCGGGGCGCTCCACAGCGCTTCCAGACGGGCATAGGCCGTCATGGCTGCGTCATTGCCCGCCGCCAGAAGCCGCAGCACTGCCAGCAGCGCCTGTTTTTCCTCTGCGGAAATGCCGCCCGCGCCCAGCAGCCTTACCAGCGCCTCCCATGCAGAGGTAGCCGGTGCGGGCAGTGCACCCTCTGCCGTGCCGCTGTTGGCACACACTTTACACCGCACATCGGCGCTGGTCACGGTGCGGCTGCCGTCCGTGCCCTCAAAGGTGATGCAGCCCGCACCGGGCACGGCCGTCACCGCCGCCGGAACCTCCAGAACGCCGTTTTCCACAAGCTGGGCTGCGCTTGCACCGGGGGTGTGCCAGTGGGCGCACACGGTCAGTCCCTTCCACTCGCCCCGCTGCTCGATGCGCAGCCGGTAGTTGCCCCGGTTGCCCGCATACCCCAGCAGCAGCTGCCCGCCGGGCACGGCTGCCGCACCGTTCCGGTCCAGCCGGATGGTCATCTCGTTCATGCCGCACCACCCTTACACATACTGGTAGCCTTCTACGTTAAAGGGATACTCAAAGCTGAGACTCGTGTCCGTTCTCACAACGCCTATGCTCAGCACGCCGCTGTCTGCAAAGTTCATCCGCACAGGCGCTGCGCCGCTGCACTTGACGCCGTTGCTCAGATCAGAGCTCGTGCCGCCCACCATGGCCACCGCTGTGCCGCCCCGCACGATGCGGGTGCTGCCGTAGTCCGCAGCAGCGGCGACCGGGTTTGCGTCGTTTTCTGCCGTGGGTGCCACCATCCGCACCACAATGTAATTCACCGTGCCCGGCACGGTCAGGCTCGTGGCAGATTTGCCCGCAACGCCTGCGCCGGTGTAGACCAGTTTTCCATCCATATTCATCATCCTTTCCAGTCGTTCCAGTTTTTCTGTCAGGCTAAAGCCCAGTACCGCGTTCAGGTTTTCTCTGGTCACCTCCAATGTTCCGTCTGCGCCCACAGTCACTCCCCGCCCGGCCTTTACGCCGCCCAGCACGGCGGCGGTGGCACACGGCAGCGTGTAGGCCGTGCCGAATTTCCGGTCAGCTTCGGCCTTGGAGTAGAACCGGTCATCTGCGCCCAGCTGCAGCAGCGCTGCCGCCTTTTCCTGCGCCGACCAGCCCGCCGCCCCGGCGGCGCTGGTCAGCGCTTTTTTTACGCCGTAGGGCAGCAGCGCCGGGGTCAGGGGTGCATAGGCTTCGGTCATGCGGTCCAGCTGTGCCGCTGTGGCGGGCACGGTGGTCAGTGTGGCGTCTGCCCGCACCGCAACACCGTACTGCCCGTCTGCACGCACTGCGCCGGACGTTTCTGCTGTGGGCACGGTCTCGCTGCGCACATAGGGGCGCAGATCCGGCAGCGGGGTTGTGTCCGTCTGCACCGCACCGGTGGCACTGTTCACGCTGAGGATGCGCACCACCGCGCCGGGCAAAGGCTGCGCCGGCCTTGGCACCGCCGCCACATCCTGTGCGGTCAGCCGCACCGCGCCGCCCTTGCCGTTCACGCTCAGCACCCGTCCATCGGCAGGGGCATAGCTCTCGGCCCGCAGCGCAGCGGCCTCCGCCCGCTTTGCGCAGGCGTCGGCATCGGTGCGGTCGGCAAGGATCTTGTCCGCAGCCTTTTGCGTCAGCGCCGCCTGCACGGCCGTGTCTGCCGCACCGTTCTCGGCGCGGCGGGCGCTCTCCGCTGCGGCGCGGGCGCTTTCCAGCACGCGCGCCACGAACTGCTCGTACACCGAGGGCGGCAGCTCCTCACTGCCGCCGTCCGTAGGCAGGGTGGCGTACACATCGTAGCTGCCGGGGCGGGTATAGGCGGTGTAGCCGCCGCTGCCTATGGCGGCCAGCATCCACTGTCCCCGCACGCTGCCGGTCAGGCGGCGGTCAACCGTCACACTGTCGTCGGCGTCCAGCGGAATGGCGGCCAGCTGCACCCCATCGCTGCGGCGCAGATACAGCGCCAAGGTGCACCCCGCCCACGCTGCGGGCAGGATGAACTGCAGCCGGTCCACCCCCTCGGCGTTCTGTGCGCCAAGGTGCAGCCGGTGCGGCCGGGGCACAAATTCGGTGCCGCCGCACTGCTGCTCAAGGATCTCGATCTCCATGCAAAACCTCCTTTTCTGTTTGCTGTCCCGATTGTACCGCCGGGGACGCAAAACTATCCAGTGTGTACTAAAAATGTGAAATTTTCTGTTCTTCGGCATTTTGCTAAACGGGGTTTTGGCACCGGAAATGCGAGCTTTTCTCCCCTGCCGGGACCGGGTAATTCCCCTGCAGGTTTTCCATGCAAAACCCGCGATGTGGGGCAGCTTGTTTTGGGCGCAGCTGCCGCTGCTGCGGCCTTATTCGCAGAGAAAAGAGCCGGTGCAAATGTTAAAAATTCATGAACGAATTGCCCCCAGAAAAAAGGAAAAAATCAGAAGGAAACCACCTAAAAACCAAAATATCAAAAGAAACACTGTGAAAATTGCACAAAAAATAATGTTATAAATCTAACAAAGTGCAAGACGCAAATTTGACAGATGCTTTACGGTCTGGTAAAATAACGTTTGCGCAACGAACGTTGCAGCGTTTAAATTCCATCTGGATGAAGTAAAAAGCCGTCCTGCGTACGGCACGGCATGGGCAGATGCGGCCTGTGCCGGGGCAGTTTTGTGGTCTGCCCGAAGCGGATTCCAACCTGTAATACGGTGCTCATTCTTTTTACCCGAAGAGAGCATCGTATTTGACTGTGAGACGCTTATACTCAGAGCAGCCACAGTCCGGGCGGCCGGGGTGCTGATGCAATACAGACCCGCTGCCGCGCCAAATACGACAAAGAGAGGAGTTGTCTCGTATCGCTTCCGTTAAATTGAAGAAAGCAGTTACTGCCGCAAAGCAGGCAGTATCTCCCCGTGTGCTGGCATTTTGTGTCATGGTGGTATGCCTTGTGGCTACCCTTGGCGTCACCGCTGCAAATCTGCGGCTGACCTACGTCACCGACTCCAATGGTGCACGGCAGGTCCTTCTGACCGATGCCGATGCTTCCCCCGCACAGGTCATGCACCTTTCCGGCATCCGCTCTGAGGAGGGCGATGAAGTCTACTACACCGCGTTCAGCGGCAATCTTGCCTCCCTGAACATCGAGCGCGCATTCTCCGTCAGCATCACCGCCGACGGGCAGGAGTACCCTGTAAAGCTGGTGTTCGGCACCGTAGCCGATGCACTGGAGCGCGCCGGTATCACCCTTGAAGGGGACGACTACACCGAGCCGGCGCTGGATCACGTTGTGACCGCCGGCAGCAAGATCGTGGTCCACCGCGTAGACTACGCAGAGCGGGTGGAAACTCAGGCCATCCCCTACGACACCCAGTATGTCTACACCAGCCTGTACTTCCGCAACACCGGCCGCACCACCACGGTGCAGCACGGCGCAGCCGGTCAGCAGACCGTGACCACCCGCGAGAAGTATGTGGACGGTGAGCTGGAAAACAGCATGGTGGTGGATGTGACCACCACGGTGGAGCCCACCGACCACGTCATCAAGACCTACGGCGCAGGCGCGCCGGTGTCCCCCCTGACCGGCGCGGACGGCACCACCAACGCCCCCACCTCTTATAGCAAGGTGCTCACCGGCAAGGCCACCGGCTACTATTCCCGTACCGGCAAGGGCTCTTCCGGTTTGGGTCTGGGCTATGGCACCGTGGCTGTGGACCCGGACGTGATCCCCTACGGCACCAAGCTCTACATCACCTCCACCGATGGCAAGTTCGTCTACGGCTACGCCGTAGCCACCGACACCGGCATCGCCGTCCAGAAGGGGCAGATCCTTGTAGACCTGTTCTACGAGACCTACGCCGAAAGCGTTATCAACGGCGCCATTCAGGTCAATGTCTACGTTGTAGGCTGAGCTGTAAACAAAACACAATAACCACGCAAAGAGACCGCTGTACAAACTGTGCAGCGGTCTCTTTTGATGTTAATCAGAATACTATTTTTATTTCGGGGTCGGGGAAAGTCTGTGGGCTTTCCCCGACCCCTTTTCTGTTTTCGCAACGCTTTCGCCGGAACCGTTTGTCAAATGAGCAGTTTACACGATGTCGAGCTGCAAATTTTGGATGGTATGCCCACAACATACAGAGAAGTCAAGAAAATTTGTGGTAATTGTATTTGAATTTTGGACAAAAAGTCTTGCAAAAATGGTAAAAACCTTTTAATATAAAAGAGTACAAAGCTGCGGATGCTGCTTTCGGCTTCCGCACGGGGAGGAGCAGTTTATGAAACCGACCGAAGAAAAGATTCAGAGCAACACATCGGACCTGCCGGTGTACCTGTTCAAGCAGGGCAACAACTGCGAGGCTTACCGCTACTTCGGCGCACATCTGGAAACACGGGTCGGGGAGTCCGGCGTTGTGTTCCGCGTATGGGCACCGCACGCCGTAGCCATCAGTGTTGTGGGCGACTTCAACAGCTGGAAGCCCGGCAGCCATCCCATGCGCAAGGTGGATGGCGATTCCGTGTGGGAATTGTTCATTCCCGGCATGAAGGAATACGATGTTTATAAATATTGCGTAACCACCCGTGCAGGCGACCTTGTCTACAAGGCCGATCCCTACGCCTTCCACGCCGAGACCCGGCCGTCCAACGGCAGCAAGGTCTACGATCTGTCCGGCTTTGCATGGCACGACGCCGCATGGCAGACCGCGCAGAAAAAGGCAGACGTGATCAACGGCCCGATGAATATCTACGAGATGCACGCCGGCAGCTGGAAGATGAAGGAGGGCGGCAAGCCCTACAACTACTCCGAGCTGGCGGACGAGCTGATCCCGTACATCAAGGATATGGGTTACACCCATGTAGAGCTGCTGCCGGTGATGGAATATCCGTTTGACGGCAGCTGGGGCTATCAGGTCACCGGCTATTTTGCACCCACCAGCCGCTACGGCACCCCCAAAGATTTTATGGCCTTCGTGGATAAGATGCACGCCGCAGGCATTGGCGTCATCATGGACTGGGTGCCCGCCCACTTCCCCAAGGATCAGTTCGGCCTGTACAATTTTGACGGCGAGGCCTGCTACGAGGACCCCAACCCCAAGCGCGGCGAGCACAAGGAGTGGGGCACCATGGTGTTCGACTTTGGCCGCAACGAGGTGCAGAGCTTCCTCATTTCCAGCGCACTGTACTGGCTGGAGCAGTACCACATCGATGGTCTGCGCGTGGATGCCGTGGCCTCCATGCTGTATCTGGATTACAACCGCAAGCAGGGCGAATGGGAGCCCAATAAGGACGGCGGCAAGGAGAACCTTGAAGCCATCGCTTTCCTGCGCAAGCTGAACAACACCGTGCTGGGCCGTCACCCCCACAAGTACATGATCGCCGAAGAGTCCACCGCGTGGCCCATGGTCACAAAGCCCGCTTCGGACGGCGGTTTAGGCTTCAACTTCAAGTGGAACATGGGCTGGATGAACGATATGCTCAGCTACATGAAGACCGACCCGCTGTTCCGCTCCGGCAACCACAACAAGGTGACTTTCAGCTTCTTCTACGCTTTCAGCGAGAACTTTGTGCTGCCCATCAGCCACGATGAAGTGGTGCACGGCAAGGGCAGCCTGCTGAACAAGATGCCCGGCGAGTATGACGACAAGTTTGCCAATCTGCGCACCTTCTTCGGCTACATGATGGCACACCCCGGCAAGAAGCTGCTGTTCATGGGACAGGAGTTCGGTCAGTTTGCCGAGTGGAACGAGGCAAAGCAGCTGGACTGGATGCTGCTGGACTACGACAAGCACGCCGAGCTGCAGAACTACGTCCGTACCCTGAACGCCTTCTATAAAGAGCACCCTGCCCTCTGGCAGATCGATTACAGCTGGGAAGGCTTCCAGTGGATCGTACCGGACGACTCGCAGCAGAGCGTCATCGCTTTCCTGCGCAAGGATGCCGCCGGTAAGCAGATCCTTGTCATCTGCAACTTCAACCCCGTCCTGCGCGAGGGCTACACCCTCGGTGCACCGGTGTCCGGCACCTACAAGGAGATCCTGAACAGTGACGATGCCGCTTTCGGCGGCTCCGGCACCGTGCACAACAAGCCGGTGCGTACCCACAAAAAGCCGCAGCACGGCTTTGAGCAGAGCATTACCGTCACCCTGCCGCCCATGAGCACTTTGTACTTTGAGGTGCCCACAAAGCGCACCCGCAAGGCAGCAGAGGACAGCGCGGACAAGCCGGCAAAAAAGACCGCCAAAAAGGCCACCGTCAAGGACGCCGACAAGCCGGTAAAAAAGACCCGCACCACCAAGGCCAAGGCCGCCGAAACGGCGGATGAAAAACCGGAAAAAGCAAAAAAGACCGCTGCCAAGTCCAAAGCAAAACCCGAGGCCGCAGCGGACAAGCCGGTAAAGAAAACCGCCGCCAAGGCAAAGACCGCGGCAAAAGCAAAAACTGAGACCGAAGCAGAAACCAAACCCGCAAAGCGCACCCGCAAAGCAAAAGTACCCAAGGAATAAGGATGCCCACACGGATGCACGCACGAACATTCTGATCTGTTGACTATCATTTCCAAAAAGGAAATGCTAAAGGGGAGAATAAAGCTATGGCAAAAGAAATCGTGGCAATGATCCTTGCCGGTGGACGTGGCTCGCGCTTATACGCGCTGACACAAAAGACGGCAAAACCTGCGGTGTCCTTCGGCGGTAAGTACCGCATCGTGGACTTCCCGCTGTCCAACTGCGTCAACTCCGATATCGACACCGTTGGTATCGCAACGCAGTACCAGCCCCAGAAGCTGAACGAGTACATCGGTAACGGTCAGCCTTGGGATCTGGACCGTCTGCACGGCGGTGTGCACACCCTGCCTCCTTACGAGCAGGCAAACGGCACCGACTGGTACAAGGGCACTGCAAACGCCATCTATCAGAACATTGGCTTCATCGACAGCTATAATCCCGAGTACGTCATTATCCTGTCCGGCGACCAGATCTGCAAGCAGGACTACGCCGACTTCCTGCGCTTCCACAAGGAAAAGGGCGCAGAGTTCTCTGTGGCCGTTATGGAAGTGGACTGGAAGGAAGCTTCCCGCTTCGGCCTGATGGTGGCGGACGAGACCGACCGCATCACCGAATTCCAGGAAAAGCCCCCTGTGCCCAAGTCCAATCTGGCCTCCATGGGCATCTACATCTTCAACTGGGATGTGCTCAAGAAGTATCTGATCGAGGACGAGGCTGACCCCAACTCCAAGAACGACTTCGGCATGAACATCATCCCCGCCCTGCTGCGTGACGGCCGCAAGATGTACGCCTACCGCTTTGCCGGTTACTGGCGTGACGTGGGCACCATCGACAGCCTGTGGGAAGCCAACATGGAAGTGCTGGACCCCGAGAACTCCGGCATCGATATCTTTGATAAGACTTGGAAAATTTACAGCCGCAACCCCGTGCTGCCCGCCCAGAAGATCGGCGAGCGCGCCGTTGTGCAGGACTCCCTCATCACCGAGGGCTGCAAGATCTACGGCAACGTCAAGCACTCTGTGCTGAGCGCAGGCGTTGTTGTGGAAGAGGGCGCTACCGTTGAGGACGCCGTGCTGATGGACGGTGTCGTGGTCAAGGCAGGTGCCGTGGTCAAGCGCTGTATCCTTGCTGAGGACGTTGTTGTGGGCGCAGGTGCAAAGGTCGGCGGCGAGGGCGCTATTGCCCACGTTGGCACCGGTCTGACCATCGGCGCAGGCGCTACCGTCAAGGAGGGCGCAAAAGTGTTTGAATCCGTCAAGGAGGGTGTGGAAGTATGCTGAGACAGAACACCAATGCGTTGGGTATCATTTTCCCCAACAGCTATGACAATACCGTTCCCGAGCTGGTGACCGAGCGCGCAATGGCATCGATCCCCTTTGCGGGCCGTTACCGCATGGTAGACTTTGTGCTGTCCAGCATGGCCAACTGCGGCATTTCCAACGTTTCCATCGTGGTGCGTAAGAACTACCACTCCCTGATGGATCATCTGGGCACCGGCCGCGAGTGGGATATGGCCCGCCGTCACGGCGGCCTGAACATCGTGCCTCCCTTTGCAGAAAAGGGCGTGCGCATCTACTCCGGCCGTGTGGAGGCGCTGGGCTCCATTCTGAGCTTTCTCGAGCACCAGAAGGAGAAGTATGTGGTCATGAGCGATGCCAACATCGCCGTCAACTACGACTTCAACGCCCTGCTGGCTGCCCATCAGGCCAGCGGTGCCGATGTGACCGTGGCCTATCAAAAGACCGAGATCCCCGAGGGCCGCAAGAACGACAACTACACCCTGACCATTGATGCTGATGGCCGCGTGACCGAGCTGCTGTTCAACGACTACCGCTCCGGTGTGCAGAATCTGGATCTGAACATCTATGTGCTGGAGCGCGAGACCCTGATCAAGCTGGTCAAGGACGCTACCGCCCGCGGCCTGATCTACTTCGAGCGCGACATTCTGGCACACAACGTCAACATTCTGAACATCCATGCGCTGGAGTATACCGGCTATGTGGCTCATATCTGCGACATGAAGAGCTACTTTGACGAGAACCTGAAGCTGATCGATGACCGCAATCTGGAAGCGCTGTTCCCCAAGGGCAGCCCCATCTACACCAAGATCCGCGACGATAACCCCACCCGTTACGTCACCGGCTCCAAGGTCGTGGATTCTATTCTGGCCGATGGCTGCGTCATCGAAGGCACCGTGGAGAACTGCGTGCTCTTCCGCGGCGTCAAGGTCAAGAAGGGTGCTGTGGTCAAGAACTGTGTCCTGATGCAGGATACCGTGGTCGAGCCCAACGTGGAGCTGGACTGCGTTGTCACCGATAAGAACGTGAAGATCACCGCCGGCAAAAAGCTGTCCGGCACCGAGAGCTTCCCGGTCTACGTTCAGAAGAACCACACCGTCTGATCGATGCAATATCCATAGGGGCGGCTTCCTCCCCGGTAGCCCCTCTTGAGAGGGGCGGGGGCACCTGTGTGCCCCCGC
>OKRW01002876.1_pt1 | contig 11809 bp, 10 predicted proteins | sample 1601151 | NCBI WGS metagenome assembly OKRW01 (sample SAMEA3541471, study PRJEB24748) | human gut metagenome | biome: human gut; feature: human-associated habitat; material: faeces | place: China | collected 2012 | reverse complement strand
GCAGGCAATCTGGAATGAATTTTGGCTACGTTACTGTGAACGGAGTGAACCAATGTCATTAACTTAAGCAATTTGCTAATACTGCATTGATGAAAATATCAGCAGAAGGATTTGATTATGATAAAAAAGGGGATATTGAGGGATTAAGATACAATGTTTTACTGAAATTTGGGTATAACAAAAAGACAAAATCAATATTTAACATTGAAATTTGTCTAAAGATGAAATATAGTAATATATGAGTTAATGCTAATGTCTATAACAAAAACTCATCGGGAGTTTAAACCTATGCTGGCGGGCAAAGGTTCTTCCAGGTCTGATCGGCTCAATATTTTGAGCGATCAGACCTTCTACATTTATCTTTGTTATCCCATCGTGAATCCTTAAAAAATCCCTGCATGTTTTAAGCGCGGATGAATAATTCGCCTGATATTCATAAGCACGATCTTCCCGATCAATAGTTACATTTATGATTATGCTGGAACTGAAATTATATAGAATAACTCTTGCCCATACTTCCTGCACAATATAATCATATTTTTTTGAGTGAAACGCTTTCAGACACAGGGAATATTTTAAATCTCGGAAAGAGTTTTCCTCCTGCCATCTCAGATGATAAAGAGCTTTGAAATCTTCAGCTTTAAACTCTTCTTCTGGAAGATTCGTAGCAATGTTTTCATAAGAGCCATCATCAAGCTGTACGCGTAACAAACGTAAAGCAAGGTCATATTCCGTTCTTTGATCATTGAGATAATCCATCGGAGCATTCTGATAAATGTATCGGTATGAAGAGAATAGTTCAGGTCTGGAATATTTGCTTACAGCTTTAGACCTCGTCAGTATAAGAGAGATATCTTCATCAAAAGCTGGCAGGGTATCAACCGGATATCCCATCATTCCGGAAGCTCTTTTATCGTTACATCGGATAAGGAAGTACTGCCCCTTTTCAATCACATGGGCAAAGTTGTTGTAAGAAGCATAACCTCTGTCCCCAAAGAAAATGACTTTGTAGTGTTCATGGATATCTGCAGAATCAACCATGGAACAAAAAGCAGAATACTCATTTCGCTTTCGGGCAGGCTGGACTAAAATATCAGTAAAACGCTTATCAAGTAAAGAAAACATAGCATTGATATGGATCTGGTTAAATCCTCTGGTAGATTTACCATTTGGTTCAAAATAGGTATCCTTATCTTCAGGGTTAAGGAAAATATCACAGGAAGAACCATCGCAGGCCCAGAATTCATATTTACCGTTATATAGTTTTTTAGGAAGTTTCCTGTTAAAAGCAAGAAGAAGATTCCGAAAAGCATCTTCCCTGATCTTTTTACGCTGTCTGTAAAAAGCCGCTTTGGAAGGTGCATCGATAGTACGTCCGAAAAAACGGTACAGTTCTTCCCTGATACAGTCAGCTTCCATAGTCAGAAACATCAGCATATAATCTTTAAAACCAAGTTTTCTGTTTCTGATAAAATCAACTCCGGGTTTGACAGCATATTTTTCCGGTGTTTTGGAAAGATCATTGATAGCAGCAAGTAAAATAGCTTTGATAGAATCTGAATAGTTCATAAATAAATACTCCTTTGATTAAGTAATTAAAAATAACAGTGCCTAATCAAAGGGCGTTATTACTGATTGATCAGTAATAACGCCGCATATTGAGGAGTATTTGTCAAGTAATATTTTAGGAAATATCAAGCAGGTATCAGAGAGAGCATTGCCCGTTTAACAAGCAACAATCTCTTAAGTTAATGACATTGGGAGTGAACAGTAACCATTTTCCCATTTACAAAGTCACATACAAAAATGACAGAATTTTGAAATATCTGACACACTTGCAATAAGCAAAAATTGATCATTATCTCAAAATGAAACGCACTCCACAGGAATGTCCTAATGGAGTGCGTCTCACTTTGTTTATAAATCAATACTTTAGAGAATATCAAAATTATAACTTTTATACTGCATTTACACTGCTTATTCAGCGTCTGCTGCCTCTGTCTCTTCCGGTTCTTCTGTCACGACTTTTTCTTTTATTTTTTCATATTCCTGCCCTGCATGGGCATCCTGATAATATTGGTAATATGCAATTCCTCCGCAGATCAGTCCGGCTGCTGCCAGTATCCCTGCTACGACGTATCGTTTCTTCATGATTCTATAGCCCCTTACGTCTTATTGCTCATTTGTCTGTTTTTTCATCTATTTTATTTCTTGATAGAATGTCTCCATAATCTTTGTATACAAAGCATCGTCGTCTACTTGATATTCATCGTAGGAAAGACCTTGTGTTCCTTCTCCCGGAACAGTCCATTCTGTATAGCCGTCTCCTTCGTCTGCTGTCTGGAACAACTTCATCAGACGGTCTTCGCTAATATTTGTGACGGTATATGGTTTGATCGCCACGAACAGATCTGCTGCAAATTTTGCATTTTGCTCATAGCATTCTTTTGCCTTTTTTGAAAACGCATCTAAGAATGCTTTCTGACGTTCCATCCGGTAGATGGCGCTCTGGCTTTCATCTACATCTCTGCTTCTTAAGAAAACTTCTGTATTTTCTTCGGTCAGTGTTACTTCTGCGCCTTTTGAAAATTCCGGATATTTATACTCCAGACTGTTATTTGGCACAGTCACTGTCAGACCTCCTACACTTTTTGCAAGCTCTGGAATCCCGTCCAAGTTCATGGCAAGATAACCCTGGATTGGAAGTCCATAGAAGAGATTGGACACTGCTTCCTGTGTGAGTTTGCAGCTCTCGGCGCCTCCGTCTCCATATCCATAGGAGAGGCTGATGTGGTCTTTGGATTTTCCAAGGCTTTTTCCTTCCAGGTCAAAGCTTTCCACATCTGTCATCGTATCTCTTGGAATCGAGATCATCGTCATTTCCTTTGTCTTGCGGTTCAGTGACAACAGGAATAAGGCATCTGCCTGTCCTGCATCGGCTTTTCCGACTCTTGTCTCTGCCGGTGTACGCTTGTCTACTCCAAGTAATAAGTAGTTACTGAGATTTTGATTGTATTTGTAAGTCTTTCCCTGCCAGGTGACGGTGTTGGAATCATCTGCTTCCGCGGTTGCTTTCGCACTTGCCGCTTCTGCTGCTTTCTTTTTTTGGATACCTGCATATCCCAGACCTGCCACTGCAAGTACAGCTGCGCCTGCGATAATAACTGCTGCGAATCTTCCGTGGCGTTTTCCTGATGATTCTCGCCTTTCTAGTTCCCGTCTGTCTGATTCTCGCCTGTCTGATTCTCGTCTGTCTGGTTCTCGTCTGTCTGTTCTTCGCTGTTCTGATTCTCGTCTGTCTGACTGGCGTTGTTCTGATCTTCGCTGTTCTGATCCTCTGTCCATGTCTGATCTGATTTCTCCTTCTGAATCTCTTCCTGCGCCGCTTTCTTTAACTCACTGCTATTTGCAGCTTCTTTCTTATGATTGAAAAATAAAAGCGAACCTAATATCAGGAATAATACGATACATGCAATCAACAGCAGAGTATTCTGAACCTTCGGGTTCGTCTTTCTTTTCTTCATACTGTTCTTTACATCCCTTCCCTACGCATTTTCATGATTCTGGTCATAGCCATAACCATACTTACTTCCATAACTGTAATAGGAATAATATTTTTCTTTTCTTGCATCAACCTTATTCAGCACAGCTCCAAGCATATGTGTTCCACTCTTTTCCAACTGCTTGATTGCTTTCTGCGCTGCACGGTATCCTACAAATCCACTCTCGATCAGCAGAATTGCTCCATCACACACCTTGCCAACAATAGCAGCATCCACCACATTTGCCATAGGAGGTGTATCGATCAGGACGTAATCATATCTCTGCTTTAATTCGATCATCAACTTCGCAAATACTTTTCCATTCAGAAGCTCTGATGGATTCGGAGCCATCGGTCCTGCAAAGATCACGTCCATATTTTCATAATTTGTTCCATATAAAATATCGCGCACCGGTGCCTGTCCGCTTAAGTACTGGGACAGTCCCTTCACGTCACTATCCACGAGATATCTCTGCACAAGGACAGATTTTCGGATATCCGCATCCAGAAGCACCGTCTTCTTACCGGCCATACCCATTTCCTTTGCGAGTTGGAAGACAACATCACTCTTTCCCTCATTCGGAAAACAGCTTGTCACAAGAATCGTCTTAATATCCGCTCCTGCAAACTGGATATTTGTTCTCAGCGTCTTTAACGCCTCCTCGTAAAAGTAATTTGATTTACAAGGATCCGTCAGCTCCACCCGAAGCTTAGATGCCTTATTGTCACGGCGGGACATTGCCGCTTTTGCCTGCGCATTTGTATATGTAGTTCTAGCTTGCTTTTCGTTTTCCTGCATCATTTCTCTTTGACTTCTTCTTTCCTGATCCATTAATATAATCCTTTCTGTCCGGAATTACACTCAGTGTAGATAATCCCAGATATTTTTCTATATCTTCTTCAGACTTAATCGTATCGTCCATGATCGTGCGGATAACAATCACACCTGCGCACAGGATCATACCTGCCAGCACACCCATCACTGCCATCTTCGCCACGCCTGTATTCGATCTGGAAGTCGGAACCTCACCTTTTTCAATGATCTTAGGCGGTGTAACCTCCATCTTGTCTCCGATATACTCGGAAGCAACCTCTGACAGCTTGTCTACAATCTCCTTCGCCTGCTTGGCATCAGAATACTCCACAGACAACTGCAGAATACGCGTATCGTCCTGATTCGCAACTGTAATCATATTCTTCAGCTGCTTATAGTCCAAGTCCAGATCTAACTGGTCGATAACATCTGTAAGCACCGGACGGCTTGTGATCAAGATGGAATAGTCTTTGGTAAGCTGTGAGCCCATCTGCAGATCCGCCAGAGAACTAAGCGTCGTCTCCTTGGTCAGTACAAGCATCATGGAAGAAGATGTGTACAGCGGCTTCACTAGGAATCCGGCATACGCACACGCAATACAGCCGAACAGCAGTCCCACTCCCAGGATTGCCAGTATCTTCGACTTGAGCACATAAAAGAGCTCCAGTAAGTCAATTTCCATCTCATCATTGTCGTAATTCTTTCCCATTAATCTGATTTCCTTTCTTGGGGGACGGTTGGGGACGGGGGTTTTTCAAAAAAACCCCGTCCCCAATTGGACTTCTACCTGTCCCTCTTTGAATTGTGTGTATTTTTACCCTCCCATTTTCTAGGGTTTCTTTTATTTCTAACCTGTCCCTTTTTGAATTGTAAAAAATTTTGAAACAATTTATGTTTTAGGCTTGTGTGATCCGCGATCATCTAATATTCTTCTTGCATTGCCTTGTATCAATGCCCATACATAGTCTTCAGACAGATTCTTGTTCAGCCACTTCTCAACGTGTTCTGTCTGTGGACTGCGTTCTCCGCTATTGTGCATATCTGTTCCCAGATAATGGACCAGACCATCTTTTAGTTGTCGCTTACACCACTGTGCTGTATTATTATTCCATCCTCCATCTATAGAGCTGTAATTCATCTGGATTCTTGCCCCTGTATCAGCCAGCTCTTCCAGTCTGCCTTCTTCTCTTAACACATGATACCTTTCTACATGTGCCAAAATTGGAACATAACCTGCCATCTGCATCTGGCGCACTGCGCTGAATATCTTAGAGTAAGCTGTCCCTGGGAGGAATTCCAATAACACATATCTGCTGTCTGCCAGCGTCAGAAGCTTTCCTTCCTTTAGTAACTGTCTTGTATCTACCGAATACATAATTTCCTGTCCCGGAAATACCGGAAGCCTGACTCCAAGTCGTTGATATGCCTGAATTCTGAACTTCTTACACAATGTTCGAATCTCCTGCACTCGTTCTACGGATGCATTACGGACTGAGCCATGTGGCGTTACGATCATACCTACAAAGTCCTGATTCAATGCCATGCGTAGCATCGCTAATGTCTCTTTCGGATTTGCAGATCCATCATCTATACCAGGTAGTATGTGACAGTGCATATCTATCTTTTTCATCTCTACTCCTGTATACGTATTGTATATAAATTTCACTTATTTTTTACAGTACAAATGCCACCTGATACTTTTGACATGTACACAAGGTGGAAAAATTATCAATCTGCGTTATTACTATTTCATGCACTGCAAAAATAGTATTTAATTAGTCTTATTTCTTGACTACCTTTTATTACTAATTAAGACTACCATGTTTTGACAATATTTGCAATAGACAAAAGCTGTCAATTTCTGTTTGGGGACGGGGTTTTTTTTGAAAAAAACCCGTCCCCAAACAGACTTCTACCTGTCCCTTTTGAATTGTGTATATTTTTACTTTTCCTTTTTTGTTGGGATTTTCGGTTTTTCTAACCTGTCCCTTTTTGGAATTGTGGAATGTTTTTGTACAATTTGTTTTTTTACGCACTTTTTACATAAGAAGAAAGCGCAAATCTTTTTCTTGATTTGCGCTTTCTTCGTATGCTTTTTATATAATCCAAGCCAATAATCCAATTAATACTAATATTCCTGCGATATACAAAAAGAATGCCGACTTATTTATTTCTTTATGATTTACTAAAAGTAGAATCAATCCTAAAAATAGTGAAATAACAATTCCTAATGAAATGTTCACGGTTGCTATGTATTTCCCATTTATATTATTTTGTGTAATGTTCGTAAAATTAACCATTATTAATGAGAACACTGATACGAATATTCCCATCAATGTTAAAATATTTGCATAGATATGATTAATTTTTTCATCTAAATTCTGACCAGCATCTTTTAAATTATTCATTCTCTCTTCGTACTCATCTTTGTATTTAGCTAATCCTAAATATTCGTCTTCATTATTGAATGAGGCATTGGACTGTTGGTCATATGTTTTTTCAGGTACTTCGCATAATTCTTCAAAAAATATCTGTGCAATTGAATCGTTTTCTTTAATCTTTATAGTTCCTGAAGATATATTCTGTACTCTTAAATAAAGGTATGTTTTATGCCCTGGATAATAGTGTGGACCTGCTACATATAACCCCTGACGCATTCGTGAATTTTTTTCACCGATTCTTCCTATTAAGTCGTTCGGCATATGTATTTCTTCTACTGTTTTAACAAATACGACTTCACCCGGTCTTAATACATAGGATGGAACTATATTGTTATTTTCAACTATTCCACTAATATGAAGATCATAGGATACTGCATTAACATATTTTTCATCATAACAATTTCCGCAAAATATCTCATCATGACGATTTTTTATATTTTTATCTACTAATATCATAACCTTCCACCTCTTTTCACTAATATTTTTTATTATAACACTTCAATTGCAAAATTCAACTAATCCGCCATATCTTCTTATGTTTTCTTACATATGCTTTTCTTCCTATATATATCAGATGTGCGTCATGCAACGCATGACGCACATCTTGCATCAAGAATGCTGGGCATTCTTGATTCTCTTATTCTCTCGCTTCTGTTTCTTCTTCCAGCAGATTCTCCATGTTTTTCAAGCTGATGTACAGGGTTGATGTGTTATGAAGTAGTGCTGATACGGTTGGCTGTAGGATTCCGGTGACGCCGAGTATGATGAGGGCGGTGTTGAATCCTACGATGTTACGGTAATTTTTGTGAATTCGTTTCATTAATTTATTACTGATCAGCTTCAGTGTTACGATCTCGCTCAAGTCGTCGCCGCTCATGGTCACGTCTGCGATCTCGCGGGCGATCTCTGCGCCGTCGCTGATTGCGATTCCGATGTCTGCTGCGGACAGCGCCGGTGAATCGTTGATTCCGTCTCCGATCATGATGACTTTTCGTCCGGCGGCTTTTTCCTGCTCTACGAAGTTTGCCTTGTCTTCCGGCAATACTTCCGAATAATATACGTCCACGCCTACTCGTTTGGCGATTGCTTTTGCGGTGCGGTCGCTGTCTCCGGTCATCATGACTACTTTGCTGATGCCTGCTGCCTTCAGATTTTTGATGATCTGTGGTGCTTCTTCTCTCAGCGGGTCTTCGATGCAGATGACTGCTGCCAGTTTTCCTTCGATTGCCATGTACAAATGTGAGTATTCGGATGGCAGTTCCTGGAATTTTTCTTCCATTCCTTCTGGGATCTGGCTCTCTTCATCTTCGAATACGAAATGATAGCTTCCAACGACGACTTTTTGATCATTGATTTTGGAGGAAATGCCGTGTGCCACGATGTACTCTACTTTTGAGTGGAACTCTTCATGGATAAGCCCTTTGTCCTGTGCTGCATTTACAACTGCTTTTGCCATGGAGTGTGGAAAATGTTCTTCCAGGCAGGCACCGATTCTCAGCAATTCGTCTGGTGTCTTATCGCAGAATGGTACGACATCTACGACTGTCGGCTGTGCTTTTGTCAGTGTTCCTGTCTTGTCAAATACGATGGTGTCTGCTTCTGCCATTGCTTCCAGATATTTTCCGCCTTTGACTGTGACGTTGTAGCTGCTTGCCTCACGGATTGCAGACAATACGGAAATCGGCATGGCCAGTTTCAGTGCGCATGAAAAATCTACCATCAATACAGCCAGTGCTTTTGTTACATTTCTTGTAATCAGATAGGTAAGACCTGTTCCTGCCAATGTGTATGGAACGAGTTTATCCGCCAAATGTTCTGCCTTGCTTTCCAGTCCGGATTTGAGTTTCTCGGATTCTTCGATCATCGTCACAATCTTCTCAAATTTACTTGATCCATTTGCCTCTCTTACACGTATAGTAAGCTCGCCTTCTTCTACAACCGTTCCGGCATACACTTCTCCATTTTCTATCTTGCGTACTGCCACGGACTCTCCAGTCAAAGACGCCTGGTTGACCATTGCCTCGCCTTCCACAACTGTTCCGTCAAATGGAATTACATTTCCCATGTGGATGCGTACCATATCACCGCTCTTTACTGATGAAAATGGTACTAATACTTCCTGACCGTCACTGACAAGCCATACTTTGCTGATGTTCAGTGACATGCTTCTTGCCAGGTCACCAACGGATTTCTTGTGTGTCCACTCTTCCAGTATTTCGCCGATTCCAAGCAGAAACATGACGGATCCTGCAGTTGCGATATCTCCGCGGAACATAGATACTCCGATTGCGGTCGCATCCAGTACCGGAACTTCAATCTTGCCTTTTGCCAGTGTACGCACACCCATCCAAAGATATTTCACAGATTTTACTGCTGTGATACATGCTCTGACCGAATATGGCAAAAATAATTTATTTCCATAATGATAGATTACAGTTTCAACTAACTTATCCCAATATTCCTGATTCAGTTCGCGTCCGGAATTCTGTGCATAATTTTCCGGAATGTTAACTTCCTCATAACGGAATGTTTGAAGCAGTTTGATTACTTTCTCTCTGTCGCCTTTGTAACAAATTGTGAAATCTCCCGTGCGGTTCTGTACTTTTGCAGATGTAATCATATCCTGGGATTCCAGATAATATTGCATCCGGTCTGCCTGCTCAAATGTCATTCTGTACTGTACAGCATGGGCACGGATTCTGCCTTTAATCTCATGCTTGATTACAAATTTCATGTATATTTTCCTTCTTTCCCTGCTTTCTTCCTTCCCTGCTTACCTCGCAGTGATTCGCTCGCAGTGGTTCGCTTGCTGTGGTTCGCTTGCTGTTGATTCTCTTACAACTTGTCAAGACACCTGCAGTCTTAACCACAGGTGTCCTGATTTTTCCTTACATTTTTACAATTATCACAATAATCTTTATGCTAGTTCTCCTTGAACTACTCTGCTGTTTGACTTAACTGTCTTACTCGGCTGTCTCTTCCGCAAAATCTGTCTCATCAGCTTCTGCTGCTTCCTCTGCTTCTTTGGCCTCTTCTGCTGCTACTGCCTCTGCGTACTCCTGCTCTTCTTTTGCAGCTCTGTCTTCATTAATCTGCTGTGCTTCTGCATATACGTCCTCTGCATTTTCCTGAATTGTAGCTGCTGTCTTAAGCACACACTCTTTTGCTCTTAAAACTGCTGCTGTACAGTTTGTGTATAATTTTTTAGCGTCCTTGCTGGACAGAACTTTGATTCCTGCAGTTCCGAATAATACTCCTGCTGCAAAGATTCCTGTCTTCTTTCCATCTACTTTTTTTAATCCTTTTAAAATGTTTGACATCTTTTGTCTCCTACCTTTCTTTCTACTACTAGTTTCTTATATGATGTTAGTATATGTGATATGTATTTTTTGGTTCAGTACTATATCATACTTTGAATTCACTAAATTGTAACGCATTTGTTTTTGCATTTCCACTTCTTTTTCCTTATTGATAATTATTGCTCAGTTGAGCGTGCTTATTGATTTTTGTTCTCATTATAGCTGAAATTGAATATCATTACGCACGAATTATCTGTCTTTTTCTTCCTCATCCATATCCATTTCATCTATATACATCCTAAGTCCTACTGTGCTTGTGACTGGCAAGGAAAATATAATTGTTTTTTCTTTGCTGTTAAGTCCTGTCTGCTCCATCATGGCTTTCATGATCGCATTTTTCTGTTTCTTTCTTGTGACGATCAATATGATTTCTTTTTCTGCCGCCAGTGATACTCCAAGAAATTTTTCTGCTGTTTCCATGCCGGTTCCTTTCGCATGAATCACGGTTCCGCCTCCAGCTCCTACACTTCTCGCCACGTCCATCACGGTATCGATGCACCCCTGATTGGCAATTGCTACTAATAATTCATATTCTGTTTCTTTCAAAGTGGACTCCTCCTCCCGTTCAAATTTCTCGCTCTGTATCAGGAAATGTAATGTTTTTTCTCCGCCGATGCTGCTGAGTGGCACGATAAATGCAATTCCGGTTCCCGGCACGTCGATCTGCATCTTTACAATCATTTCCCGCCTTAGTTTCTTCCACGTTTCTTCTGTTACCACCGATAGAATTACGACCTTTTCTGATTCTTCCAATCCGAAATAGTCCAGCATCTCACTATTTGCGGTTCCACGTCCCAATGTTGTAAAGAAAACCATATGCTCATTTTTCTTATAAAATTCTTCAAATTTCTTCTTTCGGTTCCTGTCTGTAATCGTCACCATCATATATAATCTACTCATAAATTATCTCCGAACTTTCTAATTTTCTTAAACATTTTCCATCTTCGCTAATATACACCTTGTAAAAATCTCTATCCCTGTTTACAACTCGACTGTTTACAACTCAATGACTTCTTGATTGTCTACATTGTCTAGATTTTCTATGCATACTTTTATACTTGTGTAATCTTTTGCTGCCTGTTTTTCTTTCATCTGTTCCTGAATCTGATAGATCAGTCCAAGGATTTGAATTGTTATAAGCGGCGTCATTGCTACCATAGCTACCACTCCAAACGCATCTGTCACAACATTTCCACCTAGCGCCTCGCATGCTCCCATTGAAAATGGCAGTAAAAATGTTGCTGTCATCGGTCCGGATGCTACGCCTCCTGAGTCAAATGCGATTGCTGTGAATATTTTGGGCACGAAAAATGTTAATCCAAGGGCTACTGCGTATCCTGGGAGCAGAAACCACAAAATCGAAATGCCGGTAAGCACCCGCACCATTGCCAGTCCCAGAGAGAATGCGACTCCGATGGACAGACTCATTCCCATTGCTTTTGCGGAAATGGCTCCGGAAGTCAGTTCTTCTACCTGTTCCGTTAATACATATACTGCTGGTTCCGCTTTTACGATAAAGTAACCGATCAGCATACCGATCGGCACGATGATCCATGGATAGGAAAGCCCCGCAATCACTTGACCCAGATAATTACCTGCCGGCATAAATCCCACATTTACCCCTGTCAGGAAAAGTACAAGACCTATGTATGTA